>QLAH01000371.1_pt1 | contig 26494 bp, 23 predicted proteins | sample 4693081 | NCBI WGS metagenome assembly QLAH01 (sample SAMN09425401, study PRJNA476045) | Lake water metagenome, whole genome shotgun sequencing project. | reverse complement strand
AGTTTTTGGGCCGCATCTTTCAGCGTTAATTTGACGGTCTCATCTAGCATCCGCAAGGTTTATCCACAACCGATACATGGAGCTTATCTCAAGATGGCCGTTGGTACTTTATTCTCGAGCACGTCCCTTACCATCCCCAGGTAGGAAGGTCAGGGAGGTTCTTGTATGGGTAGATTTCGATACAACGCAAAGCTACTCTCAGAACAGACCTACCCTTGAACCCAACTAGCAAGGCGGAGACCTGCGATGGTTGCGATTTGGCTGAGAGCGGTGGCTTTTTCGGTGGGGGGGTCGTTGTCTAGCCGTTGGGCAAAGTTTTCGAGGATAGAAGCCTTGGTGTGTCCGGCCACAGCGAGAATAAATGGGAAGCCAAAGCGCTCTTTGTAGCGCTGGTTCAGGCTTTGAAAACGCTCATACTCTGCCGCCGAAAGCTGGGATAGCCCTGCCTGCTTTTGCTCTGCAACGGAGGCCTCGGCCATGGTTACCCGTGTGCCCAGATCGGGGTGGGCCTGAATCAGAGCTAACTGGTCGGCCTCCGACATGGCCTGCACAATGGCCACCATGGCTTGATGCAGATCGGCCACCGAAGCAAAGGGACGCTGGGGCCACACCTGCGCGGCAATTTGCGGCGTGTCTTCAAAGGCGGGGCCGATGGCCTGAACAAATTCGGTTTCGGTCAGATGGTTGATCTGGTTAAGGGTATAGGGCATGGGAGCGGCCAAAATGACAACGGGCGAGGTGAACGATGGCTGGATAATTCTAGTGGCTGGGACGGCATATCCCTAAAGACGGTATACAAGGAGTACTGTATACAAAAATGTACAGTGGAAGCCCATTCAACCCGAAATGGCTGGCCGTTCCAGGACAATTTGCTATGGCTTAGGCGCTACAGCACGGCATGAAGGGCTTAGGACAAAACCCTAACAAGGATATCGAGGTCGGCATCGGTCCACACATCGGGGCCCTGCACCATGACTACTCGGCCATGGGGGTGGCCCCGTAGGGGCTGATGTATTGCAGGGGATCCTGTCCGGCGGCGACGGTGTAGGCCATAGCCCCCTGGTCGCGTAGGGTAGCCATCACCTTGGCCATGGCGGCGGATCGCTGGCCAAGGGCGCAATAGAGGCAGATTATCACCGTACCTTTCGGGTTGAGAAGGGTGAGACCCGAAAGTGGGGTAGGCCATCTCTATCGTCATGGGCCTGACGCCAATGCACTACCGCCCACCCTGCGGGCCATGGCCTAGATGACTAGGTGGTGGCTGATGGCGAAGCGCAGTAGTTCGGAACGATTGCTGGTATCGGTTTTGCGAAGCAAGCTGCTGACGTATTTTTCCACCGTGCGGGGGCTGAGAAAGAGCCGATCCCCAATCTGGGCATTGGACAACCCATCGGAGAGCAAAATCAGCACATCCTGTTCACGGGGGGTGAGATCTGGCTCAAAGTCTGGTGGTGGAATACACACCGTTGAAGTACTCGGGGCCGCCGACCTGGCCTCGGCCTCGGCTTTCAAGGCGTGGGCTTCAGCCTCCATGGCCCGCTGCTGGGCAGTTTGCAAGGCCACCTGCTGAATCCAGGCAGACTGAATGAGTTGGGAGCGCTCCAGCAGATTCCGCACAATTGCCCCAATTTCTTGCAGATCAAAGGGCTTGGGTAAATAGGCATCGCAACCTACCTGATAGCCCCGGATACGATCCTGCATTTGGTTGTGGGCGGTTAGAAAAATGACGGGCAACAACCGAAAGGCGGGATGCTGTCTCACCTTTTGAATCAGCGTATAGCCGTCTAGGTGGGGCATCCCAATGTCGGTAATGATGAGCTGGGGCTGATAGTCGAACACCTGTTGCAGCGCCATTTCGCCATCACTCGCCAGCACCACCGAGTAGCCCTCTAGCTCTAGGTAGTCACAAATGGAGAGGCGGGTGCCCTCGTCATCTTCGGCAAGTAAAACCGTTAGCGGCATGGTGTATTACCCAGTTCACCAACAAACCTGACCAAGGTAAGGGCTTCTAGGCCCCTGGGTCTGCTGCCACAGCGCCCCCCAACCCTCGATCTACGATCCATTTTCCTTTAGCCTAAAGGAGAAGCACAGGAAACGGGGAAGTTGTTGCTGAACTTAAACGTTTGTAGGGCAGGTTTCCGCACGTTGCAACACAACAACACCCCGGCTATCCGTCGCGCCGAATATCGCCTAGGGTGCGTTGAGAAATTGGGCAATTAAATCCTGGGCAGGTTCCACCATCGCCCAGGTGCCATCGGCCTGACGCCGCATAGCCGCAAAGGCAACCACGGATCCCCGGCCAATGACCTCCCCACGCTGATGATCCCCAGGTTGGGCCTGGGTCACATCGCAGAGCCGAAAGAGATAGGCCGGAACATCTGGGCTGGAGATTACCAAGCAGCGATCCTCATTGCCCGCCGCTCGCTGTACTTGGCCATCAAAGGGCATATACAAACGGTTGCCACCGAGATTAATGGCCACATCCCCCAATCCACTGTGTACCTCGTAGCCCGCTAGTTTATCTCCGGGCTGCAAGGCCCAGGTTTGGTAGAGGTTGAAGGCGCGAACGGGGGGCTCTACCTGGGGCGCACGGCATCCTCCCACGCCCATCACCATCCAGCCCATGGCCCAACCCCAGGCCCACTGTCGCCAGAACCGCTGCATGGCATCTTCATTCCAGGATAGTTTAATTGTACTATTTTCAGTATAGCACTAGCCCCAAAATAGTTTACACGTACCACTTGATTGAAGTGAAGTTCATCCGCACCGGATAGTTAACAGAAAAATTCGGCATAGCTCGGCAGCGAGGGCTCGGCAGCATGGCCTTGGCCGTAGGCCCGCTGAATGTTCTCAAAGGTCATCACCACCTGGGGGATGTCATTGGCTAGTAGGGTTTGATTCAGCAGCAGCAGCCGATCATAGCGGTTGAGGGCCTCGCCCCATTCGTGGCTGCACACTACTAAGGTTTTACCCTGGGCCTTCAGTTCGGCAAAAATGCCTAGCATCAGGGCTTCGGTTTTCTTATCAATTCCGGTGAAAGGCTCGTCTAGTAGCAGTAGGTCAGCATCCTGGGCTAGGGCACGGGCCAAAAAGACCCGCTGCTGCTGTCCGCCAGACAGTTCTCCAATGGGGCGGTGGGCTAGGTGCAGCATATCCACACGCTCTAGGGCCACGGTTACACGTTGTTGCGCGGTCTGGGTCGGTGCTTTGAACCAGCCCGCTAGGGCCGATTGAGCCATCAGGGCCACGTTCCAGGCGGTAATGGGATAGTCCCAGTCAATACGCGAGCGCTGGGGTAAATAGGCCACTGCCCGTCGTCGCTGCCGTAGGGGCATGCCTTGAAACATCACCCGCCCTTGGCAAGGCACTAAGCCCAACAGGGCTTTGATGAAGGTGCTTTTTCCAGCACCATTGGGGCCAATGATCCCGACCAGTTCCCCAGGGGCCAAGGTCACGGAAACCTCGCGCAGGGCCGATAGACCTCGGTAGTAGACGGATAGGTTGCGAACCTCTAGCATGGCTGCCAAAAATGATAACCGTTATCACTATCATACTGGGCGGCGGGCATACTGGGCAGGGGAAATGTCGGGAGTCGGGAGGGGCGAGGTCTCCTTGCCCAGAGGGGGAGTGATTGGCTCGGTTTGGCGTTGGTGTCGAAGATGAGAACCAGGCCCAGCATCCAGGCCCAGACTCTATGCCAAAGATTAAAAAGAGGGCGGGTAGAAAAAAGCGTCACAGGGGATGATGGGACAAATACGGAGCCTCGTCATAATAGACAAACGCATCTATCAGGCCTCTGCTATGCCCCTGCTCAACCTTCTCCTCGGCGTTCTGGGCATTTCTGGCCTAGTGTATTTAGTTTTGTGTGGCAGCCTGTATCTGACACAGCGGCGGATGATGTACCTTCCCCAGGATGCCGGTTCTGTGACGCTGCACGACTGGGGCATCGACTATGAAGATGTCTGGATATCGGTGGAGGGCCATGGGCCTACAGGGCGGCTGCATGGCTGGTGGTTGCCCGCCGAGGGAACCTCTGAACTCACGTTTTTATACCTGCATGGCAATTCCGGCAGTATCTACAGCAACCTCAGCCAGGTGCAGCGTCTCCATGGTCTGGGGGCCGCCGTCCTCACCATCGACTATCGGGGCTATGGCCGCAGTTCTGGCCCCTTCCCCACCGAGGCCCGTCTGTACGACGATGCCGTTGCCGCTTACCGCTTCCTCCTCTGTCATAAAGCCGTATCTCCCCATCGTCTGGTGGTTTATGGGCATTCCTTGGGTGGGGCCATTGCCATCGAACTGGCCCACCGAGTGACGCCATTGGCAGGACTCGTAGTGGAAGGGTCATTCACATCCATGGGCGATATGGCGGAGCTGTCGGTCTATAACGCTTGCTTCCCGGTGCGGCAGATGCTTACCCAGCGGTTCGAGTCCCTGGCGAAAGTATCTTCCCTAACCGTGCCGACGCTCTATGTCCATGGTCTTGCCGATGCCTCTGTGCCCGCTGCCATGGGCCAAGCCCTCTACCAGGCTACCCCCGATCCTAAGGAGATTTGGCTGGTGCCCCATGCCGACCACAACGACCTGTCCACCATTGCCGGGGCCGAGTTTGACCAGCGCCTCCGCCAGTTTGTTCAACACTATGTTTTCGCGGCTAGCCCATCGCCCTAGGGCTTTTCCCGTTGATTCCCGCCCAGTTTAGCGATCCTTGGCACCCGGAATCATTGACTCTAGGGCGAGTTGTAGATCGGCGGTGAGTTGGGTGACGGCCTGCTTGCGGCTGGTGTTGTAATCGACCCAACGTTCGCTGACGGAGATCGGTTCGCCCACGGTAATGGTGGCCACCTGGGGGCCAAGCTTGGGCCGGGGGAAGGGGTTTTCGCCCTTAATCAGCCACACAATATCCCGTACGATCATCAAGGTTTCGGCAAAGCGTTCGGCGGTGGGACGCTCCCTCACGTATTGCCCGGTGACGGCCACAAAATTTTCCACCAGCCGCATGTGCCACATCCGCAGACTGGCTTCCTCGGCTTCCCGGTCGGCTAGGCTACGGCTGAGGGGAGATAGGGTTTGGTCGTCCCCTAATTCTGGCCGAAAAATGCGATCCCATCCGGCCTGTTCAATGCGGCGGCAGCGGTCAATGACCGATCCACGGACGGGCAGTTGAAAGTAGGTTTCGGCCACCTGCAAGGCCACATTCCGCAAGCTCTCAAGGCGATCTGCAAAGGGGGTTTGTTCCGTCGCTAGGGGCAACCGATAGACCCGATGGTAGTAGTCCTCCATGATGGTAAGCAGGTGCCTCCCCAACGCCAGCAGCCGTTGGTAGCGTCGTTGTAGGGTGGCATCGGTGAGGGACACCCCCAGATCAGCGCCTAGATGAGTCCCTAGATCAGCCCCACGATTAGTCCCTAGGGGGTCAGGCAAGGGTTCGGAGGCCCGATCAGCCCCCTGATCTGGGGGTATCGTGGTCAACCCCGTTTCCTGCTCCAGCCGATCCAACCAGTGATCTAGTTGATCCCACGGTGGCGGGGCGTATTCGTAGGTGAGCCCCACGGGCAAAATCGACACCTGCTCTAAGCGGTTGGCCTGTCGTAAATCTTCCACACACCAAAAGCCCATCTGGGCAATGCCTGGTTCTAAGGGGCTAACCAATTCGGTGTGACCGTTGTTGCCCCCTTCAGGGGCCGCCGCCATCGGCCACCGTCCATGGGCAAACAGGTGACGGGCCGAGCGCAGCCCCTGGCGATCTAACTTGCCCCGCTGAATGGGCGTGCCACCTAACCACGCATAGAACCAGCCCACCCAGGCCCCCGCCCACAGGGGAATCCCTCGGTCGTAGATAAAGTGGGCATGAACCGGGTGCTGAAGGGGAATCCCCAGTTCCTTGGCGCGTCGAGGCACGTCGTACCACAGCAAATGGGCCATACAAAAGGCATCTTGGGGGCTGGGGTGACGAAAGGCCAGCAGAAAACGGTGTTTTCCGGCCTGAAAATCGCGCACGAGGTCAACCAAAGGGTCTAGATTGCGAGATTCTATCCGGTGTAATTGCTCTCGCCAGCGCAGCCAGTAGGGCATGAGCAGACGTGTTGTCGTTAGCACCGCCGCATTGGGCTGAGGCGGCAAAAAGAGCAGGGGTGGCTGGGCTTGCTGAAAAAACTGCACGTTGAGATTTATCCTCTGGACAACGGGAACACTGCAACACGGATACCCGATGTTATCCTCCCTTCTCTCGATTTGGGGATAGGACGCGACAATGATGGTGGCAACGGCTGCGGAGAATTCTCCGTGCTCAGGGGCCGTTTCTAGCCCTCGCTCGATTACCCGTTCAAGGTAGGCGGCGTGTCCCGTGGCACAATGCTGTCTATGGGTAATCGCTATTTCACAGGCTGCGCCGTTTGGGCGTTTAAAGATTGGGTGGGGTCGTTCTATCCTAAGGGCAGTAAGTCGGGGGATTTTCTGCGGCTCTATGGCGAACGGATGACCGCCGTGGAGGGCAACACCACATTTTACTCGATGCCCGATGCCCAAACCATTGAGCGCTGGGCGGAGACAATGCCCCCCGGCTTTCGGTTTTGCCCCAAGGTGCCGAAGGTGTTTTCCCACCAGGGCAAGTTGCTGCCCCACCTAGAATCGGCCCAGCGGTTTGTAGAAACCCTGTCGCCCTTGGGGGATCGGCTTGGCCCGGTGTTTCTGCAACTGCCGCCCACCTATAGCCCTGCCCAGGGGGTTGACCTGCGAGGCTTTTTAACCCAGTGGCCCCGGCAGCGCTATCCCATCGCGGTGGAGGTACGTCATTTGGATTGGTTTGCGGCCCCCATCGCCAACCGTTTAAACCAAATGCTGACGGATCTGGGCGTGGGACGGGTGTTGCTGGATACGCGCCCCATTTACGACGGGTTAGACCAAGCCGACGAGGATCCCCAACTGGGTTCCGAACGGCGCAAGCCCCAGGTGCCGCTTCAGCCCGTGGTGACGGCTCCATTTACGATCATCCGCTACATCAGCCACCCCAGCTTTGACCTGAACGATCCTTACCTAACAGAATGGACGCCTCGCTTGGCCGAGTGGCTGGCCGCTGGCACTGAGGTCTACTTTTTTGCCCACTGTCCCCAGGAGGTGAAGTCGCCCCCGGTGGCCCAGGCCATGTATCACCGCTTGCACCAGGCAGGGGTGGCTTTGCCCGATTTACCCTGGGATAAGCTGTTAGTCATCTAAAATAGACTAACTAGATTACCCCAAAGACCTTAAAGTAAAGGATCCAGGGAAGGCCAACATGCGATTTAGATGCACATCAGCTTATGACCTATATGCAGGACGCTGCCTAGTTCCTATCCATACACCAGATTTGACAATATTTCCCGAATTACCATTCATCGATATTCAGGGATCACCCAGTGCAATCGAGGATTATAACCATCCGGCAGGTTCCCATTTTTAGCTGAGTTCAGTAGTATTGCGTGCTGCGCTCCCTCCAAATACACTCCTCCGTGCGTTACATTATAAATATTAAATAAATTATGGTACTGATTACGTGCATTTGGTGAACGCTTTAGCTGCCATCTCCGCTGCTCTTCATTCGCTTCGTTAGCAAAGAGAGCTACCACATCATAACGTCGGATTGTGAGAAATCTGCCACTAGTAGAGGACTTAATAAAAGACCATCCATCTCCGTATCAATTATACCCAATACGACCATTGTGTTGGCTTATTATCCTGTTTATCAGTCTGATTATTCACGAGTGGATAGACTGTTCCTTTTTCATCACTTGTTAGAAAGTTAGCAACAATATCGTCGTATCCATCACGGTATTTTGGTGGATTTCTTTCGTCAGTGCGTAATACAAAACTCATTTTTATTTCTCCTTTTTTCCTAGTATTTGGTCTTCAGTCAACAAAGGACAATCTTTGTTCGTCAGTTTATAGCAAGTAGAGCACTGTTCTGTCAATGATTTCGATACTTAAGACATATCGTTTCTATTCAGTGGGATTACGCAATAAATCAAGAGGTAGTCTTATTGGAATACATACGTGTAGAGGGCACCTCGAAAAATACAAATTTTCATGGGAGCAACTAAGAGATTTCAAGGGTTTCAGGCTCTTCATGTTCGCAATACAGCAATTAATCGAGGTACCCTAGAGAATTTTGGATTTTATGTCTGAAGAAAGTCTTAAGGGTTTTTACTTACGCAAATTTGAATTGGCCTTAGTACGGGAACAAAGGTTGAATCGCTTGGTCAAACTTAGCAGACCATGGAGCGAGATCGCAGCAGGAAGCTGATATGCATCTAAATTGAATATCAGCTTCCTGTAAAGCTCTTGCTATAAAATTTGTGGGGCAATTTATCTAGTGCATTTTAGATGGCCAACAGCTTAGTTGTTTAAAGCAAGAAGCCGAGGCAGAAGACACCTCGGCTCAATTAAGCTTGTTCTAAGGGTTTGGGTTCAGAAGTCCCCAAGTGGTACATTGCTGCGTGAATACCCCTTGTATGTAGGGGGCGGCCAGAGTAGACGTAGGAGCGTGGTTCGGTCTGGGTTTAGATTCTGTCATCTCAAGCCAGCCTCAGGCGGGCGAGAACAGCCCCATACCGTGGCCATCATCTTTCGTCATGATCTTTGGGCCTTATCTTGGCCGTAAGCCGTCCTGCGTTCTGTGCCGTTTTTGGGATCGTTAGCCGCTATGTCGTTTTCTCCGGATAGTCGTGGATCAACTGGGCTAGATGCCGCCGAGGGCCTCAAGCATACCCCGATAGCGCCATCCGTGGCCTCGTCTCCTAGCCATGTGACGGCGGTCGATCCACCGGAACTCAGGTCAACGCTAGGGTTTGAGGGACAGTATGCCGGACAGATGGCCATGGCAGCGGATTGGGCCACGGTGGGTAACTATCTGAATCACCACCAAGACTGGTTCCCCCGCTGCGCCCATCCTATGCCGGTAACGCCAATTTCTGACCATGGCTATGCCCTAGTGGTAGGCCATTTTTCGATGCTGGGCTATGCGGTAGAGCCCCAAGTCGGGCTGTTCCTAGCGCCCCTCGATCACGGGTTCTACCGCATCGAAACCATGGCGATTCCGGGCTATGTGCCACCGGGTTATGACGTGGATTTCCAGGCGGTGCTGCACCTGAAAGACTATGGCACTGCCGAGGAGAGCGCTCTCACCCAGATAGACTGGACGCTATCGCTGACGGTGCGTATTCACAAGCCCCGGTTTCTCAATGCCTTGCCCCAGGCGTTGATCAAGGCGTCGGGGGATAAGCTGCTGAACCAAGTCATGCGCCAAGTCTCGAAGCGGTTGACCCGCAAGGTGCAGGAGGATTTCCACAGCCGCCATGGTCTGTCCCTGCCCAACAGCTACCATCGCTCTAAAAAAAAAACCTGCGGCCTAGGCAAAACCTAGATCGCAGGTAGAGGTTAGGTAACGATAGGATGGGCTGTCTGTGTAGGGCGACGAAGCCGCGAGGGGTGAAGCCGCTACAGGTTAGACAGGAGGCGTTGAACAATCTGCATTCCGGTGAGGGCTTGCCAGCCAAACAACCCCACCAGAACGACATTCAGGGAGATGTGGGTGAGGCGGGCGGTTTCACTCCCCTTTTGCATGAAGGGGACTAGGGCAGCCGAGGTTGTAATCAGCCCAGCCATGCCCAAACCCACTAGCAGATGCGGCCCCACAAACAGCTTGCCGCTTTCCAAATAGGTTGCGCCCATGCCGCCGATGGTGCCCAAGACCATCACCGCCATCAGCACAGAGCCTACTTTATGGTGCTTGAGAGCAAATTTACCTTTGATCAGGTCCTTGCGGGTTTCGGCATCGGCTAGGCGGGTGCGGCGCGCCTGAATGCCCAGGTACATAGCGTAGAGGGTGAGGGCTAGTAAGACCCACATGGTGAGGGGGTGGGCAAAGTTTAGCCAAGGCTGGAAGGTGTCTGCGGTCATAGGGAAGGGCCGAAATCTTAAGGTTTCTTAAACAATTATACGGCTAGGCTTCTGGCCTTGGCAAAGGGGAATGTCAGTCAACGCTGTTGTGGGAGCAACCGGGGCTAGGCCGAAGGGGTGGGCGAACTATCGGTGGAGATCTGCCCTAGGCACTCACTTTTGTGCTAGGCATCGACCTTGGATGTGGTGGGGAAGGGGTGGCAGGTTTGATCGGAGCAGTGGGGATGGGCGGATTGGTAACGTTGGGCGCGTTGACCAAAGATCGGGTAGCGGTGGTCGCGGATATAGGCATAGACGCGATCTCCAGTGGGTTTGGCACCGGGCAAGGCGCGATAGGCGGCGATCAAGCCTTGCAACAGGGGCATTTGGCGGCCAATTTCCTCGGCGGCGTCGCTGCCCTGCCAGCGGCGGGTGGGCTGGGCCAAGTCAATCAGAATCATGCCCGCTTCGCCATCGGTGGGAGTAAGACCAAAGGGAGCCAGGGCCACTGCGTCCTGCATGGGAATGTATTGAAAACGCTGGCCTTGGTCTACGGTTTCTAAAACCCGCACCAGGTTGACACAGAGGTTGCAATGGCCGTCGTAAATGACACAGTACATGGTTGAAATAGGGTGGCGGCGGTAGGGCATAGCCGTATTTTAAATCTCTCCTTCATTATTGCCGTGCCCAGGGAGATGTTTTAGAATTCTGCGTCAGCAAAAATTGTGGCGTCGGGAGTGGGTGGTCGGGAGTGGGTAGTCGGGAGTGGGGGAAGGCATGGGCAAGGGATTGTGGGTGAGTGGGTTGACGGTGGGGTTGCTGTGGGTGGGCACCGGAGCACTGGCGGGAGCAACCGAGTCGGGGGATCGGCTAGATCGCAGGCATGGGATGGCCTTGTGGGCAGAGTCTCTGCCGCTGGAACCGCTGCAACCTGCCTCAGAGCCCTTAGAGCCCTTAGCCCCCCCTGGCCCACCCTCTACCGCTGAGTCGGCCCCTGGGGCAACGGTGGCCCTAACCTTGGCAGATTTTGTGAGCTTGGTGTTAGCGGGAAATCGCGATTTGCAAAACGTAGGTTTAGGGCGCATCGTGCAGCGCCAAGCACTGACGGCGGCGGAACAAACCTTCGACCCTCGCTTTACGCCAATCTTCGAGGTGGGGGCGTCACGGCAGTGGACGGGCTCGGAAGTAGCCGGGGAGGGCGCAACGGGGGATGGGGTATTCGGTAGTCCCCTCACCAGCCGCGAGTCTAGGGCGGTGCTGCAAGCCAATGTAACCACGCGCCAGGGGACGCGAATTGAGGTCGAAGCCGATCCGCTCACCCCTGATCGCCTGCTGAACGTCGAAATTCAGCAACCACTGCTGCGGGACTTTGGCACCGCTATCAACGAGGCTCCCGTAGAGCAGGCCCGGCTGGAGGAACGACGGAACCAATTAGCTCTAGAAGCCACCGTCATCGACCTGATCACGACCGCCACCACTCGCTATACAGATCTGATCAGCGCCCAAGCCCAGGTGGACATTCAGGCACAGTCGTTAGGGCGGCGGCAGCGACAACTGGAAATTTTGCAAGCCCTCGTGGCGGCGGGACGAGAGGCCCCGATTAATCTGCTGGATACCGAGCGAGCCGTGGCCGATGCGGAACGATCGTTGGTAGAGGCCCAAAATGCCCTGGCCCAAGCCAATAATGCCTTGCTCAACCTCATCGGTACCGATCAAGCAATCCGGTTTATGGTCAACTCAGCCGCTGTGGAGGCGCTTTTTCAGGAGGCGACGGCCCAAGCGGCCCAGTATGAGGTTGAAACGCTGATAGCCCAGGCCTTTCGGCTGCGGCGCGACTACCAACGGGCACAACTGGAACGACAGCAAATGACTTTAGATCTGCGGCTGGCGGAAAATGATCTGCGCTGGCAGGTCAACGCCGTAGCGGAGGGCAGCGTGGGGGATATCCCACAAACCCGTCTAGGGCTGGTGGCGACCCGCACCTTTGAGGAGCCGCAGTTTGAAACCAACCGCCTACGGTCGGCCATTCGTCTACAGCAGCAGGACAATAGCCTACGGCAACAGGAAGATGAACTACGCAACGATGTGACCACCCGCCTCGCTGATGTGCGCAGTACCCAATTTCAAGTGGAGGCCGCCGAACGGGCCACCCTAAGCGCCCGCCGCCAACTGGAAGCAGCCCAGGAGCAATATCGCTTGGGCCGCGACACCGTTGGCCTATCTAGCCTCATTACTCAGGAAGAACAGCTTGTGGAGGCCGAAACCAACGCCCTAGACGCCAGAATCGCTTTCCTCAACCGCATCGCCCTGCTAGAGCAAACCGTCGGACTCACCCTCGAACGTTGGGTGGCTCAAGGAATCCAGCTTCCCTTAGCAAACTAATCCCCCGAGTCTGTAGCCGCAACGGGAGCCATTTCCGTGGCCACAACCACCCGACTCGTTTCGTTCTGGCGGCGGTTGCTACGCAGGGCATCCAGGGCTTCCTTAAACACCACCGCAGCGGGCACTGCCACAATCACCCCCAGCAGACCGCCCACCCGCGCCCCCGACAAAATGGCAATGAAGACCCAGAAGGGATTCAGCCCAGTGACGCTACCCAAGACCCTGGGGGCTAGGCCATTTTCCACTACCTGCTGCACAATTACCGAGCCAATGAGCATCGGGATGGCGATTTTGATGTCCCGAAGCGCCACCAGCAGCGTAGTCAACACCACGCCCACCGTGCCCCCAAAGGGGATCAGCGCCAGCAGTCCTACGGTCAACCCAAACAACGACCCAAAGGGCACATTTAACAGGCTATAGATGATGGTGAGGGCACCCCCCAGACAACTGGCAACAATAAGTTGGCCCAAAAAGTAATTGCGAAAGCTAGAACGCAGGGTTTCCGAGAAGGGCCGCTGGACGGGGGTAGGCAGCAACCCGACGAGACTGCCCCACACCTCCTCTCCATGCTGCAAAAGATAGAAAGTGAGCACCACCGTCAGCACCACATCCAGCAGCTTGTTGGCGGTAAAAAAGGCCACGTTTAGCGTCAGGTTCAGGGCTTCCCCGGCAATGGTCTGGATTTCTCGCCGCAGGCGATCCGTGGTTTGGGTAATCAGGCCATCCAGGTTCACAGGCCAGCCCCATTCCGCAAACTTGCTGTCTAGCACCATGAGTTGCACCTTGCCAGAATCAAACCATTCCGGCAAACGGCCTACCAGTTGTTGGCCCTGATCGACCACAAAGGGCACCACCGTTAACGCCAGGGCAGCAAACCCTACGAGGGCAAACACCAGCACCAAAATAGCTGCTAAGCCCCGCTTCAACCCCGCCCGCTCTAGGCTGGCCATGGGATAGCTCAGCAGGAAGGCTAGCAGGGCGGCAATCAGCACCGTGACCGCAATGGAGCGAAAATAGCCGACAATGACGGAAATTGCCCAAATATTTAGCACCAGCAGGGGGGTAGCCAGCATCACCGCTGCTGACCGCGCAACGGGGGTAAACTGGCTCCACCAGCGTGTTAACCAACTTCGGGGTTCAGGCGACTGGTCAGCGGCAGAGGGGGCATCCGTCTGAATCATGGTGGCCACGCAGAGGCGATTGAGGGGTTGCAGACCTATCCTACGATTAGAATCGAGGAAAGCCAAGAATAGCCACGCAGATTCTGAGTAAGATCGCCCTAGCAAGCCTACCTGGGCAATCAGTCTGATTGACACCGATCCCTACCCCCAACGTCTAGGAAACCGAACCTGTCTTAGACAGTAGGTTTGTTACGCTTGAGCTAGTGCAATGGGCTACCCTTGGCCCGACAGGGGCTAGACCTTGTCTAGCATTCGTTGACGATGGGGCAAGTTCACGACGCTACGTTACCAACGCTCCCAGGTTTGGCCTTTGCTAGTGCTGGATCGTTAGATTCAGTTGGTTAACGTTAGACCGCAACCTTAAGACCGATCATTTGGCAGTTAGGAGGACGATTATGGCGGCTACTGGCTTCAAAGACTACTACGCCGTGCTGGGGGTCAGTAGAACCGCTGGGGTTGATGAGATTAAGCAATCTTTTCGGAAGTTAGCGCGCAAGTATCACCCCGACGTTAACCCTGGCGACAAAAATGCCGAGGCCCGCTTCAAGGAGGTGAGCGAAGCCTACGAGGTGCTGTCTGACCCCGATAAACGCAAGAAATACGACCAGTTTGGCCAATACTGGCAGCAGGCCGAACGGTCTGGGGCCGGGGCAGGTTACGGCGCACCGGGCGACTTCGGTGGCGTTGACTTTAGCAACTACGGCAGCTTCGACGAATTTATTAACGAACTGCTGGGACGGTTTGGTGGATCGCCGGGTGGCCCCCGCACCCGCAGCTACTCCTACGGCAGTCCCGGTGGGTTTGGTGGCCCAGGGGCTGGGTTTGATCCCGGCATGGCTTCCCAGTCCTTCGACCAAGAGGCCAGTATCGGCCTAACCTTTGGTGATGCCTTCCACGGCACCCAAAAGCGTCTCCGCATTGGCAACGAAGAGGTGGAAGTACGAATTCCGCCTGGGGCCAAGCAGGGCATTAAGGTACGCCTCAAGGGCAAGGGCCAAATGAACCCCTACAGTAAGCAGCGGGGCGACGTGTACCTGGTGGTGCAGCTTGCTCCCCACGCCCTGTTCAAATTTGAGGGCGATAACTTGGTGTGCGACCTGCCCATCACCCCCGACGAGGCGGTGCTCGGCGGCAAAATTGACGTGCCCACCCCCGATGGCCCAGTTGCCATGAACCTGCCAGCGGGCATTAAATCGGGCCAAACCCTACGTCTGCGCGGCAAAGGCTGGCCCAGCCCCAAGGGGAGCCGAGGCGATCTGCTGGTTACGGTGGTGATCACCCCTCCCAGCCAGATGAGTGGTGAACTCCGACATCTCTACGAAAAAATCCGCGACCTGCGCCAAGACAACCCTCGCCAAGCCTTGGTGAATACTCGCCTGTAGCCAGTGGCTTGGGGCCATACCCCAGCGCCAGCGTCACCCTGGTGTGAGCGTTGGCCTTGGGCAGTTTTGCCATCAGGATACTTCACCCCCTGGGCTAGAGCTGCCCCTGCCAAGACAGGCTTTGCTCGGCAGATTGGTTGCCCAGGGAGCGCAGGGCCGTAATTTCCAACTGAGCATGGGTGCCTGGGCGCAGGGAACGGGCCTCGATGGGCAGTTGCCCTAGGGCTAACTCAAACCGATTATTGGTTAAAATCACCGCCTCCGAGGGTAAAACGCCTTCGTAAGCGGTGGTGTAGCGGGGGCGGCGATTTCCGCCTAGGTTATCCGTTGTGGTTTTCAGCGTCACGCGAAATTGAGTCTCCACAAAGGCAGATTCACCCCCCAAATCCAGCACCACCGCCCGCCAATTGGAGCCTTGGCCCTGGGTGCCGCCCCAGGCTAGCCGGGTGACATCCTGACGACGGGCGGCTCGGTGGATGGTGAGGGTCATCTCGTTCCCTTCGGTTTGGGTGCTGTAGTCGGCCCACAGGTTTTCCGAGAAGGTGGCTGCTAGGGTGCCATCGGGCTGAATTTCGGCGATGACGCTTTCTGTGGCAAAGAGGCTGAGCGGTCGCTGAGCCTGCCAATTCAACCGAACCGTACCCTCCACACGTCCGGTGTAGACCTGATAGCTGTCTCGCACCTGAGAACCGATGGCCAACAGGGCATTGGCTCCAGAGCGGGTCTGCCACAGGTTGCGGGAGAGGGCGAAGGGCTGGGCCGCTAAGGCGGTGAGCCGATCCACCTGCGAGGGGTTTTCGGGCTGTAGCAGCTCCACCTGATTTACGAGCCACAGTTGACCATCCTCCCCAGCACGGCCATCGGAGCCAAGGCTTCCCTGGGCACCATCTCGCCCGTCACTGCATCGATAGCGTGAGGTTTGACACCGATAGTCGCTCTGTCCCGGCGTGCCCGTACAGGTTTGCCGCTCCCACCGATACAGGCGGCAGCGGCATCCTAGGGTGCCGTTGCCCCCCCGTCCACCCCATCCACCTTGGCCACCCAAGGCCGTTACCGAAAGGCGCTGAAGCTGAGCCAAATCGCGATAGTAAATGGTTAAGTCGCCGCCGTTGCCGCCGTTGCCACCGCGCCCACCGTTGCCACCATCGCCACCGTGGGCCGCTTGCAGGTCGTAGGCCACATCCCGAGGCTGGCTTTCGCAGCGTGGGCGGTAGCCTGCTTCGCCATCTTCTCCCTCTCCCCCTGCCGTTCCAGACAGCATGAAATGGGCCGGGTTGCCGTCGGCGATCACATTGGCCGATGGCCCCGCCTGTCCATCTCGCCCAGGGCGTCCGTCTTCCCCATCTTCGCCATCGTAGCCAAAGCGCCGAGTTTCATTGGCCCAGGCCAACATCGAGCAACCGTTAACACTGGGGAGAGAAAACGTCACAAAACCACCCAGCAGCAGCGTCGGTAAAGCCAGTGCAAGCGACCGTTTCACAGGGAGTCTCCGGTTAAAATGCTGGCCCCATGGTAATCAACCCCTCCCCATGGGAATGGGGAGTTGTGCCAGATTGCTGAGCTGCCCTAGGTGAGAACCTGGTCTTAACCCGCCCATTAACCCACACCATAGCCCAACGATGAACAGCCATCTCACCCTAGAACTTGGATGCACCGGAGGATTAGCTGGTCGGGTGATGTGCCTAGCGGGGCGCATGGCCTGGGGTAGCTCATGGGCTAGATCTGCGCCGCCCTTACCATCCCTTTGGCCAAAAAATCAGTTAAAAAAATTTAGGAAGATGTTTGACAAGCGCATTCCCCTTACCTATACTTGGAAATGTCGAAAACGCAGGCCCCCATCGTCTAGAGGCCTAGGACACCTCCCTTTCACGGAGGCGACGGGGATTCGAATTCCCCTGGGGGTATAAAACTCTAAAAAACCTTGGAAGTCATTCCAAGGTTTTTTAGTTTTGGTGGATTTTGGGGTGGATTTTAGTGGGGATGGGACTCAGGATCGCCCGGACTGGGCTAGGGGCTTGTCGGGCAAACCACCCCAGCCCGTTGAGGCGTTAGCCCTGGGCCTGACGCATTTGGGACACAATACCTTGGGCGGCCTGAGTGGGGTTTTCGGCCTCCATGATGGCGCGCACGATGGCTACTCGACGGGCTCCGGCTTGCAGCACCTCACGGAGGTTATTGGCATCAATGCCGCCAATGGCGAACCAAGGCACCGGGGCATGGGCGGCAGCATAGCGCACGTAATCTAGCCCTGCGGCGGTTTTTCCGGGCTTGGTGGGGGTGCTATAGACTGGGCCAACTCCGATATAGTCGGCCCCTTCACTGAGGGCGCGGCTCATTTCTTCGGGGTTGGTGGTCGATCGGCCAATGATCGCCTGTGGCCCCAGCAACCGACGGGCGACGGCAATGGGTAAATCCGTCTGGCCAAGGTGAATGCCGTCGGCTCCAACTGCGAGGGCTAGATCCACCCGGTCGTTGACTAAAAAAAGTGCCTGGTAGCGGTGGCAGAGTTCCCGCAATTGCTGGGCGCGCTGGAAACGCACGTCGTCCTCGGTATGTTTGTCGCGGTACTGCACCAGGGTAATGCCTCCTTTTAGGGCGGCTTCTACCGTGTCGATGAGGTTCTCTTGGGGTGAGGTGACCAGGTAGGTCTGGGCTTGGCGGAGGCGTTGTTGCGGTTGGCCTCCCAGCAGATCGCTTTCTAGAACGTAGATCTGGTAGCGCATGGCTTTGCAGGCGGCGGCAAAGTCGCTGCGGTAGAGCTTGCCGTATTCCTCCAGCACTCGCAGGGCTTCTTGGACGCGGCACAGGTTGGCCTGAAGCACGTCGGCTACATCTCCTCGCTCTGCTTCCTGGGGATGGGTAAGCGCGGTGCCCGGATCGCCGGGGGTATCGCGGGCTTGGCGCAGAACGGGGGCGTGCCACTGGGCTAGGGTTTGGCGGAGGTGCTTGATCTGCTCGGTACGGCTAGCGTCGTTGAGGCCAAAGCGGCACCATTCTTCAATAATGCGCAGGCCCTCCCGGGCTCGGTCTAAATTGGCATCGAGGATGCGGTACACCGCCAGGTCTGGCAGCGTGGGCATGGCAGCCAGGGTAGGGTAGGCGTTGGACGAGGCGGATGGAATAGAAAACTGGGCCGACATGGGCAAGATATTTCAGAAGATCGCAGAAACGTTCACATCCTATCAGGTCAATTCCTCGGCCCTTGGGCCATCGGATGAGGTCACTGCGGATGAGGTCACTGCGGCACGGGAGATTGCTGAATTTCAGGCTCTGCGTTTTATCTTCGCGTCTTACTGGAGTGTCTGGGCCTGACGGCTTCTGGGTCTTACTCAAGAACCCCTCTCCACCCGATTGACCCTCTTGCTGTCTCTGTTTTGCGATGGCCCCACCCCAAGCCACGGGCAAAAACTGGCCTACGGCTGGCCATGGCAGTGAGAACGGTCGGTCTAGACTACACTATCTAGGGCGACCTAATGGAGTGTGGGAGAGAAAACGGCCATGAAACGTCGAAAACTACTGGCTTATGCAGGGTCTGGGCTAGCGGCTACCGTTGGCATGGGGGCGCTAGGCAGTCGTCATGCCGTCCAAGCCCAACAGGCGGATCGGCTCACCCTGCGCAGCCTAGGTCACACCGCCTTTTTATTTACCGGGGGCGGACGACGGATTTTGGTCAATCCCTTTCGCCAAATTGGCTGTACTGCTGGGTTTCCGTCTCCTGCTGTGCCCGCCGATATCGTCATGATCAGCAGCCGTCTGTTTGACGAAGGCTATCTCAACGATCTTCCTGGCGAACCCAGAGTGCTGGTCGAGCCTGGCGTTTACGATTTTGACAATCTACGCATCCAAGGCGTTAGCACTCCCCATGATCGCGAGGGCGGTCGTCGCTTTGGCACGAACGTTATTTGGCGTTGGACTCAGGCTGGAGTCAACGTCACCCACATGGGCGGAGCGGTCGCACCGCTGCGGGTGGAGGAGCAAATTTTGCTGGGGCGGCCCGATGTGCTGCTGGTGCCCGTGGGCGGCGGCCCCAAGGCCTATACCCCCGAAGAAGCGATGCAGGCAATTCAAGTACTGCGGCCCAAGGTGGTCATTCCCACCCACTACCTCACAACCGCCGCCAACGACACCTGCGATCTCAAGCCCCTGGATGACTTTCTGTCGCTGATGCAGGGCGTTCCCATTACCCGTGCTCCCCAGGGTGCCCTCTCCATTCGGCCTAGCGACCTGCCCAGCGAAGGAATGCGAATTCAGGTGTATCAGTATCCCCTAGCCTAGGGTCTCCGCTGATCCCCAAGTTCCTAGCCTGTCTTGCTTCGAGGGTGGATCTCTCCTAACCCCCCTTAAAAAGGGGGGAAACGGACTCAAAGTCCCCCTTTCCAAGGGGGATTTAGGGAGATCTCCAAGGCTGTTGACGAGCAACCGGGTTTCTAGATTGCGGATTGAGACGCAGGACGAGTTCTCCGGGCGATCAACCGGGTTTCTGGATCAGGCCGCGCCAGAATAGCGGTGCGTGGTTCTCGGCACAAATCTGGCTCCCCAGTCGGGGTAGTTTGGTTTTAGCCTAGTAGTGTTCTGATCCCGTAATTTACGTCCCTATGGTTAATGTCTATGCCCAGCGTCGCCAGCGCGTGATGGAGTTAATTGGTGGCGGCACCGCTATCTTTGCCAGTGCCCCCACGGCGGTGATGCACAACGATGTGGAGCATCCCTTTCGCCAAGACAGCAACTTTTACTACCTCACCGGATTCAACGAACCGGAGGCCGTAGCCGTGTTAGCCCCTCACCATGAGGAGCATCGATTTGTGCTGTTTGTGCGACCCAAGGATTTAGAAAAAGAAATTTGGTCGGGATATCGGGTGGGGGTAGACCAGGCCAAGGAACGCTACGGGGCCGATGAGGTCTATCCCATCGCGGAACTGGACGAACACCTGCTCAAGTACCTCGAAAAGGCGGATCGGCTCTACTACCACTTTGGCCACGATCAGCGCCTCAACGACCGGGTTCTACGCTACTGGCAGCGACTCCTAGGCACCTACCACAAGCGGGGCACTGGCCCAGTCGCCATCGAAGATGCCGGACTACTGATGCAAACCCTGCGGCGGGTGAAGGACAGCGACGAGCTAGATCGCCTGCGGCGGGCCATCGCCATTGCCGCCAAAGCCCACAACCACGCTCGCGAGATTGCCGCCCCCGGTCGCTACGAGTACGAAATTCAGGCGGAAATGGAGCATATCTTTCGGCTCGAAGGGGCGATGGGGCCAGCCTATCCCTCCATCGTGGCCTCCGGCGACAATGCCTGCATCCTGCACTACATCGAAAATAACCGCCAAATGCAGGCGGGCGACCTGTTGCTGATCGACGCGGGCTGCGCCTACGACTACTACAACGCCGACATCACCCGCACCTTCCCCGTGGGCGGGCAGTTCACCGCCGAGCAGCGCATTTTGTATGAACTGGTGCTAGAGGCCCAGCTTAAGGCCATCGCCGCCGTCAAACCCGGTGCGCCCTTTAACGAATTTCACGATGCCGCCACCCGCACCCTCACCGAGGGCATGGTAGACCTGGGCCTGCTGGTAGGCGATGTAGACACCCTGATTGAGGAGAAAAAGCACAAGGCCTTCTTTATGCACGGCACCGGGCACTTTCTAGGGCTGGATGTTCATGATGCGGGCATTCTTCGCAACCCCGACAAAACCTGGAAACCCTTTGAGGCAGGTAACGTGGTGACGGTGGAGCCAGGGATTTACATTTCCCCCTACTACGAACCCGCCGAGGGCCAGCCCCAAATTGAGGATCGCTGGCGCGGCATCGGCATTCGCATTGAAGACGACGTGCTGGTGACAGCAACGGGACATGAGGTGCTAACGGCTGCCGTACCCAAGTCACTGGATGAGATGGAGCGGTAAGCGACTAAACTCTCATAAAGATGGGGCAATTGCCGAACGAAGGTTGGGCCTATCATGCAAGAAGACATCGCGGCACCAAAAACCGACTTGAGCTACCAGCAAACCAGCCAAATTCAGATCGCCACCGATCCCACAGCCCTAAAATCGGTGTTGGCTTGGTTTGATCAGTTTAAGGTCGCTCCCGTGCCCTACTCCCTCTGGTTGCAATGTCAGTTGGCGCTGATTGAAGGCTTCACCAATGCCGTGCGTCATGCCCACGCTGGGCTGCCCCCAAATACCCCTGTGTGTATTGAGGTCAGCATTTCCCACTGCACCATAGACATTCGTATTTGGGATCAAGGCCCAGGGTTTGACCTCAATGGGGTGCTAAAGGCGAAGCTAAAAACCCACAGCCCCCATGATGAGGGGGGACGAGGGCTAAAAATTATGTACCTCGTTGCCGACCAGATCACCTACCACCGCAGCGAACGGGGCAACTGCCTTCATTTGCACAAAACCTACGCTTAAAGAACACCGCTAGGACGATACCAGACCACCATCCATCACAGGAAACTGCATGGCGACACTAGCCGGATTAATCCTCCCTTCGCCCTGGGTTGTGGGCCTCTTTTTAAATACAGCCCTCCTGGGCATCGCCTGGGGATTCCCCAAAAAGTTACTCACCCCCACGGGCTACCTCCATGCCTGGGGGCTTGGCATCCTAGTGTGGGGAGCCCTGGGCTGGCAGGGCTATGTCGTGGTGATGATCTATTTCCTGGTAGGATCCGCCGTAACGCGGGTAGGGATGGCGCGCAAACTGTCAGCGGGCATTGCCGAGGGGCGGTCGGGGGTGCGAGGGCCAGAAAACGTATGGGGTTCGGCTCTGGTAGGGGCTCTCTGTGCCTTGGCCCTCGTGGTAATCTCCCTGGAATTGCCAGGGAGGGCAGACGATTCCCCTTGGCCACTGCTGATTGCCCTAGCCTACGTCAGCAGCTTTAGCACCAAACTTGCCGATACCACTGCCAGCGAAGTGGGCAAAGCCTACGGCAAACGCACCTTTTTAATTACCACTCTCCAAGCCGTTCCCCCCGGTACCGAGGGAGCCGTCAGCCTCGAAGGCACCCTCGCCGGACTGGTCGGTGCTCTCATAATGGCCCTTTCGGGCTGGGGCGTTGGTCTAATGCCGCCTTGGGGCATAGGGGTATGCCTGATCTCCGCCTTCATCGCCACCAACCTCGAAAGCGTGATTGGCGCAACCCTGCAAACCAAAACTCCTTGGCTCACCAATGAGGTGGTAAACATCGTAAATACGGCCATTGGCGCTACCCTGGCCTTGGGGCTGGGCTATGGCTGGTTGCAGTGGCTAGCCTAGCCTGGGATGCAATCTCCAGAAAATTGAACCATGGTAACGCACCTGAGTTCGGGATAAGCCAGCCGCTGCAAGCTTGAGAAACCTGCTTCCAGCTTGCGCTTTAGACCTCACCCTAAATCCCTCTCCCTTGGGGAGAGGGACTTTGAGCCTTTCTAGCTCCCCTCTCCTCGTGGAAAGGGGCTGGGGGTGAGGTCTACCAGGGTGTCTGGTCACGATGTCTAACCCGAACTGAGGTTAACGCAGTCCCGATCCACCGTTACCCCTCCAGGGAAGGTGAGGTCATCTAGGCATCCTTGCCACACTCACTCCAGTTTTCCCCCAGAAAAGTGAGCAAATCTAGACAAATCACGAACGTTCAGGCTTCAAGCCAAACAGCGTTCGTCCCCAATTCGTAAGATCTGCCCTAGAAAAACATCCGTACATATACGTATGATTTTGGGATTTTAGCTCCGTCTAGCGGGCTAGATCATGATTTTGTTGCACATGACTGCGCTTTCCTCAGAAAACTTTACTGAAAAAAGATGTAATCCATTCGGATTGCCCCACAAAATCCGTGTACATTCGTAGCCTGTTTTCCGTAGGTCTGCTGTCGTTGAAAAGTATCTTGATCAGCGCTAATAGAACTATAGAGTTCCTGACTAGTCACAAAAGTGTTATCCGTGTTGTTTAGGGAGCGTCTACCCTCAGAAGCTAAGGCCATCGCTCAAGCGTTCTGAGGCTGAAACGATAAGCATTATGAAGTACTCAGTAGCCAACTTGTTTTGTTCTCACGGCCTCGTGGCGGCCATTGGCACCCTATCTCTGGGTGCGCTGATTCTGTTCCAAGCCTTCGGCATCGAGTCTGCCGCCAGCGCCAACAGCCGTGACGAGTTTCCAGGACGGCGGCAGGGTGGTGGTACCCATTGGGTCATGCCCTCAGATACAACTCGGTGATAGCTAGGCTAGCGAGGATAGGTGTATCCCTAGCCCCCATGGCTCGTTCTAGGCTGCTCGACATCATTGGCATAGACAGTACGACAGCAGAGGTAGCCTCGTGATCCGGCAGGAATAGTAGGTTCGGTGACTAGCCTTTAGCCATGTAATGGCTCACCAGTAGCCGGATTAACCTACGGATGTCCAGAGCAATCAAAAACGATAGCAGACCATAGGTCTGCTATCGTTTTTGTGCGTCTAGGCTTAGGGGATAAAGCCATAGCCCGGCAGTGCTCTTCTGCCCTCACAGGCAGCGATTCTTCACCCCGTAAGCCTTCATCAGTCCCAGCACCGCATTCCCATGCCCCCGCAAGAGCTAACCATCCAACACCAACAAGAGGCCAACCTGATAGGCCCCGCACCCACAGACTAGCTCTGAGAGCAAGACTCATCCTTGACAGAGCGAGCCAGCTTCCTACCAGAACCTGAGTTCGGGATAAGCCAAGGACGGCCACCTTTAGAAACCTGCTTTCGACTTGCGCTTTAGCCCACCCTGGGGGTGTAGCTTGCTTCCCACAGGGTGGGCTACTAGGGGATCTGGTCACGATGTCTAACCCGAACTGAGGTTACCAGAGGCACCCATGTTCATCGAAGAGCCGACTTTAGAGACCCTTGCAGGACATCACGCTGCGCCAGAGGTCGTTACAAAAGTTTATTTTTAGATATTGACATATATAAATATGTAAGGACTGTTTTATTAAATCAAAAAACAAAATCGGCAAAAGCCTTGCGGGAAAAGCATTTCAGGTCATTAGCAAGCCTAATTTTGTAATCTCCTCCAAAAAACAGTTCTCAAAAGTTTATTAAGTTTCCTATACTGTGAGTGGGCGCAAAGATAGGTATTTATCTCTATCGATCGTGCAGTCCGGTTTGATCATCAGGTCGTCTCCTAACCGATTTCGACCCCTCCCGCTGAAGTCCTCCGACCTGATCCGCTAGGGTAGGCCGCCGCGAACAGCACTACCAGTAGAGTTTGGCCCTCTGTTAAGCAGTGTTAACCAAGCCCTCAAGACCGGAATACCGAGTGCGCTGGCTGTTTTGTACTAACCCTCACGAGAATTGTCATGCTGACCGAGCAATTTCCGTGGCTAACGACCCTAGTTATCCTGCCGCTCCTAGCGATTCTTCCCATTCCCTTCCTGCCCGACCGCAACGGCCAAACCATTCGCTGGTATGCCCTGGGCATCGGCTTTATTGAATTTTCCTTAATCCTCTACACCTTCGCCAACTTCTACGACCTCAACCAGTCTGGGTTGCAACTGGTCGAAAGCTACAACTGGGTACCCCAAGTGGGCATCACCTGGAGCCTAGGAGCCGACGGCTTGGCCATGCCACTGGTTGTCCTCAGCGGTCTGGTGACCACCCTAGCCATCCTGGCTTCCTGGAACATCACCAAGCGTCCTCGCCTTTACTTCAGCCTGCTGCTAGTGATGTACAGCGCCCAGGTCGGCGTCTTCCTGGCCCAGGATTTGGTCATGTTCTTCCTAATGTGGGAACTGGAACTGGTTCCGGTCTACCTGCTGATCTCCATCTGGGGCGGCGGTAAGCGCCTCTACGCTGCCACCAAGTTCATCCTCTACACCGCCATCGGCTCCATCTTCATCCTGGTTGCCGCCCTAGCTATGGCTTTCTACGGCGACACCGTCACCTTCAACCTGACGGAACTGGCCCAGAAAGACTACTCTCTGACCTTCCAACTGTTGATGTATGCGGCCTTCCTGGTGGCCTTTGCCGTCAAGCTGCCCATCTTCCCCCTACACACCTGGCTGCCCGATGCCCACAGTGAAGCCCCCGCCGCCGTGTCGATGATTCTGGCGGGCGTGCTGCTGAAGATGGCGGGCTACGGCCTGATCCGCATGAACATCGAGATGCTGCCCGATGCCCATGTGTACTTCGCGCCCGTTCTGGTCATCCTCGGCGTCATCAACGTCATCTACGCTTCCCTCACCGCCTTCGGCCAAGACAATCTGAAGCGCCGCATGGCCTACTCCTCCGTCGCTCACATGGGCTTCGTGCTGATTGGCTGCGCCTCCTTCACCACCCTGGGCATGAGCGGCGCGATGCTGCAAATGATTTCCCACGGTCTGATTGCGGCGGTAATGTTCTTCCTCTCCGGCGTTACCTACGAGCGCACCCACACCCTCGACATGGATGTGATGGGCGGCATGGCACGTAAGATGCCCACTACCTTTGCCTTCTTCACAGCGGCATCCATGGCCTCCCTGGCGCTCCCCGGTATGAGCGGTTTTGTCAGCGAAATCGCCGTCTTCCTGGGCTTGGCCACCAGCGATGTCTACAGCACCACCTTCAAAACGGTGATCATCATCGCCGCCGCCGTTGGTGTGGTGCTCTCCCCCATCTACCTGCTCTCCATGCTGCGCCGCATCTTCTACGGCGACACTGGGTCTGTGGTCGCTAAGGTGCCCAACATCATCGACATCCGCCCCCGTGAAGCCTTCGTCGCCGCCTGCCTGCTGGTGCCCATCATCGGAATCGGCCTCTACCCCAAGGTGGCGACCCAGGTGTATGACCTGAAGACGGTGGAAGTGGCCAGCCAAATCCAAAACACCCTGATGGTGGCTGAGCAACCCGGTAGCCTGTATGCCCACATCCTCAACGTTCCCAGTGCCACCGTGGCCGAGGCTCCTGCCCTAGTCACCAGCCAAATTGACTAGGGAGGGTTTAACTCAGACGTTCAACCTCAAACCAATCTCAAGCCAGTAGATTCACCTAGGCATGTTGCCTAGGTGTTTTTTTAGACCATGCCAATTTTTAGACTGTCCGTGGGGAACCCTTAGATCTAGGCGATCCCTGCCAGCATGGAACTAGGGCATTTTCTCTGCGACCTTAGGGTAGATCGTTGCCCTGCCTGCCTCACTCACGTTGTATGGATTCAAACTCAACTATGGCTAAGCGTCATCACTGTCCCCATTGCCAAAACTCGAATTTGCTGCGGATTGGAGTCCCTGGCATTCGGCAATGCTCCCAGTGCAAAGTCTATGTAGACCTGCGATCTAAGGGCTGGCTGAAGCGGTTGATGGGCAAAAAGCTCGCCGCCTAGCCTATCGGTACAGCAACCCAGTTTCTTAGAGTTGTTGTGAAACAGTGAATAATGGATTCCGTTGTTGTTAGGGGCTGGTGATGTTGTGTGCTGCCCCTAGGCCGCTTCCAAATAGAAGTTCCACAGCCCAGCAGCCGTGACCATCGAGCGGTCATCAAAGCCCTCAATTCGGTTGCGATAGACCTGATGGGCAATGCCGTAGCGCTTGAGCCCTGCAAAGGAATGCTCACACACCACCCGCTCGCTGGCTAAGGCTCGATTGTCAGCTTTCTGCTCGTCGCTGAGGTGTCCTCCACGCGGCTTTTTATGGGGTAACGCGACATTGACCACCTCGTTCTGCAGGCCGA
>QLAH01000370.1_pt1 | contig 26573 bp, 24 predicted proteins | sample 4693081 | NCBI WGS metagenome assembly QLAH01 (sample SAMN09425401, study PRJNA476045) | Lake water metagenome, whole genome shotgun sequencing project. | reverse complement strand
GGTTCTGCGCCGAGATCGAGGTTGAAATTGCCTTCTTCAGAGAACGACTCAGCACCAAGACCCAGGTCAAAGTCACCTTCATCAATAGCGGGTTCTGTATCCAGATCTAGACCCAAGTTATCTTCAGCACTTAGGTCTAGCCCGAAATCACCCTCATCGGTAGCGGGTTCTGCACCAAGGTCTAGCCCAAAATCATCTGCTTCAGAGGATGACTCTGTTCCTAAATTAAAGTCAAAATCACTTTCATCGGTAGAAGATTCAGTATCTAAATCAAGGTCAAAACTACTTTCGTCAGTAGTGGGTTCTGCGCCGAGATCGAGGTTGAAATTGCCTTCTTCAGAGAACGACTCAGCACCAAGATCCAGGTCAAAGTCACCTTCATCAATAGCGGGTTCTGTACCCAGATCTAGACCCAAGTTATCTTCAGCACTTAGGCCTAGACCGAAATCACCCTCATCGGTAGCGGGTTCTGCACCAAGGTCTAGCCCAAAATCATCTGCTTCAGAGGACGACTCTGTTCCTAAATCAAAGTCAAAGTCACTTTCATCGGTAGAAGATTCAGTACCTAAATCAAGGTCAAAACTACTTTCGTCAGTAGTCGGTTCTGCGCCGAGATCGAGGTTGAAATTGCCTTCTTCAGAGAACGACTCAGCACCAAGACCCAGGTCAAAGTCACCTTCATCAATAGCGGGTTCTGTATCCAGATCTAGACCCAAGTTATCTTCAGCACTTAGGTCTAGCCCGAAATCACCCTCATCGGTAGCGGGTTCTGCACCAAGGTCTAGCCCAAAATCATCTGCTTCAGAGGATGACTCTGTTCCTAAATTAAAGTCAAAGTCACCTTCATCGGTAGAAGACTCAGTACCTAAGTCTAGCCCAAAATCACCTTCATCAATAGCGGGTTCCGTACCCAAATCTAGACCCAAATCATCTTCAGCACTTAGGCCTAGGTCAAAGTCGCCTTCATCGGTAAAAGATTCAGTAGCCAGATCGAGGTCGAAACCACCTTCATGGGTAGAAGCTTCTGTATCTAGATCTAAGTCCAAGCTGTCTTCAGTTCCTAAATCCAGATCAAAATCACTTTCATCAGTGGCGAGTTCTGCTCCAAAATCTAAGCTCAGTGCATCTTCATTGACAGCAGATTCTGAGCTAAAGCCTAGGTCAATATCACCTTCATCGGTAATGGCTTCTAGGCCTAAGTCAACGTCGTCATTGGTGGTGTTTTCCAAATCGAGGTCAAAACCATCGACAGTGCTTGAGCCTTCAGGGTTATCAAAGTCAAAGTTGGACGAAATCTCCTCTGAAAGGGCGGCATCAAAGTCGAAGTCTTCATCGGCATCACTGGGCTCAAAGACGACGGATTCAAAAGCATCTTCAAAGTCTGAATCTGTTATGTCGGCAGCCTCAACCGGTTCATCCAAAGTCAGGTCGAGATCGTCCGTTGTGAGATCGGATAGGTCTACATTGTCTAGTTCTGCGGTTAAAGCTTCCCCAGGAGGGGGCGGCGATCCCTCTCGGATTTGCATCGTTTCTGTCCAGGCGCTAGCAGCGGATCCATGCTGTTTGCCGCTCACACTAAGGTGATCGACAGTGGCTAGCGCGAGCCCGGTGATGCCTGTTTTGACATAGTTCACCAGTTCGCCTTGGGCTGGGACATTGGCGGCCTCCAGCACCACCTGCAACAGGTTCCCCTGCTGAGCCACATGGGCTGTGATGCCTTTGCTCTCTAGGTGTTGATTGATGAGAGCGGCGATGGCTTCAGGTTGACCTTGCCTAGCCAGTTGTAGAACTTGAGGGGGCGTAGGAGACATGGTGGTCTATAGAATTCAGCGAATTCAGCGTAGAGGCCGATTGAGTTCCTTATAGTATGCCCAGACTGTCTGATCTTGGCACATCTCAAGGGCAAGACATTTGGAGATGTAACGATGTGTGTAATAGATAGCGTGGAAAAGTAAATTAGGCTGGGGAGATCTGGTAGTCCAGCCTTGGGCAGAAATTAGGGGTTTAGGGCAAGGCAGAGGGGTTCGCTACTTGGCTGAAGATATAGCTACAGCCCATTTCAGCAGGACATTCCGTTTGCCCTGAGCTAGTCGTTCGCGCAGCGTCCCCAAGGGGGAAAGGGCATAACTTTCGATGACATCTCAGGGATGGACTTTGACCATTCGACAAGCTCACGGATCAGCCCGGATGTATCTTCATCAAGATGGCTACAGCTAGACCAGATCAGTACTGTGGCAGAGAGGTGGGTGGGCTGGGAGACCATGGAGGGCTGGGTAACAACGTTGCTTGATTGCCGCAGGGTGGGCGATGAGCTTGCAATCGTGGGATGCTCTCGATGCGTCCTAACCTAGGGCGATGCTGTGTCAATTCTGGGTGGGTGCTGTACCATGGGCAGACTGTAGGCTTACTGTGGGCGCTAGCCCCATCCTGTTGACCATGAAAAGTTTTTTGATTGGCCTGTCGAAACTGGTTTTGGGGGTTGTCATTGCCCTGGCGCTTCTATCTATGGCGGGAGTGGCTACGGCCCGTTACTTCATGGCTCGGTTAGCCGTTCTGCCCCCCAAACCCCTCTACGGGGATGAGCTACCTACCCCTCCCGCCATGCCCGTTGTGGCCCCAGGCGAGGAAGCCGCTGCTCCTCCAGCGTCTGCGCCGGCTCCTGAAGCGACCCCGACCGCCGATCCTAACGCTACTCCTGAATCGGCCCCCAGTGCAGAAAACCTACCCCCTGGCAGTTATCGAGCCGTAGTGGTGCAGCCCATTGGATTAATTATTCGATCTGGCCCCGGCACCGATCATGGCCAGGTGGGTGGGGTCGATTACAACGCAGAATTGGTTGTGCTCGAAGAACCCGCTGGCCAAGGCTGGATGAAGGTGCGAGCGGTCGCCACGGGCGAGGAAGGCTGGGTTAAGGCAGGCAATACCCGCCGCCAAGAATAGCGGGTTTGGGTTTTCTCACCGCAAGATGCTTTGCGCTTTAAACGCGAGACTGTGGGGGGGTGGCCATAGAACTGGTTAGGGGAGCTTGAAGCTGGGTTTGAAGGGACTCATCCGGCTGTATCCAGAGCGTGATGATGGCCGTTGGTTCCTCGATTGTGGCCTGCGATCCACGGCTGGAAGGCGTATGCCATACCAGTTGCCGACTGCCGACCACCAGAGGAACCGCTGTCGGAGTCGGCGTGAGCCAAAGGGTCGGTACCTGTGGCCAAGTTTGGGGCAAAGCCGTGCTAGGGTCTACGGCCACCCCTGCCAGGGCCATTAGCACCCCAGGCCGATCCTGAAGCAGATCCCCGTGGGGAAGCCACAGCGCTGCTGCAAACCCCTTACCCAGGGCATATTGGTATAGTGAAGCCGCTGCAATCACCGCCTGCTCAAAACTTTCCTCTGACCAGACAGCCCGCGTATTCAGGGCGATCACCACTTCCTGGCTGGCGGTCACCTTTTCCAGTTCTCTCACCCGCAGTTCGCCGTAGCGGGCACTGGTGCGCCAGTGGATGAGCCGAGTGGGATCGCCCCAACGGTAGGGCCGCAGGGATCGAGTGACGCCCTCCGTGGCGGGTTTGACCACAGGATGGTAGTGCCACTGCTGGCCCGATTGATCGCCCAGGGCATCGACAATGGGGCACCGCTGTAGGGGCAGCCCTGGCGGATAGACCACTGCCGTGGCGGGCAGGGGCAGATCTCGACGATACCAAAACAACCCCAGCGGAGCCGCTGATCGCAGGGTTAGGGTATGCCAATGGTAAATTCCCCGCCGTGTTGTGGGTAATCGATAGCGCCAGTGATAAACCTGGCTTGGGTCAAGGCGGTGCAGAGCCGTGGTTGGCGATGGGCCGAGGGCGGGGGCAACGGTATCAATCACCTGAAATAGACTTTGAGCCCGACGACGGTGGTTTCGCAACAGCACCTCCACCACCAAGCTTTCTCCCGCCGAAACAGGCTCAATGGACAGGCGATCTACCGTAATCCCCTGGAGGTGACGGCGGGGCAACCGAGCGGCCAAGGCCAACAGGGCTAGCATGATACCGCTGATGACATAGAGCCACCCAGCCAGGGTGTTCGTGGCTGCCGCAAATAGGAAAATAGCCAGCGACAACAGTAGCCCTCCCGCATAGGCGGGTCTAAGCCCCCGTCGTTCTAATCCGTTGCCCAATCGTCCAATCCATTGCATAGCCGCAGACCCTGTTCCGTGAAACAGCCCGATAATTCCTGCCTAGAGCATAGCCAACCCGCTTAACCCATGGCCAGGGTTGTGCAACATGGGGGTTGGGCTTTGAGGGGGTTGGCCTGGCGGGGCGGCCAGATCCTTGGAGGGCGGCAGCAAAAACCTACCCCTGGGCTAGCGGCATCTGGCTCGGCATTCCCCAGGCTGTGGTTCAATAGGAGCAGTTGTTGTGGAGAGATTGCCATGGGAGCCGTTTCATACCTCTTGTTCTTGGGTGCGATGCTGGGGCTGGCTCTGGGTTTGTACTTTGGCCTGCGCACTGCCAAACTCATCTAGCGAATCTGGCCCAGGGGATAGGTGAGCCATCGGTTAGCTATCCCCCATAACCTGGACATTTACAGCCCTTCAGGGGCTTTTTGTACGATCTATGCGGCTAAATCCTGGCGGGCTCTATCCTGGCGAGGCCGACAGCTCCTGGCAGCAAGCTGCGTCTCTCCCCTGTCTAGTAGTTCCGACAAGGTGACAAATTGATAGCCTTGGGGGATGTAGGTACTGAGAATTTGCCGCACCACATCAACGGTCTTCTGACGGCTCTTTGAGGCTGAACCAGCGGCAGGCGGGCTAGAGTCATGCAGCAACACAATGGCTCCTGGATGGGCGTTGCGCTTGAGAATGGCCATCATGTGATCAACCGAAGGATCAGCCCAGTCCCGCAGATCCACATCCCAAAACAGAATCGGTCGCCCTAGGGCCTTGAGGGCATCGGTAACGAGCAGGTTGGCATGGCCGTAGGGTGGGCGGAAGTAGGGGGGCATCCTGGGGATCATGGCCCCTAGGAGGGCATCGGTCTGCTTAACTTCTTGAAGAATGCCCTGCCTCAAGCGACGATTGAGATCGGGGTGTGAGAAGGTGTGATTAGCGAGTTCGTGACCCTGGGCCACCAGGGTTTGGGCAATGTGGGGATACTGGAACAAATGTTGCCCAATGGCAAAAAACGTAGCTTTCGCTTGGTATTCCTCTAGGATCGCGAGGATGGCGGGGGTATAGATTGGGTCGGGGCCATCGTCAAAGGTAAGGGCCATGATTGGCTCTTCGGTGCGTACGCAAAAGACCCCCTCACCAAAGGCTTGGGGCCACATAAAGCGCTGTGGCCATAGTCCCTTAGTCCAGCCTAGGATGATTAGGGTCGTGGCGGCTAGGATGAGACCTAAGCGAACAAGGGACAGCCCCCGACGCCAGTATCGTTGATGCCCTGGGGTCATGGTTTGGCCTCATAAGTAATGGTGCTAGGGGGGGGAGATTTTCCGAGGTCAGGGATCGCTTGAAGGGCTGCTAACATCATCCAGCCAAGGACATTGACCCGTGCATCAAACAGGGTGATATCAAACAGGGCACCGACCCCACAGGCCAAAAAGCCTAACCCATAAGCCACTAGGAGTGACCGATGCCCCTGATCCCAGGTTGCGAGACAGTAGTGCCGCACGGCACGATAGCAAATTGAGCCCACAATGCCCGTAAACAAAAGCATCACTGGTAATCCCGCCTCTGCCGCAAGGTGTAACCACAAATTATGCACATGGGCCAAGGAAGAATGATAGGGGATGGTATTGGGCACATAGTTCATTTCAAATCCGCCAAACCCAATCCCAAACCAGGGGTTTTGCTGGATGTAGGGCAGCGCGATGGCCCAGATATCAACCCGTAGACTGCTGCTGCTGAAGGCTTCAGCGATGGATCGTCCACCTATCCCCCAGTGAAGTACTCCGCCAAGGATTGCTGTGATAGCCCCTAGCCCGACCCAAAGGAAACCACGATGCCGCCGCATTAGGAGGATGGCGATGAACAGTTGGAGGGTGAGGGCAAGGAGACCATTGCGCGATCCCGAACAAAGAATGCCAACGGGAATGAGGGCCGTGGCGCTATAGATCCAAGCAGCCCTGGAGATGGGCAACGGTAAGGGTAGAAGATTGGCAAAGTTTGAACTGCCAGCGAGGGAGGACGGGGACGGCATCGGTTGGGTTGGCGGCGGTGGCAGCGTTTGCAGGCATAGCCCTAGGCCCAGGCCAAAGATGATGACCAGGTAGGCCGCCAACACGTTGGGGTTGCCAAAGACAGAATCGACCCGGTGACTCAAGATCACCGATGAACCGCCCCCATTGCGCAGCAGAACAACCCCGGTTGAACCATATTCCAAGATAGCCCGCAGGTTAATTGGGATGGAGCCTACCAACAGCCAAAAGGCCCACCTCTTAAGGCTATGGAGGGGCTGGGGGAGGCGGGTGATGTAAATCGACAGACCCGCGAAAAAGGGAAAGAATGGCCAGAAGTTCATGGCCTGAAGGGCGGCCATAGTCGGATTTTCGGCCATGGCTACGCTAACCCCTATCCCCAGGGCCAGCCAAAGCCACCCCTGACGGCTGAGGCGATGCCAAAGGTCCTGGGGATAGGCCACGAACCAACCCATCAGCATGACGCCCAACCCCACCAAGCCGAGATAACTCGCATAGGGAAGAATCACAAGGCTGATGAGAAACAGGGTTTCATGGGCCTTCCACCAGCCCGAAGCCCCTACCCAGTTTGCCTTTGCTCTCATTCCCAAGAATCAGGCCCTCCGCCATGCCCTACCCCACTGCGAGGGTTATACACACCACGCTATCAACCCACCCTGAAAGGGCAATTGGGTCATCCATGCCGCCATGGCCTAAAATTCAATGCCGGGTTGCGCCTTAACCCCCTGCTCCCGGAAGGGATGCTTCACTAGGGTCATTTCGGTCACGAGGTCAGCGGCTTCAATGAGTGGTGTGGGTGCACCGCGTCCGGTCAAGATCACATGGGTCATTGCTGGCTTTTTCGCTAGCCCAGCCAAAACCTGTTCCACCGCCAGAAAGCCATGCTTTAGGGCCACATTCACCTCGTCTAGCAGCACTAAGCGGTAGTCGGGATTATGCAGGTAATCTAAGGCTACCGTCCAAGCTTTCTGGGCGGTTTCGGTGTCCTTGGCTCGATCCTGGGTATCCCAGGTAAAGCCTTCACCCATGGCATGGAAGACCAACTGATCCTCCCAACGCCCAAGCACCGCCTTTTCAGCAGGCTCCCAGGCTCCCTTAATGAACTGCATGATGGCGACCCGGTGGCCGTGGCCCAAGGATCGCATCACCATACCTAGGGCAGCGGTAGTTTTGCCCTTACCGTTGCCAGTGTGGACAATAATTAGCCCCTTCTCTAGGGTGCGCTCTGCCAAGCGCTGCTGCTGCACTTCCTGACGGCGCTGCATTTTACGGCGATACTGATCCTCGGAAAGATGCCCCTGCTCCGCCGCTTGATTGAGATCGGCAGCGGTAGCATCGAGGGCATCAGCGGCGGAATTGGGCGTTGGGTTCATGGATTTACCTAGGACGCCAGGGCGACGGCAACGATTTCCTTGAGCTGACCGCTTTGGTATAACTCAATCAGAATATCGGAGCCGCCTAGAAATTTGCCGTTGACGTAGACCTGGGGAATGGTGGGCCAGTCGGAGTAGTCTTTAATGCCCTGGCGAATGTCGGGATCGGACAGCACATCGAAGGTCTCGAAGGGAACTCCGAGAATGTTTAAAATCTGCACCACGTTATTGGAAAAACCGCACTGGGGCATCAGTTTGGTTCCCTTCATGAACACCATAATCGCGTGGCTATTCACCATTTGGTCAATGCGATCCTTAACGGCAACATCCATGGGCTACTTTCTCCGAGGGTAAAGAGGACAGAGATGATTCAATCGAAACTGGGCCGTGGCGGCTAGCCAACGTTTGCCCTGGGCCTGGGTCAATTTAACGCCCATGGGCTCACCCAGGGTAACGGGGCCGAGGGAATGATCTGCCTAGCTGGCTTGGGCGGCTTGCCAAGCTTCGGGAGTATAGGTTTTCAAGGCTAGGGCATGGATAGCTTCGGAGGACATCGCTGCACGCACGGCCCCGTAAACCAACTGATGCTGTTGCACCAAACTGCGACCAGCAAAGGCTGAGGACACGACCGCTACCTGGTAGTGATCGCCGCCGCCAGTGAGATCTTGCACATCCACCTCGGCATCGGGGAGACTGGCCTTAATCATGGCGGCCACTTGATCTGGGCTAATCATGCAAATGCAACTCTCAATGGAAACTAAACATAAGGGAAAAAGACGTTCTGAGCCAGATAACCCTAGGCAACGGTCTACCGTCTCTATCTTGCCATTGAATGGAGGCGCATCGATAGAGGCGATCCATTGAAATTGGCTATGCTGCGCCTGAAATTGGCTATGCTGCGCCCCGACCGCCGACGCCTATTCTGCTTCTGCCTCTGGGGCGACGGTCGTTGATCCGGCGTAGGGCTGGCTCACAAAGCCAATTTCAAACAACTGCTGATAGGCTCGTTGGCCCAACTCACGGGTGGGTTGTTGGCTGCGTAGAATTTCCATCAGCAGTGGTACCGCTTGATCAGGTTTATTTTGGGCACGATAGATGAGTGCTAATTGATAGGTAGCCTGATCGCGCATCTGGGCCGCTTCGAGGGCCTGTTCTCGGTGATTGCTGTTCAGTTGGCTATTCACGCCCACAAACATCCTGGCCAAGTCTTGATAGTCTCTGGAGAGAATATCGAGGGTATCGCGGGCGGTATTGAGGTGAATGATAGCCTCCTCCAGGTCTTGGTTAGCAATCGCGGCTTCAGCCGCCGCTAACTGTCGCCGCGCCCCATCCATGCTGAGGGAGGTGCTAGAGAGGTTGCCCGGTTGGACGGGGGTAACGTTGGTGGGGGTCGCTTGGGCTAACGGGGTAGGGCTGGCGGTGGCTTGGGTCGCCAGTGAAGCACTCCCCACCAGTCCACCTAAGGTAACGAGGGTGGCCGTAGAAAATGGAGTGAGGGGTTTCAGGAAAAATCGCATTGCAACGACCATGACATACCCAAAGTGTGAGGGACAAGTGCATCCGCCAATCTAACGATTTGCCAAAGGACGTGATGCCAAAATACTGAGGTATCTTAACATCTCGTTATGGCCCCCGGATGAATCGCCATGGATTCCCTGGTTGGGGGAATTGGGGGCAAAATGCTTCCCCTCTGACCGGGGCAAGGACAAAAAGTTCCCCCCGTGGAGTTTCCCCCGTCATCGATCTGCGGGTAGGCTTTCCAGACGACCTCGATCTGTCCGATCTCCTCCTTTTGAAATCAATGGCTATGACACCATCCTTCGATGCTGATGCGCCTGAAGTTGTGGCGATGACTGGCCCCCGCGAGGCGCTGATTGGCGACATTATTCAGCGGGGGGGCGAAGAACTACGGGTGGCAAAGGTGCCCACGCGCTTGACGACGCGGCTGCATCAGCCTGGATCCCTAGGGGCGGTTCAGGCGGCCCTGAGTCCGGTGGGGGTGCGGGCGGTGGCGGCGGGCCAACTGGTGGAATGGCAGGTCAACGCCGCCGAGTTGGAGGACACCCTCAACCGAGCCCGTCAACATCCCGATGTGGCCTTTGCCAGCCATGTCTATCGCCTGATGGATAGTCCCCAAACCTGGGTCTATCTCACGGATGAGCTGACGGTGCAGGTGGATAGTTCGGTGGATCAGGCTACCCTAGAGGGCTGGTTAACCGAGATGGGACTGGTCATCGAACGTCCCCTGGTGGGGATTCCTAACGCCTTTGTGGTGCGCGTGACCGCAACGGCCAGCGAGAACCCGATTAAGCTCGCCAATCGACTGCTGCGCCAGCCTGGCGTGATGATCGCCGAGCCAAATTTGGTGATCGCCGTTGAGGGGCAGTACCGCCCGACGGATGATCGCTATCCCCAGCAGTGGCACCTGTTTCACCAGGGCGGGCAGCAACTGGCGACGGGGTCGCACATTAACGTGGAGGAGGCCTGGAATATCACGCGGGGCAGTCGCTCGGTGGTGGTTGCGGTGGCCGACGATGGCTTTGATCTAGAGCACACCGACTTGCAAGGCATGGGCAAACTGGTGAACCCCATCGACCTGAAGGATCGTGATGCCGTGCCCCTGCCGATGCAGAGCCACGAAAACCACGGAACCTCAGTGGCGGGGGTGGCCATTGGCGAGGAAAACGGTAGCGGCATTGTGGGGGTAGCTCCGGGCTGTGCCTTTTTGCCGATTCGCACCACCGGGTTTATTGACGATGCCTCGATGGAGCAACTGTTTGGCGAAGCGGTGAACCGAGGGGCAGCGGTGATTGCCTGTAGCTGGTCGCCCGCCTCCAACTATTTCCCTCTCACCCTGCGCCAAACCAACGCCATCACCCAGGCCGCTACCACCGGACGCAACGGCAAGGGCTGCGTGATTATCTTCTCGGCGGGGAACGCCAACCGCCCGGTCAGCGGCACCATCAACGAAGCCCAGTGGCCCCGCAATGCCCTCAGCGGCCCGACCAAGTGGCTGAATGGCTTGACCGTCCACCCCGATGTGATTACGGTCTCGGCCTCCACCAGCCTCAATACCAAAGCCGCCTATAGCAACTGGGGGCCACACATTGCCGTTTGCGCCCCTAGCAACAATGCCTCCCCCAGCATGGCCCTGCCCCAGGTGGGTACGGTGGCCACAGGGCCAGAACTGCGCCAAGCCCTGCCAGGGCGGGGGGTGGTCACCAGCGACCGCACGGGCGGAGCAGGCTACGACGCCAGTGCCTACACCCAAACCTTTGGTGGTACTTCCAGCGCTTGCCCCGTGGTGGCGGGGGTAGTGGGGCTGATGCTGTCGGTGAACCCCAACCTAACCGCCCAGGAAGTGCGGGAAATTCTGCAAACCACCGCCGATAAAATCATCGACCCCAACCCCGATCCCCAACTGGGCCTGAAATACGGCACCTACGATGGGCGCGGCCATTCCCAGTGGTTTGGCTATGGCAAGGTGAACGCCCTGGCGGCGGTGAAGGCAGCCCAAGCCCGTGCCTGGAGTCAGCGGCGGGTGCGCCAAATTCTCTCCCAGCAAAACCGAACCGCCCTGGTGATCCCCGACAACCAGCCCACGGGGGTAGACAGTGCCATTGTGATTTCCCAAAATGGCACCGTCAACGACCTTCAGGTTCAAGTCAGCCTTCAGCACGAGTTCCTCGGCGACATCAGCCTGACTCTGATGGCCCCCAGTGGTCAGACCGTGCTGATTCAGGGGCGCACTCTGGGACGCCAAACCAGCCTGCGCCAAACCTACAATCTCCAAACCGCCCCTGCCTTGATTGCCATGATTGGCCAGCCCGCCCTAGGCGCGTGGAAACTCCGCATCGTTGATCATGCCCCTGCTTCCATGGGCCGACTATTGGAATGGCGGCTTTCCCTGGGCTTGGGCTAGGGCACGGTACAGAGGCACAGGTGCGGGGGCGGTGGTGAGTTGAGGTCAAGTTCCTCAGCATAATTCCTCAGCATAATCAGCATAATTCCTCAGCATAATATTGGAGGTATGCTCTAGGGCGTGGCCCATCGTCGCGCTACCTTGTGTTTATGGACGCTTTTTCTCCCCTTCCGCCCGACTGGACGGCTGTAGCCAGCCATGCCACGGCATTTTGCTGCCCCCGTTGTGGTGCCAGCAGCCAGCAGGCCAAGGCGGTGTGGATTAACCGTCGCTCCCCTGTCTATGGGGAAGATCATCGGCGCAAGTGGCAGGAGTTTTACCACTGTGGCGAGTGCGAAACCGCCTGGTGGGCCTGGAGTAGCGACCGTCCACCCTCTCCCTATGGCCACCCCGAAGAGGAGAATGACTTTGACTGAGGCCAAACAGGTTCAGCCACGGATGGAGTTTATTCCGCCCCACTATCGGGAATGGGTGGTGCGCGGGGGCTATTTCTGCCTGCCGTTTTTGCTGCGGGTGCGGGTGCGGCCCTGGTTGCCCGTGGGCATTTGGCCCGTCACCTGCAACAATCCTGAGGTTTTGGCGGAGTTGTTTCACCAGTTTCAGCAGGGAAAAATTCGGCTGCTGATGGCCTTTCGCCACAGCCAGGTGGATGACCCCCTCAGTTTGTCCTACCTGTTTTCGCGGCTAGTGCCCCATGCAGCCAAGTCGATGGGAATTCAGCTACGGCGACCCATCCACAGCTTTTTTATGTATGACCGAGGGATGCCCCTGTGGGCTGGCAAGTGGCTGGAGTGGTTCTTTGCCAGCATGGGCGGCATTCCGGTACATCGGGGGCGACGGCTGGATCTCAAGGCCCTCAAATCGGTGCGGGAACACTTGGTCAACGGCCCGTTTCCCGTCACCATTGCCCCAGAAGGGGCCACCAACGGCCACGGAGAAGTCATCAGCCCCCTAGAACCGGGGACGGCCCAGGTCGCCTTTTGGGCGGTGGAGGATTTGCACAAGGCCCAGCGTTCAGAATCCGTGATGCTGTTGCCCGTGGGGTTGCAGTATGTGTATCCCGACCCCGACTGGGCGGCACTGAACCGTTTACTGAGCCAGCTAGAGGCCGACTGCGGGCTAACGGTGCAATCGTTGCCGACCACTGCCATTGCTGTGGACTACTACCAACGTCTGCTCACCCTCGGCCATCACCTGCTGGGCCAAATGGAGAGGTTCTACGCCCGCTTCTACGGTGGCCCCTGGCCGGAAATGGGTGAGTTATCCAAAGATTCCGCTAGGGAGTCAGCTACGGAGTCAGCTAGGGACTCACAGGGGGATCTACCTACGGAGTCAGCTACGGAGTCGCCGCAGGCCAGCCCCGCAGGAGAGCTTGCCCGACGGCTGAAACCCTTGCTGAACCGAGCCTTGGAGGTAGGAGAGCAATTCTTTGGCCTGCCCCACAGCGGCACCCTCGAAACCCGCTGCCGTCGTCTAGAGGAAGCGGGGTGGATGTACATTTACCGCGAAGACCTTGACCATCCCGCCCAACTGTCGCCCTTTGACCGTGGTTTGGCCAACTGGATAGCCGAAGCTGCCTGTTTGCACCTACGCCACATGCGGCTAGTGGAAAGCTTTGTGGCCGTCAGCGGTAACCATGCGGGACAAAACCCCAGCTTTGAACGGCTAGCGGAAACCAGCCTAATTTTGTTTGACCTGGTAGAACGGGTGAAGGGAACCCCTGTCCCCGAACGCCCCCAGCTAGGCCGCCGACAGGCCATCATCACCCTGGGCCAGCCGATGAATGTGAGCGAGCGCTGGGCCACCTATGCCGCCTCTCGCCGTGCCGCCAAGGCGGCTGTAGAGACTCTCACCGCTGACGTTCAGCAGTCCCTTGCCGATTTGATCGAACCTACCTAACCTGAGTTCGGGATAAGCCAGTCGCTGCAAGCTTGAGAAACAGCTTGTGCTTTAGACCTCACCCCCAGCCCCTCTCCTCGTGGGAGAGGGGCTGGGGGTGAGGTCTACCAGGGGATCTGGTCACGATGTCTAACCCGAACTGAGGTTACCTAGATGCCCTAGGCCGGATCATCGGGGAAGAAGAAGTCGGTGGATTCTTCGTCCTCTTCGGCGGCGGTGTAGCTGCGGTAGTACTCCTCCAGTTCGGCGGCGCTGATGGAGCGCTCGGAGGGGTTCTCAAAAAAGGCTTTGACCTTCAGGTAGCGGCGCAGCCCTTCGGCTCCGGCATCGTGCTGGGTGGCGGCTTTGAAGTCCTCCGGGAAGGTGTCGCTGATGTGGAGCCAGGCTTCTTCCAAAATGTCTTCCACATCTTCGTTGGGCGCGTTTTCAATCAACGCTTCTAGCCCATCGAGGATGTCGATTACCTTAAGAATTTCTGGCAGTTGTTCCGAGTCAGACATTGAGCCGCGTGCAGTTAAGGGCGAAAGAAATGGAGGACTTGGCCGTCTTACCTAGGCCATCTTACTTAGGAGAATTTTAGAGGACGATGGCACCGATTGATCGACAGTTGATCCAAGGGCAGAGGCCAGGGGAAGGAGTCTGCTAAAAATCCGGCTTATGCCCGGTTCACTTCTGGCGATTGCTTCTAAAATGTGGCATCGCTTAGCACCTTTGGTGGTCGCCTTGGCTGGCTGCCTGGGGTGGTGTCTCATGTCGGTTCATTGGTTTGGGTGGTTAGAATCCATGGCGTCTACATCAGCGCGTTCACGATCTGCAGTGCCGGGTCGGCACAACCGAAAGGCCGATGCTAGCGCTATCCTACAGCCCCTCGGATGGCTTTGGCCTAGTCTGTGGTTGCTCTTGTTTGTAGGATCGGGGCTATTTTGTGGCTGGGCCTTATACTGGCTCACGCGCATTCCGCCCCTGCCCGACTGTGACCAAATTACGCCGTTCCACTCCGCCAGCGACATGCTGTATTGTGCCCAGGCCCAGGCCCGCACCGGAGAGGCCAACAATCTTACCCAGGCGGTGCTGCTCACCGTCAACTGGCCCACCACCGATGCCAAGTATGAAGAGGCCCAGGAAGTCCTCAAGGATGCCTCGGAGCAAATTTTGGTGTTGGCCAACCGCTGGGCGCAGGCCGGACGCCTAGAGGATGCGGTGGCCCTAGCGGGGACGATTCCCCTCAATACGCCCCTGCGATCTTCGGCCCAGTCGGTGATTTTTGCATGGCGGCAGGAGTGGGATCAAGGGCAAGCCCTAGAGGCGGATCTCAAAACGGCCCTCGCCGCCCAAGATTGGGAACAAGCCAGGGCAAAGCTGGAGGCCTTCAAAGCTCTGAAAAGCTCCTACTGGAACACCAATCGCCTCAACTATTGGCACCATCAAACCCAGGTGGAACAGCAGGCCTGGAACCAACTGCTGCAAGCGCGAGACCTGGCGGCGGCGGGTAATCCGGCGGGTTGGCAAGCGGCCATTGCCCTTGCCCGTGGCATTGATCTGCGGAGCCAGGTGTGGGCCACCGCCGAAACCGAGGTCAACCAGTGGAGCCAGCAACTTTTGGCGGCAGGGTTAGCGGAGTGGAACCAGGGTAATCAAGACGCGGCTTTAGCCCTCGTTAGCGAAGTGCCCCCCAGCCCCGACCTCGACCCGGCGGCGGCGGATCTGCTGCGGCTGGCCCAGGCCCAGCGGTTGGTGGCCCACACTGGAGCCGATGCCCCCGGCAGCGAGCCCCACTACGGCCATCTGCTCAACCTGATGGAAGCCATCGCCGCTGTGCAGCAAATCCCCGCCGACAGTGCCTTTGCTGCCGCTAGCCAGCCCAATCTCGATACCTGGCAGGCCCAGCTAGAGGATTTGCAGCGGCTCAAATTTAGCACCATGGTGGCCAAATTGGGGCGCAAGGTGACCTACCAGTGGGCCGAGGCCCAAGCCCTTCAGGTGGCGGTGGATCGGCCTCGCCGCATCCAAGGCCAAACCCTGATTTCCAACTGGCGGGCGAATATTCAGCGCATCGAGGATCGGCCCACCCTGCTCCAAGCCCGTGCCATCGCCCAACCGGGCACCATTCCGGCCCTACGTTCTGCCATCGACAAAGCCAGCCAGGTGGAACTGGGCCGCGCCCTGCGGAACGAAGCCCAAACCCTGATTGCCGCCTGGCAGGACGAAATTCAGTCGATTGAGGATCGGCCCCTGCTGGATGCGGCGGTGGCCCTGGCGAATCAGGGTAAGCTGAAGGAGGCCATCCAAGAGGCCCGCAAAATTGAGGCGAATCGAGCCCTCCATGGTCGAGCCCAAACCCTCATCCAAGATTGGACCACCGAGATTCAAATCGCTGAAGATCGGCCTATTCTAGATCGGGCCAAGGATCTGGCCTACGCGGGTAGCCTCACAGCGGCCATCAACCTCGCCTCCCAAATTGCCCCAGGGCGTGCCCTCCACCCTGAAGCTCGCAGCGCCATCGCCCAGTGGAAGGCAGAGCGGGCCTATATTTGGTCGGTTTGGGAAGCCGAGGGCCGCAGCACCCCCGCCGATGCCAACCCCGATAGCCCCGACTCAGAATGATCGATTCCCCCCTGCGCCTCATGCTCGTTGACGAGGATCCCGTCTTTCGGATGGGGCTACGGATTTGGCTGGAGCAAACCGCCGGATATCGGGTGGTGGCCGAGGCTAGCCAGCCGGAGGATGCCTTGGCCATTCTCGCCAGTCGTTTGGGCCGGGGCTGGTCGGAACTCGACGACAACCAAGCCGCCGACCCCAATCAGGCGGAGGACTTGGCCATGGACTTGGTGATCCTCGATTTGGGCCTAGGGGCCGGAGCGCCGGGGCAGATTCCCGGTCTACAACTCTGTGGCGACATCAAAACCCGCTACCCTAGCCTACCCGTGCTGGTGCTCAGCGCCCAGGGCGAGCCCGTCCTCGCCGCCGCCGCCCAACAGCTCGGGGCCGATGGCTTTGGCCTTCGCAGTATGCCCGTCCAGGACTTACGCGACTGGATCGCCCATCTCACCGGACGCCGTTCTCCCCAGCCGACCGATCCCCTCTCCCCCATCAAAGCGTCCCCTGGTGCCCCAGATCCCGGCCTTGGCCAGCCCCCCAGGATAGTGGAGCGATTTGGGTTTGAACGAGCCCCCAATACCGTAGGCTCACCCCTGGGAGCGGGATCCCCTCGGCCCTGGGCTGCCCTGCGTCGAGGAATGCGGGTTTCGGCCCTTCAGCAGATTGATGCCGTGATGGCCGCCATCGAAGCCGAGCAGCGCCGAGGTCGAGCCGACCTGTGGACGGAGGCGGTGATGGCCGGACGCTACCGAGAACTGAAGGCCGCTCGCTGGCTGATGACCCAACTGTTGGCCACCCCCAGTTTGGATCCATCGTCCCAGGCCAGCCCCCCCAACGCCCCCTGGGGTACCTGGAACGGCGCACGGCGGGAGGGATTTCCGTCGCCCCAGCCTAACGCGGGTTGGCCCACCGGAACGTTCTACGGCGCTGTCGAAGGGTCACCCGCCGACCGTTTCAGCCCCACCCAGGCAGCGCGTAACACCCCACCTCCCCGCCGATCCGGTGCCCTGGTGGCCGAAGCGGCTAGCCCTGGCGACCTGGTGCGGGGGGATCTGCCAACCCTAGTGTTTGAGCAGGTTTTTCGCACGTTTCAGGGCTGTTTAGACAATACCAGCCAAATTCCCCAGGAAACCGACATTCTACGGGAGGACAAGAAGCGGGAACTGCTCTACCTCACCCTCCGCAAATTTGAAGATGCCGTGGCGGCCATGGGCCAAGCCAACCTGCCGCCGGGACAACTGGCCGAGCAAAGCTCCCTCCTCCTGCGGGATGTGTGGGCCGCTACCCTCACCGATTTCTTTGGCCGCTACTACACCCTTCAGGTCACCGATCTGGAACAGCCCGTGGTGCCCACCCTAATGGCCGAAGCCGAGGTGGTGCAGCGGTCGATCCTCAGCCGTATTCCCCTAGTGACAGAGCTTTTGGGCCATCTGGTGTTTCAAGATGCCCTGGTGATCGACGGCATCCCCTACCCCGCCACCACGCCCCAAGCCCTCAGCCATAGCCAGCGATTGCTAGAGCACCTGCTGCTTCAGGTGGCCAATGGCGTTATTCAACCGCTGCTGAATAGCTTCGCGGATGTGGAACTGCTAAAGAAAACCCTCTACCAACGTCGTCTCATGTCGAGCCGCGACATTGAACGCTTTCGCAACGATCTCTCCTGGCGCTACCGCTGGGATGGCCTCATTAACGACCCTAAGGCCATCTTTGAAAGCCAGTACCGCCTGTGGCAGTTCACGGAGCGCGGCATTCAAACCCAAACCATCTACGCCCCCCGCCGAGATGAACTCGACAGCCTATCGGGACTACAACGCCTCGTCACCCTCACCATCGAAGCCCGTGATGCCGTCGCCCCCCGCTTCCGTTCCGCCATTGCCTTCGTGGGTAGCGGCATCGTCTACGTGCTGACCGATGTGATTGGGCGCGGCATTGGGCTAATCGGCAAAGGTATTTTGCGAGGGGTGGGCAATGCCTGGCGCGATCCCCGCAGTGCCAATTCCTACCGCCCCCCAGGGGATGGCCCAGAATAGGAGGCATCCAGCCAAAACCCCGGTTTCTAAGCCAAAGCGCAGGACATCCAGGCGCAGTGGCTAGGCAGAAACCGGGGTTTTTGTTAGAACACCGATACAAACCCCCGGTTTCTTCGTTGGGGAAGGCTAACTCTCGTAGGCGCACCGACGAAGGAACCGGGTTTTTCTCAATACTGAACCGATGCTCTAGGGGGGCCTCGCTGATAGCCTAAGCCGCCAATCGACGGGCGGGAACAACGGGTGGTTCGGCGTAGGTGGGCACTTCTTCGGGCACCAAAACGGGATCGGGCAGATGAATTTCGATGGGTTGGGGCAACAGTTCCAGCGGGTTGATGTCGGGCATGGCGGTGGCAAACACGGGCATCGACAGCGAACAGGCATTCCATCGCCCCTGCACGGGCACCCCTAGCTGACCACAATGGCCCCCGCGTCGCCCCTCTGGTGTGTAATGGCGGCAACGGCTACAGCACAAAACCTGACACCCCATCATTTTCATCGCTGTATCCTAAATGTGAGAAACTTCCTGTATTTTCCTCCCTTGCTTTTTTGGGGATCATGGGCTTCAACCCGCTATGTAGTAAGCCTTTTCATCTAGAATCTCGATGAAAAATGAAGACTCGTTTTCAGGTTTTCTTTATGTTTTCTTCAAAGATGCTTACATTCGCGCATACGAGCTATCTCTGGGGTGTTAAGGCACTGAAACCAATTGGGGATCAAGGGAAGGATAGGCTGATATTTAGCCTTTCCGATAGGTAATTGGCGCAACCATTGCCAGTAATTAGAGGCCCAGGGGTCTGGGTCGCTACGGAGTTCTCCGCAATCTTCCTTACTTCAACGGCCACCAGGCCACTTTGTCGCGGGTTGCGCCATAGACTTCCTTCAGCCCTTCGGGATCAACGATTCGTACCAGATCGGCGGTGTGGTGGTCGGTGGCTTTGTGGGCCTTCAGGTAGCCCGCTCGCACCATCCCCTTGAGTACCTGCTCCACGGTGCGATGGTTTAATTGACAGGCCCGCGCAATCAGGTCGATGGGTAGATCAAACAGGTACTCGTTTTTGGTGCCCTTGGGTTGGCTACCGAAGCTACGCTCTTGGTAAATCAATGCCCGCAGCAGGGCGGCCACGGCTTGGGGCGGGTAGGTGCTGCAATTGAGCAGATGGTACTGAAATTTTTCCCTCAGTTCAAACAGGTGGTTGTAACGTTCCCGAAAGCCGGGGTTTTGGTCGTAGAGGGTCTGGATTACGGCTACGGGCACCTTGATCACATCGGTGGTTTTGTAGGCTTCTACTAAGCTGGGGAAAGCATGGCCCACGGCCCCAAACCCCACAGGCAAACTACGCGCCCCAAAGCAACCAAAGGGGTAGGTGATGGCCATAATCCGGTCGAGGGGGGTGCTGCGCATGATGACCGGGCCACCATCCACCACCACATAGAGGGCATCGAGCCAGGTGTTGGGCCGAAATGCGGTGTAGATGGGCCGATTGGAGTACAGCTTTTCCATCACCAGTTGGTCGGCGGTGAGGTAGGCCCCCAACTCATCCCGCCCCATGGGATGAAACAGAAAACTGCTCTCGATCAGGAGCGTAATCGGATCAGAGATCAAGGGCTGGCCGCTGCGCCGGGTCATAGGGGGTTACTGGGTAGAGACGGTTCCATTGTCCCCCGAAAGGCCAGCAAACTTTACAGCACCAAGGACTTGAATGGCCAAGCTAGGCCCACGGGGCACGAGCCGCCCATGCCCAAAGACCCGCCGCGAAAAATCTGGTGCGCATCGTGAGGGCCCCGTTGGTTATCCCACCCCAGACTCGTCCTTGAAGGACATTTTCGCAGCCGCTACGGGGCCGTGGTGCTGGCGGTAGGCCGCAATGGCGTGCGCCTACCGGGCAAAATCGGCGGTTTAACCTGCTGTTTTGGGCCATGACCGTGATCATCGCCCCCAGGGTTTACCCGTTTTAGGTGGTGGTTTGGATGTTAGGCCTTTGGTTATGTCCCCAACCAAACGGTGCTGGCGGGCTGGGTTTGGGCCAGGAGCTTGCCCCGAGAAATCACATGGGTGACGGTGGCGCAGCGGCGGATAGCATCGTAGGGGCTATCGGCGTCTAGGACAATCAGGTTGGCGGGTTTGCCCACCTCTAGGCCGTACTGGTCTTCTATTTTGAGGGTGCAAGCGCCGTGGGTGGTGGCCATGGCGTAGCAGGCTTCGATTTCCGTCAGGCCCGTCATTTGGCAAACATGAACCGCCATCGAGGCCGCCGACAGCATATTGCCTGTGCCCAGGCTGTACCAGGGATCCTGAATGCAGTCATTGCCTAGGCTGACGTTTAGCCCCCGCTGCCACAACTCCTTGACGCGGGTAATGCCTCGGCGTTTGGGATAGGTATCGGCGCGGCCCTGGAGGGTGATATTAATCAGCGGGTTAGCGATAAAGTTGATCCGGGAACGCTCTAGTAGGCCCATCAGCTTGGTAGCGTAGGCGTTGTTATAGGAGGCAAAGGCGGTAGTGTGGCTGGCGGTAACACGATCCCCTAGGCCAGACCGAATGGCACAGGCGGCCATGACCTCTACAAAGCGGGACTGATCATCGTCGGTTTCATCGCAGTGGATGTCGATCAGACGGTTGTACCGCTGGGCTAGGTCAAAAATGCGGTGGACGGAATTGACGCCATCTTCCCGGGTCATTTCGTAGTGGGGAATGCCTCCGACCACATCGGCTCCCAACTCCAACGCGGTCTCCATTAGGGCGTCACTCCCAGGGCTGCCGTAGAGGCCATCCTGGGGAAAGGCCACCACCTGCACGGTGATCCAATCTTTGACCGCCTCCCGCACCTCCAACAGCGCCTTCAGGGCTGTCAGGCTGGGTTCGCTGACATCGGCGTGGCTACGCACAAACAGGGTGCCCTGCTGGGCTTGCAGCTTCAGGGTGGCGATGGCCCGCCGCTTCACATCCTCCAGGGTGAGCGACTGCTTGCGCTCTCGCCAAATGTCGATACCCTCAAACAGGGTGCCGCTTTGGTTCCAGCGCGGATCCCCCACCGTCAGGGCAGAATCGAGGTGAATATGGGACTCGACAAAGGGCGGGCTCACCAGCTTGCCCTGCACAGAAAGTTCTTGACTGGCCAAAACCTCTAGATGGGGGGAAATGGCGTGAATTTTGCCGTCGTGGATGGCGATATCTACCTCGTCCCCATGCCCTAACAGGCGACAGCGTCGCAACACCATTTCCGGCGAGATCATGGCCAGTTTTCCTAAGAAGGGTACAGTGGTCTAGCGGGCAGACCCCGCAAATAGCCCTGGGGCATAGGCTTCAATCACCTTGCCGCTGCGGGTACAGGTAATCATAAGATAATCACAGGCACTACATTGTGTCCGTACTAACTGCTCTTTTTGCAAGTGATGACGTTCGGCGAAGTGACCACAGTTGGGGCAATGTACCTGTTGAGATATAAAAATCATTTTTGTAACCCTAGCTACTTTAGTGTGTTGAAAAATTCAGTTCCACGGTCTGCATTTCTCCAAAAATAAGCTCGCAACGAATCAAGCCCATTGCGAGGAATTCAGGAAAATGCGGTCTTTGTATAGGTAACATTATGGACTTCTTTCCCAGGAGCGACAATGTTATTTTATAAATGCTTAATCTTGTAAACTTCTACATATCGGTTGATCCCTGAGGCGATAAACCTGGATTTAGACACTTTGTGCTGCATCCTAGGCGTAATTCTAAGTGCAGATTGAGGATCGGGCATACAGTAAGGTAATGCCGCTGGCCAAGGTTTAGTCCAAAATCTAATTCATCCAAGTCATGCACTTTCAGATTCAACACCAGACGATCTATCACTATCCAGAGCCCGTACGGCTTCAGCCCCATACCCTCCGTCTCCAGCCCCGTACCGATGCCGCCCAGCGGGTGAGCCAATTCCAGATGGCGATATCCCCGGTGCCGAGCCTGCAAACAGCCCTGATCGACACCGAAGGGAATCACACCCATCGCCTTTGGTTTGAGGCGACCCCCACCCAGCGGTTTGACGTTATCACTACGCTGACGGTAGACACCTATCGGACAAACCCCTTCGACTATTTATTAGAGCCTTGGGCCACCACCCTACCCATCGACTACCCCAGCAGCCTCGCCGCCATTCTCAAGCCCTACCTTCAACCCATTCTCTATCCCGACGGATCTCCCAGAGCGGCCCAACTGGCGGCAGATCTCAGTCAAGAAGTCGATGGAAACGTCAGCGTTTTCCTCACGACCCTTACCCAGCGCATCTACGAAACCTGCGACTATACCACCCGCGCCGAGGGCGATCCCTGGCCACCGGGAGTGACCTGGGAAAAGCGCCTGGGCAGTTGCCGCGACTTTACGGTGCTGTTTATGGAGGTCTGTCGGTCGGTAGGACTGGCGGCCCGGTTTGTCAGCGGCTACGAAGCGGGGGACGACTCGGTGCCCCATCGAGACCTTCACGCCTGGGCCGAGGTCTATGTGCCCGGTGGCGGCTGGCGCGGGTTCGACCCTACCCACGGTCTGGCCGTGAGTGACCGCCACGTGGCCATTGCCGCTAGCCCATTTCCGCCCTACACGGCCCCTGTCAGCGGCAGCATTTTGGCCACCGCCCAACCCATTAGCGGTTACCTGGAGACCGCAATCAGCCTCCAGGTAGAGCCCTAATGGCTCGCCTAAAACGCCCCACTGCCAACGGTGCGATAGTAGTCTTGTCCGTTATAGGTGAGCACCACGGTGGGGTCGGGGCTGGATAGGTCGATAGCTTTAATGCGAACCCGCCCCCCGGCTACCGTATCCCCCTGGGTTACTCGCCGCCCGGAGGGGCTTCCAGGCTCGGTGACAATAACATGCACCTGTTGGCCAATCTGCACCACGCCATTCACCGCTACCTGATCCACGGCGCTAAGGAGTGCAGCGTTGGGGGTAGCCATCGTCATATCCATTCCCTCGGCTATGGGCAAGCCACCAGGGATGGGCGGCACGGGCAGGCTAGGAATCGTCACCGTGGGGAGAGGCGGCAAGCTCTGGGACGACGCCACGGGTACTGTCGGGAGCGGCTGGGTAGGCGCTTGCGCCATAGGAACGGTTGCCATCGGTGGCGGAGGCGGTGCAGCCACGGGCATGGGGCTAGGCCGGGCCGGAGATCGCAGGGAAGCGACCAAGGGTGCAAAGGGATCGGGGCGTCCGGCAGCCACCGTAGGTACCCGATTTTGGGACGGAGTAGACTGTAACAGGCTTGGCTCCGCTAGGGTGAGGGATGGGGCTAGGGCGGGGGACGCCGCCAAAAAAGGTGAGGCAAAGTCAGCGGTTTGACCATCATTGGTGAGCTGCGCTGCGGCTGCGTCGGGATCGGCTGCCTTGGCCGTTGTCGTGTCACCCGATGCGGCATTCTGGTTGGCTCGGTGATGCTGCCATAGCTTCAGCCCGCCTCCAAGCAGTAGGGCCGTCAACACCCCGCCAGAGAGACCGAGGTATAACCATCGATTGGCCCTAGCACTGCCATGATCTGGGCCAGAGAGAACCGTAATTTTGGGTGTACCTGAATAGCTCATGCGCCTTATTCCCCACAACTCCACCATAGGATAACGGACTCTTTAGAAGATGGCGCATGGAGGAGGGTGGGATACCCAGACCAGAACAGATCCTATTGAGGTAGGGTGCTGTGGCTAGCCTGACGCTGCTGTTGAAGCGCCTGGAGTTGCAGCAGTAGGGCATCGGCTTCCGCTTGCAGGTGCAGTAGCTCGACCTGATGATCGGGGCCGTAGGGAGATTGGCTCACCTCAATCCAGCAGATCTTGTCATCGGCAGCAGGGGCCGTTTCCCGATCCACCGTCCCTAGGGTTGGGGACTGGTCGGATGCATTGGCGCGATTAACGGGGGCATTCATCGGCAAGACCCTAGTGAAAAATACTCAGTCAGAACGTTAAGCTATTTTAATCGTCCTGTCTAGAGACCCATCTTAAACCAGAACCTCCAGGCGGCGCGAAATCCCCTAGGGCAGTTCTTCAACTGGATCAGGCTAACCTTGAGGCCAATGCCCCATCCCAGGGGCATCAAATCCGGGTATCGCTCACGGTAAACTGGATAGGCAACGTGTTTCAGCCTGGGCCAAAGGGGGCGTTCCCCAGGCCCATCTCCATAACCCCTTAATCCTTCGTTTGAGCCTACCGTGACGATTCGCCTAACCCCTTCTTCCCCCGACCTCAGCCCCGTTTTGCGCCAAGGCATTCCTAGCCCCGGCACCCAGCCATGGCCTGGTCTCATTGAGGCCTATCGCCCCTATCTTCCGGTCTCTGAGCAAACCCCGGTAGTGACCCTCTGCGAAGGGAACACGCCGCTGATTGCCATGCCCGCCTTGAGCGAATGCATTGGCCGAGGGGTGCAGGTGTGGGTGAAGTATGACGGCCTCAACCCCACGGGCAGTTTCAAAGATCGCGGCATGACTATGGCGCTGTCTAAGGCCAAGGAAGATGGAGCCGAAGCGGTGATCTGCGCCAGCACCGGAAATACCTCAGCGGCGGCAGCGGCCTATGCGCGGCGTGGCGGAATGCGCGCCTTTGTGCTGATTCCCGATGGCTATGTGGCCCTGGGCAAACTGGCCCAAGCCCTGCTCTACGGCGCTGAGGTGTTGGCGATTCAGGGCAACTTTGATGATGCCCTGCGCATGGTGCAGGAACTGGCCAAGGACTACCCCGTTACCCTGGTAAATTCGGTTAACCCCTACCGCCTACAGGGGCAAAAAACCGCCGCCTTTGAAATTGTCGATGTGATGGGCGATGCCCCCGACTGGCTTTGCATTCCGGTGGGCAACGCAGGCAACATCACCGCCTACTGGATGGGCTTTAGTGAATACCATCAGCAGGGCAAATGCCGTCTACCTCAGATGATGGGCTTTCAAGCCGCCGGAGCGGCCCCGCTGGTAAACGGCCATGTGGTGAGTGACCCCCATACCCTGGCTACGGCCATTCGCATTGGCAACCCCGCCAGTTGGAAATATGCCGAGGCGGTGCGGGATGCCAGCGGCGGCAGTTTCAATGCTGTCACCGACGAAGAAATTCTAGAGGCGTACCGTCTGCTAGCCCTGGAAGGGGTCTTTTGCGAGCCCGCCAGTGCGGCCTCTGTAGCTGGCCTACTGAAGGTCAAAGATCAGGTGCCCGCTGCGGCCAAGGTGGTTTGTGTGCTCACGGGCAACGGCCTGAAGGATCCCGATACTGCCATTGCCCATAGCAACAATCAGGTCAAGGGTGGCCTCACGCCAGACCTGACGATTTTGGCTAAGGCGATGGGGTTTTAGACGGGAGTTTTAGGCCGCAGAGGTAGGAACCCAGCCCTAGGGACTGAGTTCCACTCAGATTAAACCCTAATTCGCTGTTACTGCACCGATCCAGACAAGGGGCTTAAGCCCCTTGTCTGGATCGCTAGGGTTCTGGAAAATCCTCAATGTTACCCAGCCACGCCCTAATGCACCTTACTGTCTCGCACCATGACAACATCATGGATAGCGCAGTGGGGTATCGCCTCATCGCTGCTGTGGCGATACCAAATTTGGTGACAACTGGCCACTGGGCATCGGTAGCGGGGGCTTTCAACCCGCGACTCGCTGCCGGCTAGAGGCGTATAACTATCGCTGGAGGGCTGGGGACCTCCAGCGTGATTGGTGTCGGCTGAGGAATGGATCGCCATTATCGTGCTTCTAACGCTTACCCCTTAGAGTCACCAGCCATGGACGCCCATGGAAAGCGCCATTACACTGATTTGCTTCGATCATAGCCCCTGCCCTTAGTGTGGTTGCCGCTTTTTACAAAACTCATCCCACAGGCCCCGATAATCTTCATCACGTTGCGTCGCGGGTCAGTCTGATCCAGCAGTGAGTTCACCGGAGACCAGGGATTTCAGGGGCCGATCGACGATCAGCCCTGCAACAACCTTGCAACAAAAATTGAGGCCAAGGACTAATTTTTGTGTAGTTTTGTGAAAAACTTCCGGATAGTCCGTACAATTACGGTCAGTACTCGGCGCACACCCTATCCCCGTAGCGTTATCTGCCCCCGTGGCGTTATTGACCCATAACGGGAAGGTCATCCTAGGGTGAGTGGCCGCTGAGGTGCCATCAGGAGCATAGAAACGCAGACTAATACCACGACGGCTAGGAGGGATTGGATCTCTTCAGTCTGTCTTTGTGACGGTGTGAGGGTGACCTCAGAGGGTGAGTGTGAGACGACGTTATCGGCACCTGTGGCTAGGATTTCTTTTTGTCCTGGCCATGTTTGTGAGCGGCCACCTGGGGGCTTGGTTTTCGGCATCTACGGCGGCTTACGCCCAGGCTGCACCTGTGTTAGTGCGAAACCAGGCGCAGGCTTCCTATGTTCCATCGGGCGGTGGTGTTCCCGTGGTGCTGCCACAGGCGGTGACGACGGTACCTGTGGTTTGGCCACCCGCCGCCGCCCCGCAGCTTCAGATTGTGAAGACCTCGAACCGAGCATCGGCGGCCCCTGGCGATGTGGTGAATTACCAAGTGGTGGTGACGAACCCCTCAGCGGTAGGGGCTAATTCGGTGACGGTGACCGACCAGTTGCCCG
>QLAH01000369.1_pt1 | contig 26578 bp, 20 predicted proteins | sample 4693081 | NCBI WGS metagenome assembly QLAH01 (sample SAMN09425401, study PRJNA476045) | Lake water metagenome, whole genome shotgun sequencing project. | reverse complement strand
CGCTGCAAGGGGAAAACAAATCGTTTTATCCCCTGCTGTTCCACGCTTCCGTCGTTGCTTGGCCATCGTGTTGGCCTCCTGAGCGCTCTCCCTCTATTTTACTCGACACAAACTCAGGGGGAACTAGGGCTAATCTAGACGGGACACCGACCCCGCTGGAATTGGAAGCCTTTTTGCGCGCCCTTACCACGTTCCAGCCCTTGCCCCCCGACCTCACCCCGGAAGGGCTGTTGAACCAGGCCCCCAACTTGGCCGATCATCTGCCTCACATCACCACGCCAGAACGACAGCAGCGGGTTTATCAATCCGCTTTTGGCATTTTGCGCTCCAAGGGCCTTACCCGCCAGGAAGCCGCCGCCCTAGCCCAGATTCGGTCTGCCTTTGGAATTGATACAGCCCTAGCCCGACGCCTAGAACGTCGGCCCCTACAAGCCTTGCCCCCCGACACCGTCAACTCCACCCTCACGGGCATGGTGGCGATGATTTACCGCGAGGGCCAAGTGCGTCGCCTGATTATCGACTACTGCCTAGCCACCGCCATCGTGGGCCTGACTCCCATTCGGGGTGGGGGCAGTTTGGAGATCAAGTTCTTGGTGGTGCTGGGGTTGATTTTGAAGATGATCTGGGATATTCGCGGCCTGTGGGGTAAACCGACTGGGCAGGATATGCTGGCGGTTTTGGGCAACTTTTGTGGCTTTGTGTGGGCTGTGATGGCGGGTTTCTTAGCCTGGGGCACGGTGGTTGCCCTGGGCGTGATCCTCCCCTACGCTGGGGCCTTTGCCGTCGCTGCCGGATTTGCCACCGCCACCTGGATTGCCGGACAATCCACCAACCAGTTCTATACCAGCCCCCAGCGGCCTGACTTGGTGGCCCTCCGCCGCGCCTTCCCCAGCCTTTTGCCCCCACCCGACGCTTTGCCGCCCACCTAGCCCCTCCCTTGGGGTGCGATTGCCAATCCTTGGGACACGCTGCACTATGGGTGCGGCACATAGCGCAACCGCTTTCTCCCAGGGTCGCCCTGGCCTCGGAGGGATGAATCTGACTGATTCACGTTAAGCTCCGTCGCGATTTTGTTGCGTGGGGGGAATTTTTCGGCATAATCGGGGTCAGTTTGTAAGGATGGCACCATGGCACTGCGCTTCATTTCGCTATTGGGACTGGCTGGACTGTGCTTTGTCGCTTGGCTGGGGTCGGAGGATCGGCGACGGGTACCGTGGAAGTTAATCCAATGGGGAATTGGCCTGCAATTGGTGGTAGGGCTGATGATTTTTCTGTTGCCCATTAGCCGCGACGCGGTGGTGTGGCTCAGCGAGTTGTTGAATGGCCTGATCGATGCCTCCGATGCTGGGGCGCGGTTCCTGTTTGGATCAATTTTGGTACCCAATGCCACCCCCGTCGGCCCAGCCGGGGCCGGACGCTGGATTGCCCGCGCCCTGACCGATCCCTTTGTGCCCGTGCCAGGGGATCGGCTGGGGGCCGCGAACTTGGATTTGGGCTACATCTTTGCCTTTCGGTCGCTGCCGCAGGTGGTGTTTTTCTCCGCTATTTTTTCGCTGCTGTATAACCTGGGTGCCATTCAGCCTGTGGTGCGGGTGTTTGCCCGATTCTTTCGGTGGACCATGGGCATCAGCGGGGCAGAAGCCCTGGCGGGGGCGGCAAACATTTTTGTGGGCATTGAGTCGGCCATTGCCATCAAGCCCTTTTTGGAACGCATGACCCGCAGCGAACTGTGCGCCATTTTGGCTTCTATGTTTGGGTCGATTGCCTCTACGGTGCTGGGCCTCTATGCCGGATTTTTACGGGGCACGTTTCCCTCCATTGCCGGACACCTAATGGCCGCTTCGGTGCTGACCATTCCCGCCGCCTTTGTGATGGCCAAAATTTTGGTGCCAGAAACCGAGGAACCCGAAACCCTGGGTCAGGTGCCCACCGTGGAGATGGCCGAAGAAGAACGCCAAAGCCCCATGGATAGCCTGATCCTAGGCGCACTGGATGGGGTGAAAATGGCCACGGGCATCGCCGCCGCCCTAATTGCTATTTTGGGGTTAATCGCTCTGCTCAACCTTGTGTTTGGCCAGTTGGCCCAGTTATCGACCAGTTCCTTTGTCCTGTGGCGCATCATCGGCCAGGTGTTTCAGGTCGTGACCCTCCAAAACATCATGGGGGCCATTTTCCTGCCGCTCACGTTTTTGACCGGGGTTTCCCTCGACTGGCCAGAACTGTGGATTTCTTCTCAACTCATTGGCAGCCGATTCTTAGAAACCGCCATTCCTCCCTATATCGCCCTAGGAAAATTCTCCCAAGATGGCACCCTCAGCGACCGTGCCCTAGTGATTATCAGCTATGTGCTCTGTGGTTTTGCCCACCTACCCTCGGTGGGAATCTTCGTCGGAGGACTCTCGGGAATTGTGCCCTCCCGCCGCAAGGACATTAGCGAACTGGCCTGGAAAGCCCTCTGGGCAGGAACCCTAGCCACCCTAATGACGGGCTGTATCGCCGGGATCTTTTTCTACGAAGGGGCGGCGGTGCTGGGTCGCTAGGAAAGATCGGTGCGGGAAAACATCTGTGATGGCCGTCGCTAAGTAAAATTAGTGTTGACGGAAATCACAGATCAGAACCGCGAAACTTCATTACTATAAAAAGAATCCTGATCTCCATCCTGATAGCGTTACCCCAAGGCAGAATTGACTGGTTATACCTGCCTAAGTTCCTTTTGATACCTAAAGATTCATGGCCGAGCTAAACCCGCAGTTTTTAGTCAGGTTTTGGGGCGTTCGAGGCAGTATTGCCTGTCCGGGGGCACCCACGGTTCGCTATGGGGGCAACACCTCCTGCATAGAAATGATGGTGGGCGACCATCGCCTGATTTTTGATGGCGGCACGGGCCTGCGAGAACTGGGCGTCTCCCTACTGCGGCACATGCCCCTAGAGGCCAACCTCTTCTTCACCCACTCCCACTGGGATCACATCCAGGGCTTTCCCTTCTTTGTTCCGGCCTTCGTCAAAGGCAATCGGTTCAATATCTACGGAGCCGTCGCCCCCAACGGATCTACCATCGAGCAGCGCCTCAACGATCAAATGCTGCACCCCAACTTTCCGGTGCCGCTGCAAATTATGGGGGCCGACCTCAAGTTCTGCGACCTCGAAATTGGTGAAACCGTCAAAATTGGCGATGTGATCGTGGAAAATGCCCTGCTCAACCACCCTGGCGAATCGGTGGGCTATCGGGTCTCCTACCAGGGCAAAGCCGCCGCCTACATCACCGATACCGAACATTTCCCTGACCGCCTCGACGAAAACGTGCTGTGGCTGGCCCGCGATGCCGACGTCATGATCTACGACGCCACCTACACCGACGCCGAGTACAACGATCCCAAGTCGAGCAAGGTGGGCTGGGGCCACTCTACCTGGCAGGAGGCGGTGAAGGTCGCCCAGGCCGCCAATGTCAAAACCCTGGTGATCTTCCACCACGACCCCGTCCACGACGACGACTTTATGGATCAAGTCGCCGCCGATACCAAAGCCCTCTTCTCCCAGAGCGTGGTTGCCCGTGAAGGGATGGCCATTGATCTCAATGCGGCTACCCCCGCTACTCTGCTACCCGTCCGCTAGAAACTTAGCTTAGCCCCTCACCCAGAAGGGCTACCGCTTATACACAAGTCTCTATGCTGCTTGGTTCCTAGGGTTGATCTCCCCTAGCTCCCCTTAAAGTTGATCCCCCCTAGCCCCCCTTAAAAAGGGGGGGATCGGATTCAAAGGCCCCTTTCCAAGGGGGATTTAGGGGGATCTCCAAGGACTTACCGCATGAAAACAAGATGTGTATAAACAGTATCCCTTCTAAGCGGGGGAAGTCGGAATCTATTCCAACCTCCCTTGCCGCGAGGATGCGGTCTGGGGGAGCGGTTGTGTCAAAATGTAAAGCGTGTGGATCACCTCTTCCCTAACGACCGCCATCACTCCAACGGCCATTGCCCTGGGGAATTTTGATGGTGTCCATTTGGGGCATCAGGCCGTCATCCGACAGATTTCCTCCCACGCCCTGGGGCTAGACCACACTGACTCGCTGTCCCAGGGATCCACCTCAACCTTGACCGTTTTTCCTGAAGCGCCGCCCCTGCGAGGACTAAGCCATCGTACCGGGCAGGTTTTCGATGCGCTGCCCAACCCAGACCTCACCCAGCGAGGACGGGACTTGCGAACCACGCCCATCCCCACGGTGATGACCTTTTTTCCCCATCCCCAGGAATTTTTCTCTGGGAAAGCTCGCCCTGCCCTTACCCCGATTACCGAAAAGGCGGCGATGATCAGTCATCTCGGCGTGGGCCAACTGGTGCTGCTGCCCTTCACCCAGGCCTTGGCGAACCTCACCCCCCAGGAATTTGTTGAAGACCTGCTGATTCGGCAGCTTAAGGTGCAACACATCAGCGTCGGCAAAGACTTCTGCTTTGGCAAAAAGCGCCAGGGCACCGTGGAAGACCTGCAAACCCTCACCCGCCCCTACGGCGTCACCGTTCACATCACGCCCCACACCTGCCTAGGCGGTGAGCGCATCAGCAGTTCCCGCATCCGTGCCGCCCTTTCCCAGGCCGATCTGGCCACCGCCGAAGCTCTGCTGGGCCGTCCCTACAGCCTGTTGGGACGGGTGGTGAAGGGCCAACAGTTGGGCCGCACCCTGGGCTTTCCCACCGCCAACCTGGCCATCTCCGAAGATAAGTTTCTGCCACCCCACGGGGTCTACAGCGTGTGGGTGGAGGGAGCCAGCGGCATCGCCGGACAGCGCCTACCGGGGGTGATGAACCTAGGCATACGGCCCACGGTGCAGGGGCTGAGCCTCACGGTGGAGGTGCATCTGCTGCACTGGACGGGGGATCTCTATGGCAAATCCCTCCAGGTGTTTTTGAACCACCACCTGCGCCCCGAACAACGCTTCCCCTCCCTCGATGCCCTAAAGGCCCAAATTGAGCAGGACTGCCAGGCCGCCATGGCGGCCCTGGCTAAAACTCCGGTGGGCAATTGGGGCTGATCGGGGGCATGATAAGCCTAGAAGGTCAGCAGAATAAGCACCAGAACTAGAACACCAAGGGCAACGGTATGCGAGATCGGATTGAAACGCTGGTTCAAAACCTCAGTAAAGCCATCGTCGGCAAAGACGATGCGATTCGGCTAGTACTGGTGGCACTATTTTCCGATGGCCATGCCCTGCTAGAGGATGTTCCTGGTGTGGGCAAAACCCTGCTGGCCAAGTCCCTCGCCCGCTGCATCGACGGCAACTTTCAGCGGATACAGTGTACCCCCGACCTGCTGCCCACCGACGTTACCGGAACCAGCATTTGGAACCCCAGCAGCGGCGAATTTCAGTTTATGCCGGGGCCAGTGTTCGCCAACATTCTGCTGGCTGACGAAATTAACCGCGCCACCCCCCGTACCCAATCCGCCCTGCTAGAGGTGATGGAGGAACACCAGGTGACCACCGATGGCCTCTCGCGCCCGGTGCCCGACCCGTTTTTTGTCGTCGCTACCCAAAACCCTGTGGAATACCAGGGTACCTTTCCGTTGCCCGAAGCTCAGATGGATCGCTTCGCCCTCTCCTTTAGCCTGGGCTACCCCACCGAAGCCGAAGAACTGAGTATGCTGCAACGCTTGGGGGGCGGATCGACTAGCCGCGACATCCAGCCCTGCATTACCCTCGCAGAAGTCGTGGCCCTGCGCCAACAGTGTGCCCAAGTTACGATGGAAGCCTCCCTTCAGCAGTACATTCTCGACCTGGTGCGCGCTACCCGTGCCCACCGAGAGATCACCCTCGGTGTTAGCCCCCGTGGGTCGGTGGCGTTCTATCGCGCCGTGCAAGCCCTCGCCTACCTGGAAGGCCGCGACTACGCCATTCCCGACGATGTGAAAACCCTCGCCCTCCACGTTTTGGCCCACCGCCTGATTCCCGTCGGCAATGCCCGCCCCAAGGATCTGATCACCGAAATTCTGGAATCCACGCCGATTCCCTAGGTAGATAGCTACCTTAATGGGTGACAACAGGGCTAGACCACTTGCTGTATCAGGTCGCGGACGTGGACAGCACGCTAAAAATAGAGGTGTTTTGGGGGTTGCAGCTTTTCCAATGAGCGCATCTCGCGTCATACCTCTACTACATCAGGCCTGCAAAAGTAACTTGTGTCTACCTCATTACCCATGTCAATTCAATCTGACTCACCCCATCCCCTAAGCCGCCTGCTGCGCTATAGCCGCCAGTATCGTCAGCGGGTGTGGCTGGCTAGTGTGTGTTCAGTGCTGAACAAAACCTTCGACCTGGCTCCCCCGGTGTTGATTGGCTTGGCGGTGGATGTGGTGGTGCAGCAGCAGGATTCCTGGATTGCTCGTTGGGGAATTGCGTCGATTCCGGGGCAGTTTGTGGCCCTCACCCTGCTGACGGTGGTGATCTGGGGCCTAGAGTCGCTGTTTGAGTATGCCTACGATGTGCTGTGGCGCAACCTGGCCCAGTCCATCCAAAAAGACCTGCGGGTAGAAGCCTACGCCCACCTGCAAAGCCTGGACATGGTCTACTTTGAAGACCGCAGCAGTGGCCGACTAATGGCGGTGCTCAACGACGACATTAACCAGCTCGAACGCTTTTTAGACCGAGGGGCCAACGAAGTCCTCCAGGTGATCACCACCGTGATTTTGATTGGCGGCGCGTTCTTTGTGCTGGCTCCCCAGGTGGCTTGGTTGGCGATGCTGCCTATGCCCGTGATTGTCTGGGGTGCCGTGGCCTTTCAAAACAAGCTGGCCCCCCGCTATGCCGAGGTGCGCGAAAAAGTGAGCCTGCTGAATAGCCGCCTCTCGAACAACCTCAGTGGCATGGTGACGATCAAAAGCTTCACCGCCGAAGACTACGAAATTCAGCGCATCCAGGCCGAAAGCGAAGCCTATCGCCTCAGCAACCAGCGGGCCATTGCCCTCAGTGCGCTGTTTATCCCGCTGATTCGTGTCCTGATTTTGTTTGGCTTCACCGCCACCCTGGTCTATGGCGGCTTGGCCACCGTGGCCGGACAGATGGCCGTGGGCACCTACAGCGTCCTAGTCTTTCTCACCCAGCGGTTGCTCTGGCCGCTGACTCGGCTGGGGGAAACCTTCGACCAATACCAGCGGGCCATGGCCTCCACCCATCGGGTGATGGATTTGCTGGATACCCCGATTGTTCTCACCCCCGGATCCCTGCGGGTGCCCGTCAGCGAAATCCGGGGCGAAATCCGCTTTGAGAATGTGAGTTTTGCCTACCCCGACCGTCCCCCCGTGGTAGAAAATCTGACCCTGAAAGTCCCCGCTGGGCAGACCATTGCCATTGTGGGATCTACCGGATCGGGCAAAAGCACCCTAGTCAAACTGCTGCTGCGGTTCTACGACGTTGGCCAAGGCCAGATCGTCCTAGACGGGGTAGATATCCGCGACATCAACCCCACCGACCTACGCCGAGGTATTGGTCTGGTGAGTCAGGACGTGTTTTTGTTCCACGGCACCGTGGCCGAAAACATCACCTACGGCACCTTCGCCGCCACCAGGGAAGAAGTGATCCACGCCGCCCAACTAGCCGAGGCCCACGAGTTCATCCAAACCCTACCCCAAGGCTACGATACCCTGGTCGGCGAACGGGGCCAAAAGCTCTCCGGGGGCCAACGCCAGCGCATCGCCATCGCCAGGGCCATCCTCAAAAATCCGCCCATTTTAGTACTGGATGAAGCCACCTCAGCGGTAGACAACGAAACCGAAGCCGCTATCCAGCGCTCCCTCGACACCATCACCCAAAACCGCACGACCATCGCCATCGCCCACCGCCTCTCCACCATCCGCAACGCCCACCGCATCTATGTGATGGAGGACGGCCAACTGGTGGAATCCGGTACCCATGAGGAATTGCTCTCCCACCAGGGCATCTACGCCAGCCTGTGGCAGGTGCAAATGGGACAGCGGGATCGGTTGGCTTAGTCGAGATAGGAAAGGAAACTCATTTCAGCCCAGGCCATAAAAGCGGCACTGGGTCTGTTGTGAATTGAGCCAACCCTGATACCGAGGATAAATCTCTAGTCTGAGCCGTGAATAAAGATTCTTGATTAATAGCTCGACAATTAATGCCAGCCAGCTTCACAATGTCAGTTTTTTGCTTGTAGTCACGATAATTATCAATGGGTAGAACATGAAGAATAACCCCATTACAGCCAAATTCCCAATGATTATTGTAGGCACAAAATTGTCTCGCGGCTGTTTTATGGTCTCTACTACCGGGTCGAAAGTACATGCCTGAAAACGATTCAAATCTGCCAATTCTATGACGTTTGAATCTCAGGCTCGTGTTTTTACCTGAATTAATCTCGATGTACTCCCGAATCTTTGCAGCAGTTCCTCTAGCAGTGGCATCTGTCCAGTCGTAGTGGAGATAAACGCTGGCTAAAGTTTTCTGAGTTTTTGGCTTTATGCCTGAAATGATAAACCGTCTTGAAAAGGTTTTCAAGAAGTCTCTTAAAACTATTTCTGAAGGAACTACAGGCTCAGTTTCAACCTTGGTTTCATTTAACAGCGGTTGAAGTTGCTGAATAAGTAACCTCTCAGCTTCGTCAAGATTATCTTCAGGCCAGGGTTGCCAGTATAAACTGACTGAATAATCTTTATCTAGCTCTTTTAACGAATAAAGACGATGATGATTTTTCCATCGTGTTAAGAGATTTTTGGCTTTCCCGACGTATAGAATCCTGTTCTGGGCATCAATCGCGAAGTAGATGGCTGAACAAGTGGGAAGCTGATTACGATTTGCTAGAGGAACGGAAGAAAGCAATAGGGGATCAAATATCTGCGCCATAGTGATGAGCTAGTTCAAGTTGCCTTGTTTCACAGTTATAGGGTGCCCAAAGGTTAAACATCTCTATCGTCTCAAGCGCTTCATTGAGTTCGATATGAAGTGTGACTATATCTGTTGCTGCCCTAGCCACTCTCACGCAGTTATGACGCCAACAACAAAGCGATGGATGCAGACTTTTAGCCTACACCCATCGCTCATACAGCTTTATTTAGTGCTGCCTGCCCAAACAGCAACTTAATTGGCATAATGGGCAGCGCCCTTGAAAAACGGACTTTCTACACCGCCGCCAGTTCAGGGGTAGGGCACTTGCTGTTGCGAATCCCTTCGATGGCAGCGGCATAGTCGGGGGCATTGAACACCGCAGAACCCGCTACAATGGCGTTGGCTCCAGCTTCTAGCACCTGCCAAGTGTTATTCACCTTCAGGCCGCCATCCACCTCAATCCAGGGGTCGAGGCCGCGCTCATCGCACATATCCCGCAGGGCACGAATTTTGGGCACCATGGTAGGAATAAAGCTTTGGCCACCAAACCCAGGGTTAACGCTCATGATTAGCACCAGGTCGCACAGATCGAGAACGTTCTCGATCAAGGACAGGGGCGAGGAGGGGTTCAGCACGACGCCGGCCTGCTTACCCAGTTCCTTAATTTGGCCTAGGGTGCGGTGCAGGTGAGGAGAGGCATTGTGCTCGGCATGGACGGTGATGATGTCGGCCCCGGCCTTGGCAAAGTCGGCTACGTACTTTTCGGGCTCCACGATCATCAGGTGAACATCGAGGGGCTTTTGGGTATAGGGACGAATGGCGCTCACAATCAGGGGGCCAATGGTGATGTTGGGCACAAACCGACCATCCATTACGTCCACATGAATCCAGTCGGCTCCGGCTTCATCGACGGCCTTGATTTCTTCACCCAGGCGGCTGAAGTCTGCCGACAAAATGGAGGGGGAAATGACGATGGGCTTTTCGCTATGTGGCATGGTGGAAGGCTCTCCTTGTGCGCGATGGCATTCGTAACCATCGTAACAAAGCTTAAGACCTCTTCTCACAAAACGGCTGAATTTACAGTCGCCGGGACAAGGGCGATTCCTCTTATCCACCTGAGCTTGCGGTTCAGGGCGTTGAGATCCCCAGTGTAGGCTTTGCGGTATGGATTTCCCCCAGCCCCCCTTAGAAAGGGGGAATCAGATTCAAAGTCCCCCTTAGAAAGGGGGACTTTGGGGGATTTCCTAGGCGATCATGGATAGAGCCGAGATGCGTATAAGCAGCAGTTCCCCATGGGAGAGGGATTTTGGGTGAGGGCTCTAGCGATCCACCGACCCCATGATGATGTCGATGCTGCCCAGGATGGCCATGATGTCGGCTACCTTCACGCCCTTTAGCAGGTGGGGCAGAATTTGCAGGTTATTGAAGTCGGCGGCGCGGATCTTGAACCGCCAGGGGAAGACGTTGTCGTTGCCCATGATGAAGACGCCCAGTTCGCCCTTGCCGCTTTCGAGGCGCACATAGTGTTCGCCAGCGGGGATTTTGAAGGTGGGGGCAATTTTCTTGCCGATGAACTGGTAGTCAAAGCCGTTCCATTCCGACTTGGGGCCTTCTGCCATGCGCTTGGCCTCTAGGTTCTCGAAGGGGCCACCGGGGATTTGCTTACAGGCTTGGCGAATGATTTTCACCGATTCGCGCATTTCCCGAATCCGCACCTGGTAGCGGGCCATGCAGTCGCCAGCGGTTTCGTAGTGGATGTCCCAATCGAGTTCGTCGTAGCATTCGTAGTGGTCTACCTTGCGCAGATCCCACTTGACGCCAGAACCGCGCAGCATGGGGCCAGACAAGCCCCAGGCAATGGCTTCATCCCGCGTAATGGTGCCGATGCCTTCGATGCGGCGGCGGAAGATGGGGTTGTTGGTGATGAGTTTCTCGTACTCGTCTACCTTGGGCAGAAAGTAGTCGCAGAAGTCTAAGCATTTATCGATCCAGCCGTAGGGCAGGTCTGCGGCCACGCCGCCAATGCGGAAGTAGTTGTTGTTAATCAGGCGCATCCCCGTGGCCGCTTCCCACAGGTCGTAGATCATTTCCCGTTCGCGGAAGATGTAGAAGAAGGGGGTCTGGGCACCCACGTCGGCCAAGAAGGGGCCAAGCCAGAGCAGGTGGTTGGCGATGCGGTTTAGCTCTAGCATGATTACCCGGATGTAGCTAGCCCGCTTGGGCACTTCGATATTGGCCAGCTTTTCCGGGGCGTTGACGGTAATCGCCTCGTTGAACATCCCCGCCGCATAGTCCCAGCGAGACACGTAGGGCACAAACATCACGTTCGTGCGGCTTTCGGCGATTTTCTCCATGCCTCGGTGCAGGTAACCGATGACCGGCTCGCAGTCGATCACATCTTCGCCATCCAGGGTGACAATGAGACGCAACACCCCGTGCATGGAGGGATGGTGTGGCCCCATGTTGATCACCATGGGTTCGGTCTTCGTTTCAATAATTGACATAGGTCAAACCAAGGGTCAGCGGCTAGTTTGGGGGTATCTCTGAGTATCTTAACCCCATTCGAGCGGCTACCAACCCGCCTAGTAGGCAAACGTTTTCTTCTAGCTTTCTTTGCTAAAGCTTATGACAGTACCCTGGGGCTATCACCAGGCTGGATCAGCGGGGCGGGTTTGGCAATGCCGAAACCCTGGGCATAGTCTACGCCAAGGGTCTTGATACATTGCAGAATGGCGTCATTTTCCACGTATTCCGCCACGGTTTTGAGGCCCATCACGTGGCCAATATGGCTGATGGCTTCTACCATGGCGCTGTCGATGGGGTCATTCACCATGTCTTTAACAAAGCTGCCGTCAATTTTGAGGTAGTCCACGGGCAGGTGTTTGAGATAGGTGAAGGAGGACATGCCGCTGCCAAAGTCATCTAGGGCAAAGTAACAGCCCAAGTCCCGGAGTTGCTGGATAAAATGGCTGGCTTCGATCAGGTTGGCGATGGCGGCGGTTTCGGTAATTTCAAAGCAGATTAGGTGAGGCGGCACACGATGTTCCTCAAATTGTTGCTTGAGGAAGTCAATCATGCGGTCATCGGTGAGGCTATAGCCCGACAGGTTGATGGTGTATTGCCGGGGGGGCTGGTCAGCGGGGGGCTGCGCCTGATCCCAGTGCTGAAACAGGGTGCTGACTACCCAGCGGTCAATGTCGCCAATCAGGCCGTAGCGCTCGGCGGCAGGAATAAAGGCCATGGGCGGAATCAGGGTGCCGTTGTCGTCCCGCAGGCGAATGAGGATTTCGGCGAGGTCGAAGGCAGGGCAACTGGGCTGAATCGCCTGGATAGGCTGAGCAAACAGACAAAACTGATGGTTCTCAAGGGCGTAGGTGATGCGGGTGGCCCAGCGAATTTCTCCCTGCTGCTGCGCTAGGGCCTGGTCGTCGGTATGGAAGAGGTGAACTCGGTTACGGCCACTGTTTTTGGCGGCATAGCAGGCGGCATCGGCGGACATCAAGAGGGATTCTAAATCTTGCACTTGGGGAGTGATGGGTGATACCCCAATGCTGACGCCGATGGTGAACACATGGCTATCCCAGGTGAAGCGAAAATCCTGCACGGTTTCGCGCAAGCTATCCGCCAATTTCAGCCCTTGATCTAGCTCACACTGCTTGAGGAGGAGGCCAAATTCATCCCCTCCCAGCCGCGCCAGGGTGTCGGCCTTGCGAATGCGGGTTTGCAGCAGGACGGTGATTTGGCGCAGCAGTTCGTCCCCCACCTTGTGGCCGCAGGTGTCGTTGACAATCTTGAAGCGGTCGAGGTCGAGATAGAACAGCACATGGCTTTCTCGCTGGGTTTGGGCCGTGTGGATAGCCTGATCGAGAAGGTTGCCAAAGGCCCGCCGATTGACTAACCCGGTGAGGGGGTCGTGCATGGCCTGCCAAAACACCTGGCGGGTGAGTTGGCGGGCATGGGTCACGTCGTGGAAGACCATCACGGCCCCGATGGTTTGCCCCTGGCGGTTGCGAATTGGCCCTGCGGAGTCATCAATGGCAATTTCGCGGCCATTACGGGCAACGAGAAAGGTATCCCCCGTTAGCCCCACGATCTGGTTTTCCCGCAGGGCTTGGAAGACTGGATTTTCAACAGTTTCACGGCTTTCGTCTTGCCATAGTTGAAACACCTCGGATAGGAGTTTTCCCTCGGCCTCGGCTTGGCTCCATCCGGTTAGGTTTTCCGCCATGGGGTTGATGTACTGCACCCGACCTTCCACATCGGTCGTGATAACGGCATCACCGATGGAGTGCAGCGTTACCTGGGCTAGTTCCTTCTCGTAGAACAGCGCCTCCTCCATGCGCTTGCGGTCGGTGATATCGGCAAAGGACGTGACCACCGCGTAGGGGGTTTCCTCTCCAGGGTGAACTATGGGCTGGGAATTGATGGAAATCCAGGTCAGTTCACCGCTGGGCTTTTGGACGCCCATCACCACATTGCGGCAGGGTTGCCCCGTGCGCAGGGCCACCATGGCGGGGTGGTCTTCCCCCGGAAAGGGAGTGCCGTCTTCGTGGATGCTGCGCCAGCGGGGATCGATGGCGGTGCGCCTCTGCAATTGCCCCATGCTCAGGCCCAGGATCTCCTCTGCCCGGTCGTTGCTGGCCTGCACCACGCCCTGGGCATCCTGCAACACAACCCCCTTCGCCAAGGAGGCAACGAGGGAACGATAGCGCTCCTCGCTTTCCCTCAGCACCGCATCGGCCCGATAGCGTTCGGTCACATCACGGTAGCTGAGTACCTTGGCGACCACCTGCTTCCCTTGCCACTGGGGACGGGCGTGGCGCTCAAAAATCCGCCCATCCTTGAGGGTGATTACATCCATCGTCTTTTTGTCCATCTCGGCCATCATCGCCTCGACAGTCCGACGGAATTGGTCGGGATCCTGGAGTTGATCGAGCACGACGGAATAAAAATCGCGGGCTCCACTACCGCTACGCACCTCCTCTGTCAAGGCCGCAGGAATGCCCCACATCTTCAGGAAGCGCTGGTTCCAGTGGGTCAGATGCATGGTCTGATGGAGCACTAAAATGCCGTCGGCGGTGGATTCTAGGATGGATTCGAGGGCTGAAGCGGTGGCGGCCTGTTGGTTGCTGATGTGTTTTATCGCCCTAGCACTGGCCCTGAGCTGTTGATCGATGACCAGCAGACCCGCCACCAACATTGCCAGCAGCAGGCCCTGCAAAAGGATGATATTCGCCACTGGGCCTAGCAGCGCGTCGATCTCCTTAGCCATCTCTGGCAGTTGTTTGTCCAGGTTGTGGCTCCAACTGCGCAGGGCCTCCCACAAAAACACGCTGGCCATCAACACCCCAAACCCTATTCCCGCCGGACACCAGCGAGGGTAGCCAGGGCCACCATGGCGACCGTGGGCATGGCTCAGCAGCCCCAATCCTAGAATGACAAACCCCGCTGCCGTAGGGATAGACAGGCCAATCAAATAGCGCCAGGTGTTGGCTGTACCCAGTTGGGCGGCATAGCCCAGGAGCGTAATCAGGCCCATGGCCATGACCCCCGGTGCCAAAAAGCCCGTGAGAGCCACCAGCCGATCTGGGGGTCGCCCCACCCGCCGCCGCCCCAGCCACCGCTGCCAGCGCCGAGGCACCCAGGCCATCAGCAGCGCCACCCCCGCTAAGCTGAAAGTCAGGGCTGTGTTGGGCGATGGGCGTCCAGGGATAGGCTGATCCACCAAAATAAAAAACTGCTGCACGGGCTCTGCTAGCCCTACCGTCTTTTCTGGATCAAGGTTTTGGGTGATGTAGTCCTGCATCAGCCATTGATCGATGCCCAAATCAACCTGCCAAAGATACTGGGCCAAAGTAAGGCCACCGATGGCTAAAACCCCGCTTGTCGGGCACCAAGCCCAGCTACGGCGATACTGCAACAGCAACAGCGCCAACCCCGCCAGCACAAAGGCCAGGGCCGTGTTGTAGCGGATGGGGGGCGATCCGGGGATAACCTGAATTAACGCCGTGACCTTGAGGTGCCACGCCCCCACAACCACCACACCGAGGCCCAGGCACAGCACCCCACAGATCAAGACGAGCCAGGGCTGCCAGGGCCACTGCGGGGCAGAGGACGTCGGAGGGGAGGCAGAAGCCATAGCGAGACTACACCGAAGGAGGGATGGTTCCCTCAATATTCCCCTTTCCTCTACGACAGGTAGATGAGGCACCAAAAAGTTAACGTGGTGGCAGCGTCGTTGCGACCACTGGGGCCAGACATGGCTTATACGCAGCCTCCCGCAGGGGCTTGCGGTTGCGATTGGGCGAAATCGCCGCCATCTTGATCGGATGCGCTAGCCGTTAACTTACCCGATTTATCTGCATCCTCGCCTGGGCCTAGGTTAAGGCGGCGGATCGGTGAGGTAAAGACGATAGCGGTTTACAATTCTATGTATTGATAGTTCATGTGTTGATTACAAGGAAACGTTGGCATGGCCGAGATTCAATTTGCCCGTGGTATCGCCGAACCCGTTATTCCCGATGTCCGCCTCACCCGCGCTAAGGACGGCAGCAACGGCACCGCCACCTTTTATTTCGACTATCCCCAAGCTCTCTCCGAAAACGGTGTGGAAGTGACCGGGATGTACCTGGTGGACGAAGAGGGGGAACTCGTGACCCGCGAGGTGAACGGCAAGTTTGTCAACGGTGAACCCGCTGGCATTGAGGCTATCTACGTAATGAAGAGCGAAGCCGACTGGGATCGCTTCATGCGGTTTATGAACCGCTATGCCGAACAAAACGGCCTTGGCTTCACTAAGAGCTAGCCTGCCCCCAGCCATGGCCCATCCCCGCCCCCTAGACCGCCCGCTGCGCTGCGCCGTGCTGACGGTCAGCGATACTCGCACCCCAGACACCGACCAGAGCGGGGCGCTGATTCAGACTGGGCTAACGGAGGCGGGACATCAGATCGCCGATTACCGCATTGTGGCCGATGATCCAGCGGTGATTCGGGATCTGGTGAGGCAGTGGGCACAGAGGGCTGATCTCGATGCCGTGATCGTTAACGGCGGCACCGGAATTGCCCCCCGAGACACCACCTACGATGCGCTCGAAGCCCTGCTAGAGAAAACCCTTCCCGGCTTTGGCGAACTCTTCCGTCAGCTCAGCTTTCAGGACATCGGTTCTCGGGCCATGGCCTCCCGGGCGGTGGCGGGGGTGTATCGAGACAAGCTGCTGTTTTCCCTGCCCGGTTCTAGCAAAGCCGTGAAACTGGCAATGGATGCGCTAATTTTGCCGGAACTCCCCCACCTGGTTAGCCTATTGCACCAGTCATCTCCCTAGGTTGGTCGGGCCTGGGGGTTGGCCAGGGGTATCCCCTAGATCAATCCTCTAGATCGATAGATCCCTAGATCGATAGCGCAGCGTCCCGAAAAATTTGCGGAAAAATCCCAGCCTTGCGCCGTTCGCCAACCACCCATTGTTGCAGTAGGTGATGGTGCCAGGGGCGCAGGGGCGCGGGGCTGAGGGCAATCTGGTGGAGTTGATGCGTTTGGGCAAGGGCTGTGGCGGCATCTTCGGCAAGGCTGGTAAGCCAGTGGGCTACAGGATGGCTCCAGCCCTGGAGGAATTCATCGAGCAAGACTCGGTGGGTGTCGTTGAGGGGATCACCACCGATAGGCCAAGCCTCGCCCCAGGGGTCGGCATGAATGGTTTGGTGGGTCAGTTTGCGTGGTTTTTGGGAAGATTGCAGCGTTTTTTCAGAGAGAATTTTCCAGGATTCTGCGATCAACCCCGGCAATACCCCCAAGCTGCCATGGTAGCCGAGGGCTTGGGCCAGTTGGATCATGTCGTCGTCTTGGGTCTGCTGGCCATAGTCGGTGAGTCCGGCCAAAAGCGGTGCCCAAATTTCCCGATCCAAGGCTGCCATCAAGGGTAGGGCTGCCGCTGAGTAGTCTGCCGCTGGGCTTTCGGGTTGCAGATCCAACTGTTCCCGCTGCTGAAAGGCCAAGAGCAAATCCTGCTGGGTAGTTTCCGGTAGGCCACACCAAATGCCGTCACCGAGGGCAGTGCGAACCTGCTGCTGCCAACGGGTTTCATCGGGGGCAGGCGGTGAGACCAGGGTATCGAGATCAAACAGCGGGGGAGTTTGGAGGACGTGGGTGGTTTTGGTCTGGTTTTTTGGGGCGGGCTTGGCCCCACGGGATAGGCTATCCTGGGCCGCTTTCAGGCTGGCGATCTGGGTTTGTAGGGCTTGAAGCTGCTGGGCTTGGTCGGCAAGCTGATCGGTTTGGGCCTGGAGTTGGCGTTCCAAGTCGCCTATTTTGGCGGCCTGGGCCTGGAGTTGCCAGTCGCGTTCCGCCAGGGCCGCTGCCTGGGTTTGAAGCTGTTGATTCTGGGTCGCCACCTGGGCTGCCTGGGCTTGGATCTCCTGCTGTAACCGCTGTATAGTCAGCGCTTGGGTGCCTGCCTGAATCAAATTGGCATAGCCCGGTGCGGTGATGTTGATGGCTTGGGGGATCTCTCCAGGGAGGGCCAACGTGCCCTGCTGAGTATCGAGGTTGAGGTGTAGGGTGTGCCCTTCGGCGTTGATGATGATCAACGATTGGGCATCGTCGTTGGCTAGACTGACCCAGTAGACCCGCTGGTTATAGCGAAATTCGACGGCTGGGGGCTGAGCCGTGGGGGGATCTGCCGTAGGGACGGGGGGCGCTGGGAGGGGGGGCGCTGGGAGATCGGAGGACGATAGGGGACGGGGCGAGGCCGTAGATTTTGCGCCCCTAGGTTGGGGCAAGGGGTCGGCTGTGGGGGCCGCCTTTGGGAAACTAGGGCGTTCTGGCGGCGCAACAACGTCAGGGGGAGAGGATTTCTGGGCAATGGGGGTTGCGACCGCTGCTGGCGTCATGACCGGGGGCCTATCCCCCTGGCGAACGCCGACCAGTTCTAGCTCGATGGTGGTGACGCCTTGCCATTCGTTTTGCTTGAGGCGATAGGCTAAATCGACCCGGTCGGGCAGCGGGAAAAATTCGCCCCAACGCCAAGCAATGGCCTTTATCGTTGTGCCGCCCTGGCTGAGGGTGAGCTTGAGGTGTTCGCGGTTGCGGCCCACCACCTGTTGTTCTGCCACTTGGACTTGGGGTGTCCAAAAAATTGGCTCCGGGTTTTCGATGCCGCAGGGATGCAGGTGGTCGATCTGCTCGTACAGGCTGTAGGTGATGTCGCTGAGGTTGGCCTGGGCATCCACGGAAATCAGCGGCTTCAGCAGGTCGGGCGTTAGCCCTTGGCAAGCATAGCGAGAGAGGCGGGTCTGAATCGCCGCAAGGTTCTCAGCCCGAAAGGAGAAGCCGCCCGCCGCCCGATGACCGCCAAATTTTTCCATCAAATCGTGGCAGCTTTGCAGGGCTGCAAACACGTCAAATTCTGGAATACCCCGTGCTGAGCCGCGAATCACCGCACCGTCCTCGTCCTCGTAGGTGCCGATGAACACGGGCACACCGTAGCGCTCCACCAACCGCGAGGCCACAATGCCAATCACGCCATGGTGCCACTGGGGCTGCACCACCACCAGCACCCGATCCCGCAGCAAGTCTAACTGCCCTGCCGCCTGCTGCTGTTCACACCAGGCCACCGCCTGCTGCTCAATCTGCTGGCACAATTCCTGACGGGTGGCGTTGATCTGTTCACATTGCATAGCCCGCTCTAGGGCGGTGCCCAGGTCGTCGGTGGTCAGCAGGTCGATGACGATCTGTGGATCGCTGAGCCGTCCCACCGCATTGATGCGCGGCCCCAGCCGAAAGCCGATGTGCTCGGGCTTCAGGGCTTTGCTTTGGTCGGCCAGCCCTGCCACTTGAATGAGTGCCTGAATGCCAAAAATTTGGGAGCGTGGCAACAGCCCTAGCCCCCGCCGCACCCAGCGTCGATTGACCCCCGTCAGCGGGGCGAGGTCGGCAATGGTGCCCAGGGTGAATAGCTCCAGCAGCGGAGCCGTGAGGTCTTGGGCTTGGTTGAGTGCCTGGGCCAAACAAACCGCCAAAATGTAGGCCACCCCCACCCCAGCCACGCCACGATAGGGCGAGGTTTCGGGCAGCAGTTTGGGATTCAGAATTGCATGGGCAGGGGGCAGGGTGGGCGGCAAATCGTGGTGATCGGTAACAATCACCGTCAGCCCCAGTTCCCGCGCCCGCTGAATGGGGGCCACGGCGGCAATGCCGTTATCCACCGTGAGCATTAGGCTGACCCCATCGGCGTGGCAGTCTTCCACAATGCGCTGGTTGATACCATAGCCCTCGCTCATGCGGCTGGGGATGGTGTAGTTGACCTGTGCCCCTAGGGTACGCAAAGCCCGCAGCAGTAGGGCGGTGCTGGTCATACCGTCGGCATCGTAATCCCCGCAGATGGCGATGCGCTGCCCCGCCTGAATCGTCGCACTCAGCAGTTCCAAACTCACCGCCAAGTCCTCAAATTCCAGCAGCGGCGAGGGCAACTGAAGTCGCTCTGGGTTCAAAAATTCTGTGGCTTGTTCTGGGATGACAATGCCCCGCTGCACCAACACCTGGGCAATCAACGGCGATAACCCCGTTGCCGCCGCCAAGTCCTCCACCAAGGCCATGTTGGGCGTGGGAATTCGCCACCGCTGCCGGGGCAACCGAGCCATGACGCCATCACGCTGTGGAGGTGGGGGATTTTGGGAAAGGGCAGTCACAGGAATTGGGGCCAATCAAATAACAAGGAGCAGCAAGGGGCGTGCAGGGCAGACCAGTATCTGAGCTTTTTGGCGGCTGGGTAGATCGCGGAGTTCCCGGCATCTGACATGGAGCATCGCCGATACTATACCTTAGGCCAAACCTGAGTCTAATCGTGCAACAACGCAAAATCAGGACGCATGAACTACCTGGCCCATTATCCTATCCTAGTCTGGATGGGCTGGAATGAACCACGGAAAATCTAGGGGTAATCCTGAGTGCTGCCCATGCCCTAGACCGCTGGTGTAGCACTCCCTAGGGCCATCTCATTGGCGCAGGGGGCGGGCGGCGTTGTAGATGCGCTCGTTATCCTGGACGGACTTAGCCAGATCGACCACCGGACGGGGATAATCAACCCCCAGCTGTACCCCAAAGCGACGTTGTTCCACGGGTTGCAGTTGCCAGGGTGCGTGTACCTTGGCGGCAGGGATGGCCTGAAGTTCGGGGAGCCAGTGTTTAACGTAGGTGCCGTCGGCATCATAATCCTTAGCTTGTTTGGGGATGTTGAAATAGCGAAAACCGCGCGCATCGTTGCCCACCCCTGCGGTGTAGTTCCAGTTGCCATAGTTGCTGCACGCATCGTAGTCGATAAGCTGCGACTCGAACCACTCGGCCCCCATACGCCAGTCGATACCGAGGTTTTTGGTGAGGAAGCTGGCCACATTTTGCCGCCCCCGGTTCGACATAAACCCTGTGGCCGCTAGCTCCCGCATGTTGGCATCCACCAAGGGAAAGCCCGTCATCCCCGTGCGCCAAGCCTCGAACCGTTCCCAGTCCTGCTTCCAATCGATCACCAAGCCCCGCAATCCAGAGGGGTAAAAAAGGCGATCCCCGTGTTTGGCGGCAATGAACCGGAAATAGTCGCGCCACAGCAGTTCAAACACCAGCCAATAGGTTGAGTCATTTTTCACTCGATCCCGTTCGTAGCGCTGTACGGTTTCGTAAATTTGGCGAGGTGACACACAGCCCAAGGCCAGCCAGGGCGAGAATTTGGAGGAATAGTTGGCCCCCACCATGCCGTTGCGGGTTTCTTTGTAGGTTTTGAGGCAGTCCGCCGTCCACACATAGTCGCGCAGGCGTTGTAGCCCAGCGGTTTCACCCCCTTTAAAGCCCAGCACACCTCTAGGATCGGGTTCCGGCAGGGCTAGGCCAAAGTCTTCTAAGGTGGGCAGTTTTCCAGGATCGGCCGAGGGCAAGGGCGGCAGAGTTTTTGGGGTGGGCAGCATGGGATCGACCTGGCTGCGCGACTCTACTTGTTTACGAAACTGCGTAAACACCTCCGGCACCCGATCTAGCTCAAAGGGCAGGTTGTCTGGGTGGTAGAGCGTTGCCCCCCAGTAAACCTGACCGTTGACCCCCAGCGACTTCAGCTTGGCTTCGAGGGCCGCTTCCACCGCCACTTCTTCGGCGGTCACCTCTTCGTGCCAGACCACTGTCTCAACGGCCAACTCCTTCACTAGGGCTGGAATGACTGATTCCGGCTGTCCCAGACGGATCACGAGATCGCTGCCCAAAGCTTGGAGCGATTGCCGCAGATCCGCCACGCTTTCTAGCCAAAACTGCGCCCGAAATGCCCCGGTTTTGGGAAATCCAAAGGCGGTTTGGCTCAACTGGCGTGGGTCAAAGCAGTAGCAAGGAATCACCCGTTGCCCTGTCTGAACAGCTTCCCAGAGGGGCTGATGGTCGTGCAGACGCAGATCGTTACGGAACCAAACGAGGACGGTCATGGGGGAGGGGGAAGGGGAGAAGGTCGGGGGGAATGCCGAGGCTGGAGACCTGGGATAGAGGCCCTGGTGGCCCTAGAAAACCGTACCGAGCGGGGACATGTTGTTTGGAATGATCTTTCCGTTGAAAAGGAGTTTTATTAAGTATTCTAAAGATCTATTCAGACTTTGCCAGTGAAGCTGTGATCAGGAGATACCCTATGCCCGTTCAAGTTGGCGACCTTGCCCCCGATTTCACCTTACCCAACCAAGCCGGCAAAACCGTTACCCTCAGCGACTTTCGCGGCCAGAAAGCGGTGGTGCTGTACTTCTACCCCAAGGACGATACGCCGGGTTGCACCATCGAGTCTTGCACCTTCCGCGACAGCCATACTGATTTCCAAACCGCCGGAGCGGAGGTGATTGGCATCAGCAGCGACTCCCCCACCTCCCACCAGCAGTTTGCCGCTAAGCACGGCCTACCCTTCACCCTAGTGAGCGATGAGGGCAGCAAAGTACGCAATGCCTACGGCGTTCCTAGCACCCTGGGGCTGTTGCCCGGTCGTGTCACCTATATCATTGACCTAGAGGGCAAGGTGCGCCACATTTTTAATTCCCAATTCAACCCCAAGGCCCACGCTAGTGAGGCCATGAAGGTACTCCAAACCCTCTAGTTTTTGTCCCTAGGTTAGGTTTTCCATGGTGCAGGCGATTCCCGACGACTCCCTCCAAGCCGACGTTGATCGCCTGCATGGTCTTGTGGCTGATCTGTGGTATCCCAGCGAAACGGATGCCCCCGTTACCGTTGTGGTGTGGCCCATGCCGTCCCCAGAACCCGATTCAGCCGATCAGCCTACGGCCTCCGCCAAGCTCGTACCTCAGGAACTCGCGATGGCCCGTGATCCCCTGACCGAGCACCCAGCGGATCACTTTTTTCAGCCCATTCTTCGCCAACCCTTTTGGCATTCAGCCCAGGGCGAACACCTCGCCCAGCGCTACGAAGCCCTTCAGCAGTTCCTCCGGGCGACGCTGACCGATCTGCGCACCTACCGCCTCGGCCAGGTGGAAGTGGCGCTTTATGTGATCGGGCAGCACCCCGGCGGCCACTACGTGGGGGTTAAAACCCATGTGGTTGAGACCTAACGCCACCGAGCCTAACTAACCTGAGTTCGGGATAAGCCAGTCGCTGCAAGCTTAGAAACCTGCTTCCAGCTTGCGCTGTAGACCTCACCCTAAATCCCTCTCCCTAGGGGAGAGGGACTTTGAGCCTTTCTAGCTCCCCTCTCCCTAGGGGAGAGGGATTTAGGGTGAGGTCTACCAGGGGTTCTGGTCACGATGTCTAACCCGAACTGAGGTTAACTACACCAACGAAGGCTGAGGTGGCTGTTCCTCGCCTTGGTAGGAACGGGTAGGGGCGGGCAATCCGCAGGAGGTGCCGTCGGTGTGAATGACCTCCTCTTCCCAGGGCAGGCGGTAGGAGCCGTCTACCATGTCCTTCATGTAGGTGTAGGGGCAGTCTTGGGCACCACCTTTGACCGCCACATAGCCCCGATGGCCAAACTGGTAAATGTTATTCTCCACACCCCAATGAATCCGGGCTTCGCGGACGAGGTCGGGACGAACTTCGGCGGTAATGATTTCGTCGGGACGATGACTACCCATCACCAGGGGCACCCCATCGAAGTTGACGATCATGCCCTCGCCCATAGAATCAAAGCTGCCGTCGCTGCCGCACATGCACACCGAGGCCGTCACCATCAAATTACAAAAGGCGTTGGCCTGGTTGGTAATCTGCCAAGAGTGGCGAATCGGGGCGGTGTAGCCAGCGGTGCGAATCATGATTTCGGCCCCTTTATAGGCGCATTCTCGCGCCATTTCAGGGAACATACCGTCGTGACAGATGATGAGCGCGATTTTGCTGCCGTTGGGGCCATCGCAGACGGGAATACCCAGATTGCCGGGTTCCCAGGGCTCCACGGGAACCCAGGGATGTAGCTTGCGGTAGTAGAGCTTCAGTTCCCCAGTATTGTCGATGATGAGGCCGCTGTTGTAGGGGTTGCCGTTGGGGTTGTATTCCATGATGGAAAAGCAGCCCCAGATGTCGTTGTCGATGCAGGCTTGCCGAAAGGCCGCCACCTCTGGGCCATCTAGCCGACACATAATCTCTGGGTTGGTGTCCATGGACAACCCATGCAGGGAATATTCTGGAAACACCACTAAATCCATGGAAGGCATATTGCGGCGCGCTTTGGCCACCATGTCGCAGATACGCTGGGTTTGAGCCGCTAGGTCATCGGGTGTGACCACCGTGGGCAGTTGTAACTGCACCATGCCCAACACCACACCATTGGGAGATTTATTCAGGCCACCCAGTCCACTCATCAGGGATTTACTCCAAACAACGGCTTATATCTTCCGCTGGGGTGGGTCTCGTCACTGTAGTCCAGGTAACGATCTACGGGTAACAATCTAAGCGAAGGAAGCGATGACACACCCCTAGGGTTTGGGGTATGTCATCGTTGTGAGGTTAGCTAAGGGTCAATAACGGGTTAACGATTGCCAGGGGTGCGCCCGCCTTCATCGTTGCTGCCGCCGTGGGGTTGAGAACGCCCCGGATCGCAGCCCTCGGCCCCGTTGCCAATGCCCTGGTTGCAGTTTTGACGATCGTCATCATCATCGTCGTCATCATCGTCGCCCACGGTCATCGTGTTGGTTTCCGTGGTAGTGGTCGTCGTCGTCATCGTCAGCCCCGTGAGACCTGTGATGTTGGTAGCGTTGACGATATAGGCCGACTCCACTGTTTCAATCTTGCCCAGGTAGGCCATGGCTTGATAGACAAAGCTACAAGCTTCGGCGCGAGACACGGTGCTAAAGAGGTTGAGGGTGGTAACGGTGGGATAGTTCACCAACACCCCCCGTTCCACTAGGGCGGCGATGATCACCCGATATTCGCTGGGAATTTGGTTAGCGTCGCTAAATACGCTCAGAATTGCATCAACGGATCGGCCCTCACTGACCTGGGTAATGCCCATACCCCTAGCCAGCATCACCAGCATATCCAGGCGGGTCATGGTGGCATCGGGGTTGAGGGTGGCATCATCGAGATCTAAAAAGCCCATGGCATAGGCTTTTTGGATAGATTGATAGGCCCAGTAATTGCTAGAAAGGTTGCGAATGGTGGTGGTTTGGCGAATGGTGGGCTGGTCAAAGGCTCGCGCAATCATGGCCGCATACTGAGACTTTGTCAGGCTGTTCGTGGGCAAAAAGACCCCACCGGGGAACCCGCTGACTACCTGAATGGCAGATAGACGATAGATAAAGTCGCTAGCCCATGTAGCGGTGGAAATATCGGTAAATTGCGTTTGCGTTACCGTGGTTGTAGTGGTGGTGCGCTGGTAAATGACTTGACCGCCGTCGTTATCGTCGTCGTCGTCGTCGTCGTCATTGTCATCATCGTCGTCGTCTTTGGTCGAGGCTCCCTCCAGGGCTTGATCCAGCAACCTGGCATCCTTCAACCAGTTAAAGTCTTGGATGGGGCCACGAGCAGCATCCTCGGCAGCTAGGGCCACCGAAGAGATACCTCCCAACGTGAGGGCGGTAAGGATGAAGGATAGTGGGGCTAGGCGCAGGGCCTTGGCCCAGGTGCGGTCAGTCATGATCAATCGTTCTCCTCTAGGGTTTGAGAAAGTGAGAGGGAGGGTGTAGAGCACCGCATCTTCAATACAAGCTTTCCCAGCCTTCAATGACATAGAAGAGCGGCAAAAGTGCCGATTAAATGCCGATTAAAAATGAAAAATCCGCGAATTTCCTAGGAAATCCTAACAAAATGTAAGCATCACGATGTCATGGCCAATGTTCGTCGTCTCTGCCTAGACGAGTGACCCTTGCAGCGGGGCTAGAACGGTCGGTCATGCACCGTGCTAAGCCAGATGGAGATGCAAAAATGTTAAGCAATGCCTAAAAAAATCTAGCACAAGGCCGTTTTGAAGCATTTGCTAAGGCGACCTTGTGCTCGACGAGCGATATATTGAGACCAATGGAGCCGTCTAGAGCTTGTTCAGGTTTAGGCCCGCTTCCTTGGCCATGGCGTCAATGCCCTTGATTTGCAGGGTCTTGATGGCCTTGGTAGACAGACGCAGCTTCACCCAGCGGTTGCCCTGGGGCCACCATACCCGCTTTTCTTGCAGGTTGGCCTCTTGCAGGCGCTTGGTACGACGGTGGGAGTGGGAGATGGCGAAGGCGTTGTTGGCCTTTTTCCCGGTTAGCTGACACTTACGACCCATGGGTATTCTCCGGCAACGTTCAAACGGCACAATGACACAGTCTCTTATCATAGCAGGCTTGGCAGGGGAAGTCGAAGACTTGAGAGGGTGCTTTGTTGGGGTGCAGATCCAGTAGCGGCCCCACTTCCCACCGGAGCCTCGTAAATCTACGGGGTTGGCACTCTGGCTTGGCGTGGCCTTTAATGGAAAAGGCTCTGAATGCCCAATAACTCATTGCCATGGGTGCAGTCCTATCCATCAAAACCCTAGAGTTTAAGCTGTCGCTGAACGCTACGCAGGCGGCGATGGTGGATGCTTGGCTGGATGTGCAGCGGTGGGTGTGGAATTATGGCCTTGCGCTGCTGAAAGAGTTTGAGGCATTCAGCCACTACAACGAACACGATAAAGCCTATGCCCCATGTTGCCCTGTGCCGTGGGAGTATCGTTGGGTGCCCAATGATGGCAAGGGTGAATGGAGAGATGCCGCGATTGTTAGCAGTTTTGAACATAAGTGGCGACCCATCCCACTGCCCCTAATTACTGAGTCATTCCCCGGACAATGGTCTACACAACCTGCTCAATGCCCACTATTGCAACACCTTTTTGAGGTTGATAACCCTAGCAGCAAGGGCACCCTGACCGCCAAGGTTGAACGGGGTGAAGTCATCAGGACATGGCCATCGGTTCAGGTATACCGCAAACCTCGACTGATTGAAATACTAGAAGCTACGCCCATGACGACGGGTGGGGTGATTCGCAAAGGGAAACTAACGGAGCCTCGACCAAGAGATTGGAGCCATGCGATATCAGAGGCTATGCAGCATAGATCTAATCCGATCTTGGTCGAAAGTGGCATCAATGCCAGGATTACTCAAACCACAGTCAAGAAGCTTAGTAAGGCATGGAAGAAGTATTTTTATAGGGAAAGAGACTCCCTAGGGCGGTTCTAGTTCCAACTTATTTTGTGTCGGCCTCCTTGGGCAAGGGCCTTCTGCCATTCAACGATGAAGCAATCAGCAGATTGCGCACCCAGTTATCGTGATAGCGGAAACCGTTGAGTTGTTCAAAG
>QLAH01000368.1_pt1 | contig 26722 bp, 20 predicted proteins | sample 4693081 | NCBI WGS metagenome assembly QLAH01 (sample SAMN09425401, study PRJNA476045) | Lake water metagenome, whole genome shotgun sequencing project. | reverse complement strand
GTTGACCATAGTAGGGCAACAAATGCAGGTCAATGGCTAAGCGATGACGGTGATTCACGATGCCCGATGGCAGGTGGCTTTGCAGCGCCGCATTCACTTGCCCCTCGACGGTCGTCATCTCCTCAAATTTATTCAGGTGGTACCGGAGATCGTTGCCGCTGGGCACTCCAGTCAGGTGCCGGGCGGCATGTTCAATGCTGTCACGATGACTCGCCGCCCACAGCAACACGGCGTAGAGGGTCTCCGACGGGCACTCCCCTTGCATGGGCACCGGCAGATGAGCTTTCATGCACGCTAGGGCCGCACTCAAGGTCGCCTCGTCCGTCAACGCTGGCGTAGGAGATACTGAAGAAGGGCAGGTTGTCATGGCTTTTCATCCAATTCGTCTAGCCTGACCCTACCCCTTTTCTACAGATTCAGCCCCTGGCTCGATGCTTTGTGATCTACTGAGGATAAGCAGAAAGTTGTGTTTGAATATGCGGGACCATTGGCGGCAGGAGGCACTCGCGATTCGGGCGCAAACAGCACCCTAGCCAACTTCCGTGATGCTCAGGGTGAATTTAATCGCTATATGGAACTCTACATGCGAGGAAAAGTTGCGGCCCAGAAAGATGATGAGCCCATCACAATTCCAAAGGTGCAGGTAGATATTAAGGGATTTAGTCGCGGAGCCGCAACGGCCTCTACGTTTGCGAAATGGCTGAAAACCCAATCTCAATATAAAGATAATATCGATGTCAACGTTGTGTTGATTGACCCTGTCCATGGCACTGGGGGGCCGTTTCAAGGCCACATGGCGTCATCGCAGGATGTTAGTAGCGTCTATGACAAAGATTCTGAAGCGCTAACCGGATCGACCTGGCTTTTGCCCGTTACCTCAGGACATGCCGAAGCCTTCAATGCCTTTACGCCACAGCGGGTTCGGGGAATGCAGCGTGTCATCATTGCCTATGGCAAGGGGGCTAAACACTCCTTTGGCCTAGGAGAAAAGGAGTCATCTATGCTGAAATATAATGGCAAGCCTTTAAAGGGGATGAAGTTATCGACTCTACCCCATGGCTTATTTGTCGTAGACGGCAAGGATATGGAGATTAAAAAGGTTAACAATAAAGCGGATTGGGATACGAATTATGCACCCAAGATTCTCGGTCTTTTCGGCGATGCGAAATGGCTTGAAAGTCGCGGCGATATCATTAGGGCGGCTGTAGCAGAAATGCTGAAATAGTCGGCGTCTAGCCCTTACCCTGCTGGCCCAAAAATCCTCTGGTGAGGCTGAAAAGACAGTTAACCGCATAAAGATGGGCTGGAATGACGACCTCATCAAGGGGAACGTCATCATAGCCTAAGGATACGTTTGTCTTGATCCTTGGGGTACATTTCCTGGGGGCCTGGGGGTTGAGGCGTGTCACCGCCACCGCTGAGGCGACGGATGAGGTTGCCGATCAGGCTGTTGAGGCGGTCGATGTAGGTGTAGAGGACGGGCACCACGACGAGGGTCAGTAGGGTGGAGGTAGTAAAACCACCGATGACAGCGATGGCCATGGGGCTACGGGTTTCGCCGCCTGCGCCAATCTCTAGAGCGATGGGCACCATCCCGGCCATGGTGGAGATGGAGGTCATCAAAATGGGTCGAAAACGGGTAATTCCAGCTTCAACAACGGCTTCTCGGCGGGTTTTGCCCCGTTCTTTGGCCATCAGGGCGTAGTCCACCAGCAGGATAGCGTTTTTGGTGACGAGGCCCATCAGCAACACGATGCCGATGAGGGCGAAGAGGCCGAGGGGTTTTTGGAAAATTAGCAGGCCCAGCAGTGCGCCGCCGACGGAGAGGGGTAGGGAGGCCATCACCGCCACGGGGTAGATGAAGCTGTTGTAGAGCAGCACCAGCACGGCGAAGATCATCAACACGGCGGTGGCGAGGGCGAGGCCAAAGCGAGTGAAGATGTCGCGCATGATTTCGGCGTCGCCAGCGGGCTGCTGGGTGACGGTGGGGGGCAGGTTTTGCAGGGTGGGCAGTTCGTCTACCAGGGCCAGCCCTTGGCCGAGGGTGAGGCCCTGGAGGTTGCCGCCGATGGTGACTTGGCGGGAGCGGTCGAAGCGGTCGATTTGGGCGGGGCCACTGCCAAAGCGCACGTCGGCGACGGCGGAGAGGGGGACGAGATTCCCAGTTTGGCTAGGGACACGCAGGGTTTGCAGCAGGATGGGGTCGTCGCGGAATTCCGGTGCAATTTGGACTCGGATGGGAATTTGGCGGTCGCCCAGGTTGAAGTCAGCTAGGTTGGCGTCGGTGTCGCCCAGGGTGGCGAGGGAGGCGGTGGCGGCGATGGCTTGCACGGTAACGCCTAGGTCGGCGGCGCGGTCGCGGTCGGGGATAATCTGCACCTCAGGCCGCACCAGGCTGGCGCTAGAATTCACGTCCACAAAGCCGGGGAGAGCTCGCATTTCGCGGGTGAGGGCGTCGGAGGTTTCCCGTAGGGCGATGGGGTCGTCGCTTTTGAGGACAACCGTGAGGTCTTTGCTTTCGCCCCCGGCCCCCTGGCTTTGGAAGGCGATGCGGGCACCGGGAACTTGTTCAAACAGGGGCCGAATGTCTTGCTCAAACTGGCTTTGGGAAACATCGCGCTCGTTTTTGGGCAATAGGCGCACGTAGAGGGTGGCTTGGTTGACGCCATTTTCGCCGCCCTCGGTGGCTAGCACGGCGGAAACGGCGGGGGTTTCCAGCAGCCCCGTAGTGACCTGATTCGTGGCCCGCTGGGTATCGGCCAGGGTGGAACCGGGTGGCAGTTCGACATTAATGGTGGACAGGCCGGAGTCGCTGGCATCAAAGAGGTTGGTGGGAATGTAGGGCACCAGGCGCAGACTGCCGACGAAGAAAATCAGGGCCAGGGCCAGGGTTGCGCCTCGGTGGCGCAACGACCAACGCAGCAGGGCTTGGTAGGGGCCGGGACGTTGGCCGCTGTCGCCGCCGTGGTAAGCCTCTAGGGGATCGTCGCCAAAGATGGTTTGGGGTTTGGATTTGAGCAGGTAGGCCGCCATCATCGGCGTAACGGTGCGGGCCACGATGGTCGAGAATACCGTCGCCGTGGCTACCGTCACCCCAAAAGGCTGGAAGAACTGCCCCGGAATGCCGCCCATAAAGGCCACGGGCAGGAACACCGCCACGATGGTTGCCGTGGTTGTCACGACCGCTAGGCCCACTTCAGCGGTGGAATCCAGCGCCGCCTGGAAGGGCCGTTTGCCCATGCGGATGTGGCGTTCCACGTTTTCGATTTCTACGATGGCATCGTCCACCAGGTTGCCCACCGCCAGGGTGAGGCCCAGCAGGGTCATGCTGTTGAGGGTGTAGTCAAACCACTCCAGCACTAGGAAGGTGGGGATGATCGACAGGGGCAGGGCGGTGGCTGTAATCAGAGTGGCCCGCCAGTCTCGCAGGAACACACCCACTACCACCACGGCCAAAATGCAGCCGAGGATCAGAGAATCAATGGATGATTGGTAGGAATCACGAATTTCCGTGGCGCGGGTGAAGATTAGCTCGATGCTGACATCCTCCGGCAGGGTTTGCCGCAGCCGATCCACCGCCGCCGTCACGCCATCTTCCACCGAAACCAAGACGCTGCCTGTGCTGCGGTAAATCTGAAAGGCCACCACGGGTTGATTGCTCAGATTGGCGGACTGCCGCACTTCTTTATAATCCAGCGACACCTGGCCCAGGCTGGTGAGGGGCACTGTGGCACCATTGGGCAGCACAATGCGGGCAGCCTGAATCTCTTCCACCGTGGCGGCACTGCCCAGGGTACGGAAGCTCTGCTCTTGGCCACCCAGGGTAGCCCGTCCGCTGGGTAGGTTGATGTTGAGGGCGCGGATTTGGTCGTTGACCTGGGTGGCGGTGATGCCGAGGGCATCCAGTTGCTGGGGGGCAAGATCAACGCGAATTTCCGGGTCAACACCGCCCACCCGGTCTACCCGCGCCACTCCCGGCACCGTCAAAATTTCCTGGCTGATGGTGCGGTCTACCAGGTCGCTAAGTTCCTCCACCGAGCGCTGGTCGGAGTTGACCGCATAGGTCATCACCACGCCGCCGCCAAACTCCAGCCGCTGAATCACGGGTTCTTGAATGCTGCCCGGTAGGTCGCTGCGAATCCGCGTCACCGCATCCCGCACATCGTTGGTGACCCGATCTACATCGGTGCCGAGGATGAAGGAAATCACCGTGGTCGAAGCCCCATCCCGCACCGTGGAGCGGATTTCGTCAATGTCTCCTAGTCCGGCTACGGCGTCCTCAATCTTTCGCGTCACCTGGGTTTCCAGTTCCTCTGGCCCCGCCCCGGTTTGGGTCACGGTGACGGTGATAGCGGGAAATTCGATGTTGGGGTTTTCGTCAATGCCCAGTCGCCCAAAGGACAACATCCCCGCCAAGGTTAAAACCAGGAAGGCAACGATGATGGGAATGGGGCGACGAATGGACCAGCCGGAGATATTCATGGGCGGAGGGGGTGAGGAGTGGGAGGGTGAAGGGAATGTTCGTAGGGTGCATTCGCGGCACCACGATCATGCGCTAGACGGAGTAAGTCTCCTTGGCCGCAATGCACCATCAGAGAGTCTTCATGGTTAGAATCCGCAAGGCAACAAGGTGACGATGACCAAGCCCATTGGTGCATTGCTGACGCGAATGCACCCTACGGTTGGGGTGGCTCGGCGATGCGGACGATGTCGCCATCCTGCAAGAAGCCCACGCCGGAAGTGACGACCTGTTCGCCAGATTGCAAGCCCTGGACAACCTCCACACGGGCAAGTTGGGTATCGTTTCCGGGTAGGCGGTTGCCCAATTCGACGGGGCGGGCGGTGACTTGATTGCCCTCGCCCAGGACGAATACTAAAGAGGTGCCATCGGGCTGGGGTTGCAGGGCGCTAGCAGGGATGACCAACCCTTGGCGGCTGTTGGTGCTGATGTCGCCGCGCAGAAACAGACCAGGACGCAGCAACTCACTGCCGGGCAGGGAAATGTTGACCTGGGCGGTGCGGTTGGTGGCATCCACCAGGGGATCGATGGACTGCACCGTGCCCTGGAGCCGTAGGCGGCTATCTGCCGTAGAAGACACCGCCACGGGGGCACCCACCGCCACCCGATTAAGCTGGGTTTGGGGTACTTCCGCCACCAGTTTGAGCTGGTTGTTTTGAATCAGCGTCACAATCGGGCTGCCGGGGGAGGCCACATCGCCCACGTTCGCCCGCCGTTCCGCCACAATGCCCGCCACCGGAGATCGCACCGTAGTTTGGCCAAGCTGGGTTTGCAGCCGATCAATCACCGCCTGCTGAGACCGCACCCCGGCCTGGGCGCTTTCAATTTCGGCCCTGGCCAAACCAATGGCCTGCTGAGCGGTGGTCGCCTGGGTCTGCTGGCGGGTGAGTTCCTGCTCGCTGATGGCCCCCTGGGCGGCGAGGGTACGCAGTCGTTCTAAATTTTTCTGGGCTTCAGCCAAGGTGGCTTGGTCTTGGGCAAGGGAGGCCTGACGCTGGGTGACTTGCGCCTGAGAGACAGAGAGCTGAGCCTGGGCCTGTCGGAGATCCGCTTGCAGGGTGGCATCATCCAAAGTCGCCAACACCTGCCCCGCCACCACTGTATCGCCTTCGCGGACGAGCAACTGCTGAATTTGTAGACCGCTAGCCTGGGGCGAGATGGACAGCAGATCCACCGCTTGTACCGTACCGTTGACCGCTAGGGTATCGGCCACCGCCGCAGGAATGACGGGAGCCACAGTCACCGTCTGGGACGCCTGGGCCGGGGCAGGAGTGGGTTCCTCGGCAGACGGGGCAGCCTCTTGCCCCCCCAGGATCCGTGTGCCCAGCAGAGTCAGCAACACCCCAGCCCCCAACCCCAGAAACACGGCCCCCCAGGCTTGTGATTTTGACGCAGGCACGATATCGCTATAGGCTACCCCGGAGGGATTAGGCGGGGCAGTGGAGTCTAGCGGTTGAGGTGAATGGAGATTCTGCACAGCGTCATCCTTCAGGGCACGGCTTGGTCACAACATTACGAAATGTATAGCTTCTATTATGCCTGATTCATTCCCGCCCTTGGGTTTGGACTGGGAGACCTAGATGCCTTAGTCTCCACGCTGTTCTGTTCCCGTCGGTGGTCAGAAAAAGCATCTCATTCCCAATCCCGGTTGCTTACCCCCGATTCAAACGCTGATCCCGCTCAGGCTGAAGCTTAGATCCCACTCAGGCTGAGCTTGGATTCGGCTCAGCCTGAGCTTGTCGAAGCCTCCATTCATTGAGGGAGGCCATTCGGATTTGGCATCAGTCCAGCGTTCAGAGCCATAAGGGTCATCAACCACAATGTTATAAGCGTTGTCATAAACCTTCCCAAAGCCATGGAAAAGGTCAAAGCCACAGAAAAAAGCCACAGGAAAAAGTGCGCTATCGCTGTGGCATGTACCCGTCTAGGAAAACAGGACCCATGAGGCGATAACGCACTTGTCGTTGAAAACTCAGGCGATGATTGATCTGCGCGTTGCTAAACTGCTGCTAGGAACGCCTCGGCGGCCTTAGCTAGGCTGTCTGCTTTGTCAGTGGCTTCCCAGGGCAGATCCAGATCGGTGCGACCAAAGTGACCGTAGGCCGCCACATCCTGGTAGAAGCGTCCTCCCCGTTCCTGGGGTAGGGTTTGCAGATTGAAGATCGCGATAATCCCAGCAGGACGCAGCTCAAAGTAATCCTTGGCTAGGGTTAGAATTTGGTCGTCGCTGATTTTCCCGGTACCGAAGGTGTCGATGAAGATGCTCACCGGACGAGCCACCCCGATGGCGTAGCTGAGCTGCACTTCACACTTTTCTGCCAGGCCAGCGGCCACAATGTTTTTGGCCATGTGGCGGCAGGCATAGGCCGCACTGCGGTCTACCTTAGTGGGATCCTTGCCAGAGAAGGCTCCGCCGCCGTGGCGAGAATAGCCGCCGTAGGTATCCACGATAATTTTGCGTCCGGTAAGGCCCGCGTCACCCTGGGGGCCACCGATGACGAACTTGCCCGTGGGGTTAACCAAGAAGCGGGTGTTGGCGTCGGGCTTGATGGTGAGATCGCCAAAGACGGGCAGGACGACCAGATCCCAAAGGTCAGCCTTAATTTTGGCCTGCACGCCAGCTTCGTCGGTGATGTCGCCAATGGCAGCGGTGTGCTGGGTAGAGACGAGGATGGTGTCAATGCCAACGGGCTTGCCGTCTTCGTAGGCTACCGTCACCTGAGTTTTACCATCGGGACGTAGGTAGGGAAGTTGCCCGGTTTTACGCACCACCGCCAGTTGTCGGGCAATGCGGTGGGCCAGGCTGATAGGCAGGGGCATCAACTCTGGGGTTTCGTTGCAGGCAAAGCCAAACATAATACCTTGGTCGCCTGCCCCAGTGGCATCGAAGATTTCTTCGCTGGTAGCGGATCGGGTTTCGTGGGCTTGGTCAACCCCTTGGGCAATGTCGCGGGATTGCTCGTCTAGCGTCACCATCACCGCACAGCTATCGGCGGAAAAGCCGTTGTTGGTGGGATCGGTGTAGCCAATCTCCTCAATTTTACGACGAATTAGATTCGCGTAATTTACCGTCGCCTGGGAGGAAATTTCCCCCGTAACCAGCACTAGGCCAGTGTTAACCACCACCTCTGCCGCCACACGACTGAGGGGATCTTGGGCCAGCATGGCGTCCAAAATCGTATCGGAAATTTGATCGCAAATTTTATCCGGATGTCCTTCGGTAACAGACTCGGAGGTAAATAGGTAACGCTTAGACAATGACCGGCCCTCTTCTTTTCACAAAATTTAGAGTGTTTACCTTAGGGATAAGGCCAACAGTTCTCAACCATTCCCCGATAAATCAATGGTAAGCCTTGACTCCAGCCTATATAAACAGCAAGGTAGATGAAGATTTACCTATCAAAGACTACCGCATTTAGCTCACTTTTCAGGACGTTGCAGAACGCTAGGGGGCAATTTTTAAATCCTCCCAACGGCGAAGAATCAGACTTGCTCCGGCCACGGGAGGCCGTCCCCAAGCTCCAGAAACCGTTATAAATCCAGCGGTGTCAGCCTGATTAGCAAGGGCTTGATCCACCCAGCTATCACCCACAATTACCACCTGACGAGGGTTAACAGCCAGTCGCCTACAGAGGCGGTGTAGCAAGGCTGGATTGGGCTTAGGAATATCTTCTGGCTCAGTACCCTGCCAGTCGTCTATCCAGGGAAGCAAGTCGTAATGGCGCAAAAATGTCTCGATATTCGCCGAGCTGTCGGAGGATAACACGCCTAGCTTGATCTTGCTCTGGCTGAGGCGCTGAAGCATGGCCTGGGTGCCAGGAAAGGGAGGGGTATAGATCGTCTTAGGGCTAAGGTCTCCATCCGCGAGGGCAAACTGTTCGGCTACGAGGGCCCGAAGATTTGATTCAGGGGGGGCTCCAATCTTCAGCAACGCCTCAACCAGGGCGTCGATATTAGACTGGCGCGTACCTGTGGCCATTAAACCGTCGGGGTCAAGGCCGTTTTTCCCCACCCCTAATGTGGCCAATAGACGTTCCCCAAGATCGTTAGGGAAGGGCTGAAGGTGATGGGTGATAGGAAATCTGGATTGCCTGCCCCCGGTATGAGCGGGCGAGAAAATCTTACCCCTACAGTTTGCAATAGCAGCCTCCGCACAGCGCTGGCTGCGGGCCTGGGCAAGGCGCTCTAAAAAGGGGGCAGAGTCTGCCAGAGTACCATCCTTGTCAAAAATGATGGCTTCAATTCCTAACAGACTCTGGAAACCGCAGTAGACTTGGCTCAAGGCACTATCTACTCAACGGAAACGGCCATTTCATCATCGTCGTAGGCCTCTTCACCCATGAGAGCAGCCTCTTTTTCAGCGGCTTGCTTACGCAAGTGCTCACGGTACTTCGCCGCCATTTCTTCGGCTTTGTCGAACACCAGGTCGGGGTTCTTCACCATGTCGCCCGGTTCTGGCTCAAGCTGCTTGGTGGAGAGGGAAATCCGTCCGCGCTCGGCATCCAGGTCGATAATCATGACCTTGATTTCGTCGTTGACGTTCAGCACGCTGTGGGGCGTGTCGATATGGTCGTGGGAAATCTCGGAAATGTGCAGCAGACCACTGACACCGCCGATGTCGATGAAGGCACCGTAGGGCTTGAGGCCGCGCACAGCCCCCAGCACCACTTCGCCTACTTGCAGACCGTTCATCTTGCGCTCCACCAAGGCCCGACGGTGGCTGAGCACCAGACGGTTGCGCTCTTCGTCTACTTCCAGGAATTTCAGGGGAAGGTCTTCGCCCACCAGGTCTTCCTTGGGCTTGCGGGTGCTGATGTGGGAGCCGGGGATGAATCCGCGCAGACCTTCGATCCGCACCAGGGCACCGCCTCGGTTGGTGGCAAACACACCGGAGCGCACGGTGGCGTCTTCCTGCTGAAGTTGACGTACCCGCTCCCAGGCCCGCATATACTCAATCCGACGGATAGACAGGGTGAGCTGACCATCTTCGTTTTCGTCGGTGAGAATGAAGAACTCGCGGGTTTCGTTGAAGCGCAGGACTTCTTCGGGATGATCCACGCGGTTGATGGACATTTCTTGGATGGGCAGGTAAGCCGCTGTCTTGGCACCGATGTCAATCAGGGCACCTCTGGGTTCCAAGCTAAACACAGTCCCGGTGACGGTGTCGCCAGGGTTGAAGTGGTAGTCGTACTTGTCCAGCAGTGCAGCAAAGTCTTCGTGTGTAAACCCGATTCCCGTGTCCTTTACGTCCTGATTGAGCATGCTAGTGTTTTCCTAAGGTTTTCTCCGTAAATACTGCGGTTTTCTGTGCAGACGTACAAAACAATCGACTCAGTGATATAGAGGCTCGTACCGTACACAAAACGTATCGGCCCGAGACAGCCCGATAAACCCACAGGATAACGATTATAACCGATGGGGCCAAGATCTTGAATAGAGGGAGTAAAAATTCGAGGTCACGAAAACAACACTGGAGTGGTGTAGGTCAGGGGGGGCTCCGTGGACTGGGGTAGATCTTCGGCGTACATCGGAGATTCGGTGTCCTGGAGCTGGCTGAGGGTGTCGGTAAAGTCGCGGATGCCCTGGAACTGACGATAAACCGAGGCAAACCGAACAAAGGCGACTTCATTCAGCGGTCGGAGTTTGGTCAGCACCATTTCGCCAATCTCGGCACTGCTGACTTCTCGGTGGTGACGCTGTTGCAGTTCCGCTTCGATGTCATCGACAATGCCCTCCATCACTTGGGAAGAAACGGGGGTTTTTTCACAGGCCCGCACGATACCCCGCAGCAGTTTGGAACGGTCGAATAATTCCTGATCTGCACTGCGTTTCATCACCGTAACCGGAACGTATTCGATGCGCTCATAGGTGGTGAAACGTCGCTCGCACTGAAGGCATTCTCGCCGCCGGCGAATGCTACGTCCTGACTCGGCGGATCGGGACTCTAGAACGCGGTTATTGGGATGTTGGCAAAAAGGACAATGCATGGACACACCCCCAAGGGAGGACAACTCGCCCTGATCCCGAAGTAGCGATGCGATGAATCATCGACGCTGATAGTGGCAAACCGGGGAGGCATTCATAGCCTGGAAATTGACCTGAACGGCACATTTTCTAGCTATTCACGGAACCTTAACTTGCTTTCTATATTAAATAGATTCTGTCCAAAGCGGTAAATTATTCTGGTCTGATTTCGCCACGGGGTTTACAGTAATTTACTTAAGACGGGGTAAGATCGCATCGTTTGGGTTTTAAGGTGCTGCGCTACAAGTACCCTATTCCCCTCTAAATCGCATAATCGCAACCGGAGAGAGCACCCCTGTGAATAGCTTCAACGCCAAAACCACCCTGCCCGTTGGTGACAAAACCTATACAATCTACAGCCTGCCGGAGGCCGAAAAAAGCCTGGGCGATGTCAGCCGTTTACCCTTTAGCCTGAAGGTGCTGCTAGAAAACCTGCTGCGCTACGAAGACGGGCGCTCGGTGACGGCGGAGGATGTGCGGGCGATTGCCACCTGGCTGCAAACCCAGACTTCTAATCGGGAAATTGCCTATCGTCCGGCGCGGGTGCTGATGCAGGACTTTACGGGGGTGCCTGCGGTGGTAGATTTGGCCGCCATGCGCGATGCCATGGTAAACCTGGGCGGCGACCCCAACAAAATCAATCCCCTGTCTCCGGTGGATCTGGTGATTGACCACTCGGTAATGGTGGATTCCTTCGGTAGCGACCACGCCTTTGGCGACAACGTGCAGAAGGAATTTGAGCGCAACCACGAACGCTACGCCTTTTTGCGCTGGGGCCAGAATGCCTTTGATAACTTCCGGGTGGTACCCCCCGGCACGGGCATTTGCCACCAGGTAAACCTGGAGTACCTGGCCCAGGTAGTGTGGACGAAGGACGTAGACGGCGAAACCCAAGCCTACCCCGATACCCTGGTGGGCACCGACAGCCACACCACCATGATCAACGGTTTGGCGGTGCTGGGCTGGGGCGTGGGCGGCATTGAGGCCGAGGCCGCCATGCTGGGCCAGCCGATCTCCATGCTGATTCCCGAGGTGGTGGGCTTTAAGCTGACGGGGCAACTGCCGGAGGGGGCTACCGCTACCGACCTGGTGCTCACCGTGGTGCAAATGCTGCGGGCCAAGGGCGTGGTGGGCAAATTTGTAGAATTCTACGGCGACGGGCTAGATCACCTCACCCTGGCCGACCGGGCTACCCTGGCGAATATGGCTCCAGAATACGGGGCCACCTGCGGCTTCTTCCCCATCGATGCCGAAACCGTCAAATACTTGGAGTTCTCCGGGCGCGACACCGAACGCATTGCCCTGGTAGAAGCCTACGCCAAGGCCCAGGGCATGTGGCGCGATGCCAGCACCCCCGACCCCGTCTTCACCGACTCCCTCTCCCTCGACCTGGCCACGGTGGAACCCTCCCTGGCGGGGCCGAAGCGTCCCCAAGACCGAGTGCGCCTGTCGGATTTGGCTAGCCAGTTCAAGACTTCGGATTTCCCTGGCTTTAGCGGCAAGGACTACGCTGAGAAGCGTTCGGTACCCGTGGCTGGAGCCGACTACAGCCTCACCGATGGCGACGTGGTGATTGCGGCGATCACGAGCTGCACCAACACCTCCAACCCCTCAGTGATGATTGGGGCGGGTCTGGTGGCCCGCAAGGCTCGCGAAAAGGGTCTGACCGTAAAGCCCTGGGTGAAGACCTCCCTGGCACCGGGAAGCCAGGTGGTGAGCGACTACCTCGAAAAAGCCAACCTGCAAGAAGACCTGGATGCCCTGGGCTTCAACCTGGTGGGCTACGGCTGCACCACCTGCATCGGTAACTCTGGCCCCCTGCCTGCGCCCATCGCCAGCGCCATTGATGAAAACGATCTAGTGGTCGGTGCCGTTCTCTCTGGCAACCGCAACTTTGAGGGCCGCGTTAGCCCCCACACCAAGGCGAATTACCTGGCCTCGCCGCCCCTGGTGGTGGCCTATGCCCTCGCTGGCAACCTGGCCATCGACCTAAAGACCGACCCCATCGGCCAAGACTCCGAAGGCAACCCCGTCTACCTGAAGGACATCTGGCCCAGCGCTGCCGAAATTCAGGAAGTGATGGCCCAAGCCCTCACCCCGGAAATGTTCCGCAGCCGCTACAGCAACGTGTTCCTCGGTACCGAAAGCTGGCAACAGATCGACACCGTAGAACAGCAAACCTACCCCTGGCAGGGCGAAAGCACCTACGTGCAGAACCCGCCCTACTTTGTGGAGATGGCCGCTAGCACCGGCGATCAGAGCTTTGGCGATATCCTCGGTGCCCGTCCCCTGGCGATTCTGGGCGACAGCATCACCACCGACCACATCTCCCCGGCGGGGGCGATCAAGGCCGACAGTCCCGCTGGTCACTACCTGGTGGGCAACAACGTGGTCGCGGCAGACTTCAACTCCTACGGCTCTCGGCGCGGCAACCACGAAATCATGATGCGCGGCACCTTCGCCAACATTCGTCTCAAGAACGAGATGGTGCCCGGCTCCTCCGGCGGCGTCACCAAGCACATGCCCGATGGCGAAACCCTCTCCATCTACGATGCCTCGATGAAGTACCAGGCCGAGGGTACGCTCCTGATTGTGATCGCTGGGAAAGAGTATGGCACCGGATCCTCCCGCGACTGGGCAGCAAAGGGCACCCGCCTGCTGGGCGTCAAAGCCGTAGTAGCCGAGAGCTTCGAGCGCATCCACCGCTCTAACCTGGTAGGCATGGGCGTGCTGCCGCTCCAGTTCACAGAGGGCACCCATCGCGGTGTGCTGAGCCTCGACGGTTCCGAAACCTTTGACCTAACGGGCCTCAGCGGCGGCATCCAACCCGGCATGACCGTGACTTTGGTGATCCACCGGGCCGATGGCACCAGCACCGACGTGCCCCTGCTCTGCCGCATCGACACCCTGGATGAAGTGGAATACTTCCTCAACGGCGGCATTTTGCAGTACGTGTTGCGTCAACTGTTGGCGGCGTAAGGGTCGAACCCTAGGGGGCATGGCATTCCGGGAGGCTAACGCCCATCGAAAGCCATGCCCCCGAATCTCGGTGCTCATCTCAGCAACATTGGCGGTCATGATCTGACCGTCAGCCCTGGCGCGAGGTCAGGGCCAACCCCAGGCAGAAGCTCGGCTATTATGGCCTTAGCCTGCCCTTCACACCGCCTCAGCTACAGCCCCATGGAGCGGTGCCTAGCGATAGTTCGTAAATTGCAGAGCCACGGGCCATTCTTCCTGCTTCACCAACTGCATGGCCTGTTGCAGGTCGTCTTTGGATTTGCCCGATACCCGTACCGCATCGCCCTGAATGGAAGCGGTGACTTTTTTCAGGTTGTCGCGAATCAGTTTGGAGACCTGTTTGGCGACCTCTTGGCTCATCCCCTTCTTGAGGGTAATCTGCTGGCGTACTCGGTTGCCGCTGGCAGATTCCACCACCCCGTAGTCAAAAATTTTCAGGGAGAGGTCGCGTTTTGCGGCTTTTTGGTGCATCAACTCCTTCACCGAATCCAGGCTCATCTGGCTGGCAGTTTCGATAGTGATAGTGTCGTTACTGAGTTCGATGCTGGTTTTGCTGTCTTTTAGGTCGTAGCGGCTGGTGACATCGCGGCGAGTTTGGTCGAGGGCATTGACCAGCTCTTGCCGATCAAAGTCGCTGACAATGTCGAAAGAAAAGGTAGAGGCCATCGTTGAGGGTCTCCCAAGTACAAACAATTTTTATGAATTAGACGAGCCAACAACAGCCTACAGGAATGCCGAGCGACAACTCAAGAAGTAGAGGGTAATAGTGCCTAAATTGGCCAAGCCAAACATGAGGGAACGCAGGGCGGGCACGTTGGCAATGTAGAACACCGGGTACAGCGTCCTTGCCACCAGATAGACCACCGCCGCCCCCAGGGCCACGGGGGATTGCTGCTGGGTAATGTAGGCCATCAACGCCGCCGGAGCAAAGAGAATCATCGATTCAAAGGCGTTTTCGTGGGCCCAGGTGGCGCGCTGGGCGTAGGGGGGCAGCTTGTCTAGCATGGCACGGGGTGCCGATTGGTCGTAGCCCATCTTGAGGCGGGCATAGCCGACCGCAAAGAAGGGCACATACACAAGCACCGCCGCGAGGGGAATACTGAGTAGGAGAAAACCGGGCATTGCCATGACGATTCCCTAACCGAAGTAAGACAGCATGATGAGGTGAACATTACCCACCCTACCAAGATTTCCCGACAGCGAAGCTAATCGAAGTAAAACAGCGTCACAATTTTGCGCTGATCTTCGGCGTCTTGGCAGGTGCGTAGAAGGGTATGGCTATCGTGGAAGGCAAAGCAAATAAGCTGCTGGCAGCGGGAAATGATTTCCTGATTGCAGATAGAGCTTGCTTCCCCCAGGGAAAGCACATCGTTGGAGGGGTTCTCCACCAGGTGCATCACATCCTCCAACTGCTCCCGCGACTCGCGGGGCTGGCGCTCCAGGCTTTGGGGCAAAATCACCGTCAGCAGGTTTGGATCAGCCTTCATCGCCCCCCGAATCGCCGCTGAGTTGGTGCCCGTTGCACCGGAAGTAATCACCCGGTTGCCGCCCAATACCAGGGCATAGGTCATCAACTCGATGAGCTGCTGATGGGTGATGGGCACATGGCGCGACCCAAGAATGGCCACCCGCTTAGAACCGGACTGTTGAATGGCGGCCAGTTCCTGGAGGAATGTATCGACTTTGGAGGCTTCGATGGACTGACTCAACGACTACACCAATTAGGAGAAGACGGGCTTCATTGTATCAGACCCCTGTTCTCCCTGGGCAGGCCTCCTAGGGAGATTAGCCCTAGCCCGCCGAGACGGGTAGCTTTAGATCAATCAGGCTGAGCAGCCGATCCATGTCGAGGTGATTGGCCACTAGGGCCTGAACGCACTGCACCTTAACGGGCTGATGCAGGCGCACTTGGCCAAACAGTTCGTCGATGCGCTCCACGGTGGAGAGGGTGTCGGAATCTACCGCCATGATGGGAATCTCCATGTCGGCGGCCCGCTCTAGGATGGCGGGAAGGGGCGGGATTTGCCCCGTCAGTACCAGGCACTGGGTGGAGGTTTCGAGGGCAGCAAACTGGATGTCGGTGCGGTCTCCCCCGGTGACGACGGCCATGTTTAGCCCTTTGCGGAAGTAGCGCAGGGCAGAGTTGACGTTCATTGCCCCAATGGTGAGGCTCTCGACCATCAACTCCATGCGGTCGGGGCAGCAGAGCACCTCGGCATGGAGGCAGGCCACGATTTCGCCCACGGTGATGCTGCGCATGATGGGGGAACGTGGAAACAGCGCCAGCACCGGAACCCCTTGCTGCTCTAGGAAGGGCTTCGTGATCTGTTGGGCCACCTCTAGATCTTCGTCGGGCACGTCGTTGAGGATGACCCCCACCAGGTGGTGGTTGAGTTGGGCCTTGGCGGCTAGCAGCCGATCTACCAAGAGCGGTGAGTCGTAGCGGGTGACCAGCAGCACCGGGGCATCTAGGGCGGCAGCCATGCTGGGCAGAGACAGGTTCAGCAGGGTACCTTCGGTCAGGTTGCCGGGGCCTTCGAGCAGCAGCAGCGATTCCCCTTGATTTTGGGTGTAGGGGGCGAGACTATAGTCGGCCATGCCCCCTAGGGTGAGGCGTTCGTCCACCGTGGCTTCGGTGAGGGACGCCACGGGCGGGTAGTAGCGGCTGGCGGGCAGCTTCAGGGTCTCCAGGATAAAGTCAAGGTCGGGATCTAGTGCTGCTTCGCCAGCGGCACTGCCCAGGGGCTTGCCAAAGGCGATGTCCACCCCCATAGCCTGAAGTTGCAGCCCGATACCCAGGATGGCTGCCGACTTGCCACTATAGGGCTCGGTCGATCCAATTAGTAAATGCTTTGAACTGGGCACGCCATCACTCCTTAACATGGGGAAACCGTTTATTGTCTAGGGTAGACCAAACCAGGCGCTTCATAATACTCACTGCCTACCCGCCGCCCCAGTCCCAGGGCTAATTCTGCACCAGCAATCTGAACCTTTGGCCAAGCAGCTAGGATAGCCTAACATTCGCCAGAACAATAGCGCCCAGAGGGTTCAGGCCCTTGGGCGGACAAGAAACGGCGACCTCTGGGGCAGAGGGTGGCCCTAGTCTTCGGCCCGCAGCAGCTTGCGATAAAACGCCTTAGAGAAGTCTGGAGCTCGTTTGTTGCGCAGGGCCACGATCACATCGAACAGAAAATCTACAAATTCAAAGGTGGCCATCACAATCTCGTAGCTGAGGTCGGCATCGCCATCGAACTGCAAACGGCAGCGGGTGAGGTCGGCGGGCAACATCGAGACGTTCCATGTGGCAATGAATGCAATGCTCTCGCCGCCTTCAATATGCCGTTCGCCCTCCAAATTCCCCTGTTTGTACAGGGAGATCGCGTAGGGCAGAGCCGCACGCTTGTTGCCTTGGTAGTAGGGCATGTAGACGCCGACATCTTGTTTGCCAGCGGGTTGAATATCCTCAAATGTCAAACGCATGGGTGTGGCCTTAACGTGAAAGCGAACGGGCAATGATGCCGGGGGACAAGCCTCGGCAACTCCCTATCTGTGGGTACTCTACGGGGTTAGCCTACAGGGAGCTAGGGGTCAGGGTAGCGCGAACTTCCTCAGACGAACTAGGTCATCTGGGTAAAGATGGCCCCCAGTGGGCAGAAGATGGGCCAAAATTGGCCACTTTCAAGGGCTAGCGTTATCATGCCCAATTTTGGCAATAAGGCATCATCCCATTTTTTTCTTCAAAATCGGAGATGATAGGGCTATCCGGCTTGTAAAGGTCGGTCACGTTCCCTTAAGTTTTAAAGCTGCATTCTGTGCGGGGGCTGGCCGTTACCCATCGTGGCCTCGCTAGTTACCGTTGCGCTGTGCTGTTCATCTTTCTATGATTGACCTCCCAAAAGCTGTGTTTCAACCCCTCGATAGCCTTGATATTGACGATTTTCCGGGCTATGCAGGGCGTCGCCGCAAGGCCGCCCTGACCCTGATCCTCCTTTGGGGCGGCACGGCGGCACTGCACCTGTTGTCTTGGGGCAGTTGGGTCATCCTAGGGCTGATGGCGGTGCTATCGACCCATGCCCTGCGGGTGTTGTTGGCGCGTCCTCTGTCGGGGCCAACCCCACTGACAGGCAGTGGCGCAGCGACCTTCAGCCCAGATGCTCTAGGTACCGCTGACCCATGGCCCTATGTTTCCCTGTTGGCGGCAGCCAAAAATGAGGAAGCGGTGATTCAACGGTTGGTGAGCGCCCTCTGCACCCTAGACTACCCCACCGACCGCTACGAAGTGTGGATTATCGATGATCACAGCACCGACGGCACCGCCCAACGCCTCCAGGAACTGCGCCAGCGCTACCCTCAACTGCGGGTGCTGCACCGAGGAGCCAATGCCACCGGAGGCAAATCCGGGGCTCTGAACCAGGTCTGGCCCGACACCCAGGGCGACATCATTGGCGTATTTGATGCCGATGCCCAAGTGCCCAAAGACCTGCTGCGTCACATTGTGCCCATGTTTACGGCAGAACAGGTGGGGGCGGTGCAGATGCAGAAGGCCATCACCAACCGCAGCAAAAACCTGCTCACCCGTGGCCAACAGGCCGAAATGGCCCTCGATACCTACTTTCAACAACAGCGCATTGCCCTGGGCGGCATTGGCGAACTGCGGGGCAATGGCCAGTTTGTGCGGCGTAGCGCCCTCATTCAGTGCGGCGGCTGGAACGAAGAAACCATCACCGACGACCTCGATCTCACCCTGCGCCTCCACTTTAGCGGCTGGGATATTCAGTTTTTGCTGCACCCTGCGGTCAACGAAGAAGGGGTAGAACGCTCCATTGCCCTGTGGCATCAGCGCAACCGCTGGGCCGAGGGGGGCTATCAGCGCTACCTCGACTATTGGCGTTTCATTGCCCAAAGCCGCCTCACCCCTGGCAAAGCGCTGGATATGGTAGCCTTCTGGCTGATTCAGTATGGCTTGCCCACCGTAGCCCTACCCGACTTTGCCCTAGCGCTGATGCGCCATCGATTACCCGTGTTTTTACCCGTTTCAGGGCTGGCCCTCACCCTTTCGATGGTGGGGATGTACTACGGCCTGCGGCGCACCCAAGACCAACCCCGCTGGGCCAGCGCCCTGCTGACCGTTTGGGGAAATCTCTATATGCTGCACTGGCTGCTGGTGATTTCTACCATGGCCCTACGGCTGTCGGTGCGGCCTAAGCGCCTGCGCTGGGTCAAAACCGTCCACCAAGGCGTTGAGGACGATCTCCAGGTGGATGGGTCGATCTAGGGCGACCCATCTAGGGCGATTCATCTAGACCATAGCCATTGCGGGAACTGGCCCATTGGCAAAACTATCCTGATCCCCCTCTCCCTAGCCTGAAAATTGAACTAGGTAGTGGTATTGCCCCCCTGACGCCCCCGATCTGGCCACTACCTCGTTCAGCAGGCATCCTTTTTTATCATCAGGGGAATGAGTTGTGGTGGATCAAACCTGGTTAAAACACACGGAGCAGGCGCTTTTGGTCGGCTCTGGATTGGGTACTGTGGCGGCTATTGCGGCGCAGAATGTGGCCCTAGCCTCGGCTCCATTGACGGTTATGGCAGCGGTGGGAATGTTAAACCGAAGTCGCACCGAGCGACAGTTGGCCGCAGCCCAGGAAAAACTTGCTCGTCAGCAGCGTCAGGCCAGCCATCGATTGACGAGCCTCAGCAAGCAGGTGACAGCTCTGCCTTCTCCGGAGGCACTCACCAACTTTCAGCGGTCGGTGTTGGATCGCAATAATCGCACCTTTTTGCGAATGTCTGAGGAGATGAAGGCGTTGCGCCACCATGTGGATGAGCAGTCTAAGGGGCTGCATCCACCGGATCTGAGCCAGATTCACCAGGATATTGCCCAGTTACAGGATCAATGCGCCTATGCCCATACCGCCACGCAAAACCTCACGAACTACGTGCAGCGGCTGGCCACATTACCCCGCATTGAGAGCATGGAAGGCAAGCTATCCCAGGTGCGGACGAGTTTGATGCAAACCCGAGTAACGCTAGAAGCACTACGGTCGGAAACGCGCAATGCCATGGCCAATGTGCAAGACCACATCGCCCAACTGGATCGCCGCATCCAAGACCCACCCCAGCCCACCGGTGCCGATGGATGGCGAACGGATGTGACTGAGATCGTGAAAACTATCGCTACCTTGGTGCCCCAGGCGGAGTTTAACAATTTAGCTAACCATGTGAAGGAACTCACCCGCCAACAGGCAGATTTAGAGCGGGCCTTAACTCAAATTCCGGTGGGGTCTGTGAGTGGGTTGTCTGAAGGACTGTCGGCGGAGACCAAGGCGAAGGCTGATCGCACCGTGGCCGAATTGGAGCGCCTTAGTCAGGTGGTTCATCGGCTTCAGCAGCAGGTAAACCGCCAGGAAACGGCGGGCCACACCCGTGAACAGGTGCAGCAGGTCGTCTCGCAGTACCTAGGCCAGCTTAAGGCCCAACTGTCCCAACTAGAGGGCGTAACCCAAACCTTGGCCGCTCGCCAGCACCAGCTTGCCAACCAATGGGTTGATCTGGCCCCAGAACAGGGGGGAGAGGCGGCAGCCCGCCAGGGCTTAACCCAATTAGCCCAACGGCTGCACCGTACTGAATCCGCTATCCAAGCCCTGAAGCAGCAACAGACTGAGGCCAAAACGGCCAGCCCAGGGACAGATAGCCCCTGGATTTTAGATTTTCCGGTGGCCCCTGGTTCTGACTCTTCGGCCTCCTCTGCCGCCAGTCGGCAGGCCCTCGACCAAGCCCTCGACCAAGCCCAGCGACGGCTGCTGATTGTGTGGCCCTGGGCTAGTCAAATCACCCTCGATGACGACCTGCTCAAGCGCTTTACTCGACTGTTGGATCGGGGTGGGCAGTTGGAACTGGGCTGGTGCCACCAGGGCGATCAACGGGAGGGACGGCTGCTGTGGCGTATTAGTCAGCGTTGGAACACCGACGGTGGCCATCTTACGAACCTGAAGGCGGCCCTGAACCAGCTTTTACCGCTGCGAGAACATTACCCGGATCGATTCAAGTTCAAAATTATGGGCTCGGCAGAAAGCTATCTGGTCTGCGACAGTGGTGCCGATGGTGGCCCAGAATCGACCTACGCCATCGTCAGTCTCAAGTCTTTACCCACCCACGCGATTCCCCTGCCGGGGGTAGAGGCCAAGCTCAAAACCCCTAACCCCCAGGTGGTGAATGCGCTCATTCAACGCTTTCAGAATCCGGCCATTGCCATCAACGATAGGGATGCTTTCTTTAACCGGGGCACCACCCGCCACGACCTACGCGATCAGCCAGGGGCGATCAGCGACTACAGCCGTGTCCTATCCCTTCAGCCCGATCATGCCGTGGCCCTGAACAACCGGGGCGTGGCCCGCCTAGAAATGAACTTGGCCGACGAGGCAGAACTGGATTTGACAGAGGCTATCAACCACAATCCCCAATTGTTTGCGGCCCACTGCAACCGGGGCTGGCTGCGCCTAGAGCAACGTCGCTACCCCGCCGCCGTGCAGGATTTCACCCGCGCCATTGAGCTTAAGCCCAACCTCCCCATGGCCTATGTGTATCGGGGCAGCGCATTGCAAAAGTTGGGCGATCTGAAGGGGGCTGTGCGCGACTACAGCGACGCCATTGCCTGTGGCGACCCCATCGCCCTACCCTACTGCTATCGCAGCGCCGCCTACGAAAGCCAGGGAGATGCTGAACGCGCCATTGCCGACCTTGAACGGGCTAGTGTTCACCTCGAGGCCCAGGGGGACTACCAAGCTCTTTCTTCGGTGCAGCGCACCCTGCAACGACTGCAAAACCGTGCCCTCCAGATCAAAGGCTAGGCGTTAAGGGGTAGGCGACTCGCCCTCGAACCGGATCAAGGCTGCGGCGATGCACCGCTAGGGCAGCCTTTATGCGTCCCACTTCACCTTGAACAGGCGAAACAGCTCGTAGTCGCGATGGGAGACCACCCGTGCGCCCACGGATTTCACCAAGGCGGGCCACTGGTCGAGGGGATCAAGCTGCACTTCGGCTCCCAGGTAGGTTTCTAAAATGGCCCAGTTTTCCGCTAGGGGGGCGTCGGGGTTGATGGCATCAAACACAAAATAGCCACCGGGTTGGAGGACTTTTTTCACCTGTTGCAGCACCGTGTCCCAATAGTCGGCGGGGTAGTAGCAACTTACACCCGTGGCGATGACGAGGTCGAAAAAGTGGGGGTCGTAATTATCCTGCAAACGGTGGGCAGGGGCTTGCTTCATGCCCTTGAAGAGTTTGGAATTGAGCTGCGGCCCCCGTGCGGTGACGGCTTTACAGGCAAACTCGCTGATGTCGTGGCCGTGGAACAGGGCATCCCAGTCTCGCCAGGGGTAGACCAAAAAGCTAATGCCGCAGCCAATGTCGAGGCAGTGCTCTTTTTTGTGGGGTTTCACCGATTCCCAAAAGGGCGTGGCGATGCGCGGCGTCAGGCGTCCGGCCACCCAGTCTTTGAACAGGGGCATTTCTTCGATTTCCTGGGGCAGGTCGAAGGGCTGGCCCGAAAATTCTTGGTTATAGCGCTGGGCAACGGCCTGGAGAGCGGATCCCCAGGGGGAGGGGTCGGCGGTGGGTAGGGTCATGGGTTACGGCTCTAACCTTTGAGGGCGCGGTTAAAGTTGTCGCGGTAGGACTTGCTGGAGGCCAACAGCAACGGCCACAGCAGGGTCAATTTCACCTTGCCTTCGCTGAAGTTGGTGCGCTGAAAGCCTGACCAAAATTTCCAAGCGCCACCGCCATAGACGCCAAGCAATAGTAGTACCAGTAGTTGCATAGACTATTCTCCCGTTGGGGTATCCCTCTATTCTGATTAAAATACCGATATTAGCGGGTTTCTGTGAGTGAGGATATTAGGGTAGGGTCAAGGCTGGGCAGAAGGCCATCGCTGTCCATGGACTCAGCCTAGGATACAGATAGGTGTGCCACTCCTCCCGTAAGCTATCCACGGGGGCAGCAGGTCTAGGTCAGCGGGTCTGATCTAGACACTCCCAGCGCAGGCCTACCCCCGCCATGGGGTTACGGTTTGCGTTTCGGCGGTTCAGGGCAACCGGGACGACCCTTTAGCAGCAGAAAGGAGACAAGATGCGTGCAGTGTTAATGGCTGGCGGTTCCGGAACGCGGTTGCGCCCGCTCACCTGCGATCTGCCAAAGCCCATGGTGCCGATTCTGAATCGCCCCATTGCCGAACACATTGTGAACCTGCTGAAGCGCAACAGCATCTACGAGGTGATCGCCACGCTCCACTACCTGCCCGATGTGATGCGCGACTACTTCCAAGACGGACGCGACTTTGGGGTGCAGATGACCTACGCCGTGGAGGAGGATCAACCCCTGGGCACGGCGGGCTGCGTCAAAAATATTGCCGATTTGCTGGACGACACCTTTTTGGTGATCAGCGGCGACAGCGTCACCGATTTTGACCTCCAGGCGGCGATCCGCTTCCACCGAGAACGGCGATCTAAGGCCACCCTGGTGCTTACCCGTGTACCTAACCCCATCGAGTTTGGGGTGGTGATCACCGATTCTGAGGGCAAAATCCAGCGTTTTCTCGAAAAGCCCTCCACCAGCGAAATTTTTTCCGACACCGTCAACACCGGCACCTACATCCTGGAACCGGAGGTGCTAGATTACCTACCCGCCAACCAAGAATCTGACTTTTCTAAGGATCTCTTTCCCCTGCTGCTGGAAAAAGGGGAACCTCTCTACGGCTATGTGGCCGAGGGCTACTGGTGCGATGTGGGCCACCTGGAAGCCTACCGGGAAGCCCAGTACGATGCCCTCCACCGCCAAGTCGTGGTGGATTATGCCTACCCGGAGACCTCGCCAGGGATATGGGTAGGCGAAAATACTTACATCGACCCTACCGCCCAACTGCATCCCCCGGTGATGATCGGCAAAAACTGCCGCATTGGCGCACGCACGGTGCTAGAACCGGGCACAGTGATCGGCGACAACGTCACCATCGGCAACGATGCCGACCTCAAGCGTCCCATTATTTGGAATGGGGCCATCGTGGGCGATGAAGTACACCTGCGGGCCTGTAGCATTGCGCGGGGGGCCAGGGTAGACCGTCGTTCCCATGTTTTGGAGGGGGCGGTGATTGGGCCGCTCTCCACCGTCGGCGAAGAGGCCCAGATTAGCCCTGGGGTGCGGGTGTGGCCCAGCAAACAGATTGAATCCGGAGCAACGCTGAACATCAACTTGATTTGGGGCAACACCGCCCAGCGCAATTTGTTTGGTCAGCGGGGCGTTTCGGGGCTGGCCAACATCGACATCACCCCAGAATTTGCCGTCAAACTGGGGGCCGCCTACGGGTCTACCCTCAAACCCGGTTCCCACGTCACCGTCTCGCGGGATCAGCGCAGCATCTCCCGCATGGTGACCCGTTCCCTCATTGCGGGGCTGATGTCCGTGGGCATCAACGTCCAAAACCTAGAATCCACCGCCATCCCCGTGGCCCGCACGGCCCTAGTGCAGATGGGCGTCGTCGGCGGCATCCATGTGCGGCTGCATCCCACCCGGCCCGACCAGGTGTTGATCGAGTTCTTCGACGAACGCGGCATCGACATCGGCAAGGGCAAGGAAAAGAAAATTGAGGGAGCTTACTTTAAAGAAGACCTACGCCGCGCTGCCATTGACGAAATCGGCACCGTCACCACCCCGGCCCGCCTCGTCTCCACCTACACCACCGCCTTTGAAAAACACCTGAACGTAGACGCGGTGATCAACAGCCAGGCCAAGGTGGTCATCGACTATGTCTACGCCGTTTCTGGAGCCGTTCTGCCGCAGATTTTGGCCAAATTTGGCTGCGATGCCGTGGTACTCAATGCCAGCCTGCGCCAGTCACCCCTCTCCCCCGACGAGCGCGAGGTGATGCTGGGCCAACTGGGCCAGGTGGTGCAAGCCCTGCGGGCCACCTTTGGGGCGCAGGTGTCCGCCAACGGCGAGCAGTTCATCCTCGTCGATGAAATGGGTGCCCAAATTCGCGGCGAAACCCTCACGGCGCTGATGGCCCACCTCATGCTGACCTCCCGGCCCTGGGGTACCATCGTGGTTCCCGTCCATGCCTCTGGAGCCGTAGAACAAATTGCCCATCGCCACGGCGGACAGGTGATTCGCACCAAGGCCAACCCCACCGCCCTCATGCAGGCCTGCCAAGACAACTCCCATGTTATCCTCGGCGGCAGCGGCGACATGGGGTTCATCTTCCCCGAATTGCACCCCGGCTTCGATGCCATGTTCTGCATCGCCAAGCTGATCGAAATGCTCAGTGTGCAGCGGCATTCCCTAGGGCAAATTTGGTCAGGCCTACCCCGTATCACCCACCGCAGCCAAACCCTGCGCTGCCCCTGGACGGTGAAGGGTGCCCTGATGCGCCACCTGGTCGAAGAAACCCCCCAAGCACGCCTAGAACTCATCGACGGGGTTAAAATCTTAGGAGACAACCCCGATGACTGGGTGCTGGTGCTGCCCGATGCCGGGGAACCCCTCGTCCATCTGTTTGGCAACAGCCAAAATCGGGAATGGCTCGACGCCACCCTAAGCCAGTACCATAGCCAGGTACAGCACTTTATTGACCAATCCCAAGGCCTGCCGTCCTAGGAAAATTGCCAGGGTGCCTGAGCCCAAGGGTTGAAGGTCAAGGCGTGACGGTCGAGGCTTAACGTCAGGGTATCTAAAATTCGGGTATCAAAGGAGATCAGCCGATGAACAACTGTATGCTTTTGGCGGAAATCGTCCAAGCCCCCCAACTCCGCTACACCTCGGATACCCAAACCCCCGTGGCCGAGTTTATCGTGCAGTTTCCGGGCCTGCGGGAGGGCGACCCAGCGGGACAAATGAAGGTGGTAGGCTGGGGCAACTTGGCCCAGGAAATTCAGGAAACCTACCAGGTGGGTCAGCGGGTGCTGCTAGAAGGTCGCCTGGGCATGAACACCATCGAGCGCCCCGAAGGCTACAAAGAAAAGCAGGCCGAGCTCACCGTCCAGCGCATCTACAACGCCGGAACCTTTGCCACCATGTCCATGGCCGCTCCCACCCCCCTCACCGTCAGCGTTACCGAATCGGCCCCCCGTGCCGCCGCCCCTCGGCCCGCCAGCCCGCCGCCGCCCAGCTCCGCTGCACCCTCAGACCCCGGCATCAACTACGACGAAATTCCCTTTTAATTAAGATAAAAGCCGAAATGTAAAGTTAGAGGGCAAAGGCAAAAGCTCAAAGCACTGATACGTAATTGGTTCAGGCTTTAGAAAGCCATCTACAGAGTGTAAAGCTGTAGATGGCTTTTTTTTGATAAAATTTCGGGCAATACTTTTTTGTAAAGTTAGACCTCTAAACCCTTACGAGCTAAGGGTTAATGAGAGAATTCATCACAATCGGTTGTTTGTCTTGATTTGGGGATGTTCCCAATGCGCGTTGAGACTATTACCCATCCCTCGGGTGACCAACTGCCAATCCTGTTAAATGGAGATGGTTTGCCAATTCCTAGCCCCAATGAATTTGTCCTGTCTCGACGTAATCTGGCCACTAATACCCTTGTGCAAGATCTGAGAATTTTAGAGATTCTGTACCGATGGCTTGACCAGCATGGCATTGACCTTGAGCAACGAATCAGAACAGCTCAAGGGTTTACTGAAGCTGAAATTCGTGGATCTTTGGTTGAAAAGCTAAGACGTGACCAGACTAAAAACCGTAACATCACAAAAATCGCTGTTTCCCCAGACACCTTTAACCTACGCCTGACGACTCTTGGTCAGTACATTGGGTGGCTGTTTGATGTATATATTGCCACTGTGCCACTGAACGATTTCAAATACGAAAGACTAGTGGAACAAAAGGCGAGGATTTTGAGATGGCTCAGTAATTCCTCAATCAATGCCCCCCCTAGTACTCTGAGGCGGAAGTAGATCTACTATTTAAGGGTAGAGCGAAGGGAACCGAGTTGCCATGCCAAGACTTGCGGCTACCCCCATCACGTTAACGACCGAAGAACAAACCTAGTTCCAACTTATTTTGTGTCGGCCTCCTTGGGCAAGGGCCTTCTGCCATTCAACGATGAAGCAATCAGCAGATTGCGCACCCAGTTATCGTGATAGCGGAAACCGTTGAGTTGTTCAAAGGGGC
>QLAH01000367.1_pt1 | contig 26770 bp, 25 predicted proteins | sample 4693081 | NCBI WGS metagenome assembly QLAH01 (sample SAMN09425401, study PRJNA476045) | Lake water metagenome, whole genome shotgun sequencing project. | reverse complement strand
GACCTCAACACGGGCAACAACACCTACAAAGCCGTCCAGCGCGAAACCGGAGCCATCGCCATCGGCCCCATTCTGCAAGGGCTGAAAAAACCCGTCAACGACCTCAGCCGAGGCTGCACCGTAGACGACATCATCAACACCGTCGCCATCACCGCCATCCAAGCCCAGGCGGAAAAGACCCCCTAACCCAGAATCCCCGGTACGGGTACACAGCGGTGCGCCCCAACGTTTTTGCCTAGGCCTATAATTCGCTTTGGTGCCTAAAAGATAGCCTTAAAAAGATTGGACTCTCCTATGGCTCGTGTGGCCCTTGTCGTTGGTATCAATCGGTATCAGCATTTTCACGACCTCAGTGTTCCGGCCAAGGATGCGGAGGCCATCGCCCAGCGGTTACAGGCGGATGGGGAATTTAAGGTTATTCGTCTGCCAGAGGCCCTTCTTAAAACGGGGAGCAGGCGTTTTCGTGCAACCGTCAGCGAAAGTTCAGGCGTTACCCAAGCCCAGCTAGAAACGGCCCTAAAGGATCTCTTTAAACCGAATAGCTCACAACTACCAGACACCGCCTTGTTTTACTTTTCAGGGCATGGCCTACCCGACCCAGAGGGGTCAGAAGGGTTGGACAAAGGGTATTTGGCCACCAGTGACACCGATCCGCGCCAGACCAGACCGGGCCTATCCTTGGCGTGGCTGCAAAACTTGCTCGTCCACAGCCCCATTCCTAACCAGTTGGTGTGGTTAGACTGCTGCCACAGCGGCGGATTGCTGATTGATGTGCAAGCGGCTAACCCAGGCCAGAGCAACAACCACAACCGCTGCTTCATCGCCTCATCGCGGGATTTTGAGCAGTCTTGGCAAGATTTGAATAGCCCCTATAGCGTGTTAACGAAGGCGTTGCTAGAGGGGCTTGATCCTCAGCGGTTGCCGGGGCGCTGGGTGGATACCTTTGCGGTGGTGGATTATGTGAATCAGGCGCTTCAGGGCGAGCTACAGACGGCAACTTGTACCAATTTTGGCGACGCGATTAATCTGACCCGCACCTGGCAAAGCGCGAACCCGACCGCCCCAACGGCCACGACTAGCTCAGAGGTTTGCCCTTACAAGGGGCTAGAGTTCTTTGACTGGAACGAGGAAGACGCCCAATACTTCTATGGCCGAGAAGCCTTAACCGATCAGTTGCTTGACCAGGTTCGCACACAGAACTTTATGGCCTTGGTGGGGGCTTCGGGGAATGGTAAATCTTCGGTGCTGCGGGCAGGGCTGTTGTATCAGCTTCAGTTGGGGCGACGAATAGCGGGCAGCAACCAGTGGCAAATTTTGCTGATGCGGCCCGATGACCAGCCGATGCAGCATCTCGCCGAGGTCTTTTTGCCCCCGGATGGATCGCAGTTGGATCGGGCGGAAGCGTTGGGGAGAGCGGTTGGCCTCTTGCAAGCAGGGGGAGCCGGGTTAGCGCGACTCATTCAGGCGTCTACGGCCCCTCGCGTGGTGCTGGTGGTGGATCAGTTTGAGGAAGTCTTTACCCGTTGCGAGGATGGGGCTGAACGGGGGCATTTTTTGGCTTGCCTGATGGAAGCCTTGGCCACCGTGGGAGACAAGCTGTGCCTGATTATCGCCATGCGATCCGACTTTGTTGGCAAATGCCTAGAGCGAGATTACAGCGGCCTTGCCCAACGGGTGGAAGCGGCGATGGTGAGCGTGCTGCCCATGCAGCCAGAGGAGCCTCGAGCGGCTATCTGCCAGCCTGCGATGCAGGTGGGGCTGACGGTAGAAGACGCCCTGGTCACCGAAATTTTAGACGACATCCACGGGGCACCGGGAAGCCTGCCCCTGTTGCAGTACACCCTAAAGGAACTGTGGCAGCAGCGGCAGAACCATCAACTGGTGCTGTCGGCCTATCAACGGCTAGGCGGCATCAATGGCACCTTAGATCAACGAGCCACAGAGTTATACGAGCGCTTTGATGCCGCCCAACAGCGCACAGTGCAGCACATTTTTCAGCAGTTGACCCAACTGGGCGAAGGGACAGAAGATACCCGCCGCCGCGTCTTTTTAGACAACCTGATCTCAGCGCCACAGCACCCAGCGGAACGGGTGAAAACGGTCATTGAGATCCTGTCTGCCCCAGAGAATCGGCTGTTGGTCACTAGTGAAGTGGTGAGCAAGGGCGATAGGGCCGAACGACGGGCCATTGTGGATGTTGCCCACGAAGCCCTGATTCGGCATTGGCGACTACTACGCCAGTGGCTTGAACAAAACCGCGACCTCCTGCGCCAGCAGCGCCGCATTGAAACCAGTACCCTAACCTGGCAAGAACACCACCAGGCCAAAGGCTACCTCTTGCAGGGCTTAGCCCTCGATGAAGCCATTCAATTTCAAAAGCAGCAGGCCGATGCCTTCCCCCTATCCGACCCCGCACGAACGTATATCCAAAAAAGCCGTCGGCAACGCCTAAAAAACCGTCTCCAAACAGCCAGTTGGTTGCTAATTCCAGCGGCTCTTGTGGTGGGAGTAGTGGAACACAACCTACGAGAAGAAAGCGTTAAGGCTAACTATGTCCGCCTAGACAGCAGCAGCAAGCAGGAAGAAAGAGCGGCTGTTGAAGACCTAGTTAAAGGCTGTTGGGTTCGAGGGTGGGTACCGAGTTATCTTGCCGAAAGGCTTTTCGGAAACTGTCGTTCCCTCAGTACAGCCCCCTTAGAGGAGGCAGACCTCAGATTTTCAAACCTCAGCAGCGCACACCTCAGGGAGGCAGACCTCACCTTTGCAAACCTCAGCAACGCAGATCTCAGCAACGCAGACCTCAGCAGCGCACACCTCAGTCACGTATACCTCACCTTTGCAAACCTCAGCAGCGCAGACCTCTTCGGCGCAAACCTCAGCAACGTAGTCCTTAGCCACGCAGACCTCAGTCACGTATACCTCACCTTTGCAAACCTCAGCAGCGCAGACCTCTTCGGCGCAAACCTCAGCAACGTAGTCCTTAGCCACGCAGACCTCAGCCACACAGACCTCAGTCACACAGACCTCAGCGAAGCAGACATCTTCGGCGCAGACCTCCGCAACGCAAACCTCCGCAATGCAAACCTCCGCAACGCAAACCTCAGTGACGCAAACCTCAGTGACGCAAACCTCAGTGACGCAAACCTCAGCAACGCAATGTTATTAGCCTCTGATCTCCGGTCTACCCACAACCTGACTGCCCAGCAACTTACGGGAGAAAGCGCGCCCCTACTTTGTAACTCTCCTTTGCCCCCCGATATTGCAAGAACTATTAGCAAAGACCGAGACTGCGATGCACTTGTAGAGATGACAACGGGACATATATTTCCGTTTTACTTACCTGAAGAAGCCCAAGACTACATTGAAAAAGCCCGCACTAAAACATGGGAGTAGGCCCTTTGCCCACGCAAAGTAACCTAGCCCAAACCAGAGGGCTAAACTTGCCATATTGGCTAAAGTGCCGTCAACTGAAAGCCTTATAGGGTTTGTCAGTTATCCTAGCCCTAACCCACAGCAAAATCAGTAAATTGGCGCTTAAAGGGCGAGTGAAACCCCAGCACAATGTCGTGTTTGGGTACCCCACGATCTACCAATTCATCGGCAATACCGCCCTCGGTGCCGTCGTGTTGAATCCAAATTTTGCCGTTCTTAATATCCACATGCAGCACACAACCATAGACCCGCCGCTTGTTCGAGAAGCCCACATGAACCACCTGATAGTGGTCACGCTCTGTATCAAAAATCAGTTCCGTTTCCAACTCTGGAATGTTGAAATCCACCTGGCCATACTCCGTCAAAAGCCCTTGAACCAGTTGGCGATAATGGTCTACATTGTCCATTTCACAATCACCTCTTCCTCTGGGTCATAAACAATTAAACGAACTTGATACCGCTCCACCAATCGGCGGGGCAGCTCTAGCCGAAAAAACTCCCGCTCAGCATCCACCGGAATGGCTAAATAAAGGACGCGATCCGGCTGTTCTTCTTCTAGGGCAAGCTGATATTTAAGAAATTGTCCCAACGCCATACTGAACTCGGTGGTGGCAGAAGCCCCGACAAAGCTCTTGATTTCCACCGCAATTTTCTCATTTCCCCGCTGAGCCGCCACAATGCGTTCAGCCCCCAGGTCAATGTACATCTCCACCCCACCAAAGCTAAGGAACAGCGGATCGTGGGTAATCGTCCAGCCGTCCTTTTCGAGGGCATGTTTAACGGCATCATGAAACAGATCTTTGGCGGCCATGGGTAAACAGAATGCAGGCGTTAGTGCCAAATTCATTTTAAAGCGCCCCAGCCTACAACAACAGCCCGAAAACCATCTTCCTCAGCGTGCCCTATCCTCCCTTGCTGTTGGCCGTTGATGCCGCCGTAGGCTCCCAAAAAATGCCGAATTCCAAAGTGCCGGAAAAGCCACCGTGCTGATCTTCCCCGACCTCAACACGGGCAACAACACCTACAAAGCCGTCCAGCGCGAAACCGGAGCCATCGCCATCGGCCCCATTCTGCAAGGGCTGAAAAAACCCGTCAACGACCTCAGCCGAGGCTGCACCGTAGACGACATCATCAACACCGTCGCCATCACCGCCATCCAAGCCCAAGCCGAAAAGACCCCCTAAGCCACAATCCCCCCGTACGGGTGCCCCGCCGTGCGCCCCACCCCCGGCACTTCACCCCCAGAACGTCGGGTGCATTCGCGGCTAGCCCCCTACCCGGTCACGCCCTGAACGCTATGATTAGCCGCAATGCACCACCGAAGAATTCGGAATCATCCAGGCCAGACTGACTATAAAATTCAAAGTTCAAAAATTACCGATGTCGCGCCATACCCTCACCACTGCCCCCTTGCCCTTGTCCTACCTCGAATGGGGCAACGGCGAACCCGTGCTGATGCTCCATGGTTTGGCGGATCACAGTTTGGTATGGCAGAGCTTGGCGGAAAGCCTTTCGTCTAAATACCGCTGCATTGCCCCCGACCTGCGCGGCCATGGCGATAGTGGCAAACCCGACGATCCCGCCGCCTACGATGCCCTGGAATTTGTGGCGGATCTGGAAGCCTTGGCCGAATCCTTACTCGCGGAACCCGTCACCGTGATCGCCCACTCCTGGGCCGCTAAGTTGGCGCTATTGTGGGCCAAGCAAGCTCCCCATCGCGTAAAGCAGTTGATTCTGGTGGATCCCTTCTTCGTGAACACTCTACCTAAGCTGTTTCAGCCCACCCTGCCGATTTTCTACCGCACCCTGCCCTTCCTCAAGGTGATGGGGCCATTCCCCAGCCGCGAAGCCGCCGCCACCCTGGCCCAAACCCTCAAGCAATACCGAGGCTGGAGTCCTTTACAGGAATCTGTCTTTGACGCCGCCATGGAGCAAAAGCCCGACGGCACCTGGGGCAGCAAGTTTGCCATCGCCGCCCGCAATGGCGTGTTTGCAGACATCCTCAACCGTGCCGGACTAACCGAATCCCTGGACATCCCCACCCATTTGCTATTGCCCCAGGCTGGCCTTAACCGCATGGCATGGCAAACTCGGCCCTACTATCGCTATCTGACCCACTTGCAGGTACAAACCATTCCCGGCAACCACTGGCCCCACCTAGTAGAACCGGAAGCCTTTAATGGGGCGATTCTGGCTATTCTCTCAGCCGCGTCTTAATCGGGTTCGTGCTCTCGGCCCATGGGGCCACCAAACTCATCAACGAAAGACGATTTAAGCACTCGCTTCAGTGGATGTGGCGTAGCTGGCAGCAAGATCCTCCGGGGTCATCATTTCGTAGCGCTCAAAGGGCTGATGAATCCAGGGGTTATCGGGCAGATACTCTACGTAGTAGTCGGGTTTGCAGAAAGACACAGCTTTGTACCACAGTACCGCCGTCCGCATTTCCTCGATGTAGAAGCCGTATTTCGACTTCAGCCACACTAGGGATCGATCTAGGCTATAGCCGGAATCCACCAGATCATCCACCACCAGCACCCGATTACCCAGGCCCGCCGTGGTCATGCTGAGGTCGCGGGAAAAGGTGAGGTGCCCCCTGGTGCGGCCATCGGTGCCACCGTAGGACGCGGTGGAGAGGATGGCGAGGGGCGTATCGAACAAACGGCAGAGGGTATCGCCCACCCGCAGCCCACCCTTGGCTAGGCAAACGATTTGGTTAAATTCCCACCCCGATTCATAGATTTGAATGGCAAGTTTCTCAATGTCGCGGTGGTAGTCGTCCCAACTTACATAAAAGTCAGCCATGGCCGTTGTTTAGAAAATCTGGAAAGATCGGCGGTTTGTGTGATGGTTCGGGTCGGCGTTGGTTTGGCCCACTAACAGCCGCTAGGGAACGGTTGTCAATTTGGCTGACAAAGCAACCACGAAACAATGGGGAAATAATACACTGAGGGCGCTATCTTGATCAGACTCTGTTTATCCCCATTGATGCCCCCCATCGAGCATTGCGCTATGGATTCTTCTTCCCCCCGTCCCATTGTTAGCCCTCCTGCGCCCCGTCCCTTTTCCCTGGCGGGCAAGCTCGCCTTTGGCGCAGGGGATATTGGCCCTGGGATGACGGCAAATCTGCTGGCCTTCTCGTTTCTCATCTTTCTGACCACTACCGCAGGGCTAAGCCCGGTGGCGGCGGGGTCGGTGTTGGCCATTGGCCGCGTGTGGGATGCCGTCAACGACCCCCTGATCGGCTACCTCAGCGACAACACCCGCAGCCGTTGGGGCCGCCGCTATCCCTGGATTGCCCTAGGAGCTTTGCCCTTCGGCCTCACGTTTTTTCTGACCTGGGTGGTGCCGGGGTTCCAAAGCGAGGGCGCAAGGTTTTGGTACTACGTGATTATGTCGCTGCTGTTCCAGATTTTCTATACGGTGGTGAACCTGCCCTACACCACCCTCACCGCCGAACTCACCAAGGACTACGACGAGCGCACGGAACTCACCGCCTTTCGCCTGGGGTCGTCGCTGACGGGGGCGATTTCGGCCCTGGCTTTAGGCCTAGTCATTTCCAGCCTAATTCGGGATCCTCGACAACAGTACCTAGTCTTGGCGGCGGTGTGCAGTGTGCTGTCGGTGCTGCCGCTGCTGTGGTGTGTGGTAGGCACCTATCCCTACGCCGTCGAGCGCAATGCCCTCCAGCCCGCCACCGACCCCAACGCCGCCGAAAATTTGCCCTTCCTCCAGCAGATCAAAATCGTCCTCAGCAATCGGGCTTTTTTGTTTGTGGTGGGCATTTATCTATTCGCCTGGATGGCCCTGCAAATGACCGCCAGCGTCATTCCCTTCTACACCACCTTTTGGATGGGCATGGAGTCCTACTTTTTGGCGGCGCTACTGGTGCAGGGCACGGCCATTGCCATGATGGTGGCCATCAACTGGCTCAGCCGTCGCTATGGCAAGCAGGAAGCCTTCTATGTCGGGGTTGGATCTTGGATTATTGCCCAGATTGCGATTTTCTTTGTGCAGCCCGGACAGGTAGCGGCGCTGTATTTGCTCTGCGTGGTGATTAGCTTTGGGGTGGCGGCGGCCTATGTGGTGCCCTGGGCCATGCTGCCCGATGTAATTGAGCTAGACGAACTACAAACGGGCCAACGGCGGGAGGGCATCTTCTACGCCTTTATGACCCTGCTGCAAAAGGTGGGCCTCGCGGGGGGGCTGCTGGTGGTAGGCTATGCCCTAGAGCTATCGGGCTTCGTGTCAGGATCGGCCACCCAGCCAGCGGCAGCGCTTTGGGCCATTCGGGTGTTCATCGGCCCGGTGCCCATGGTGCTGCTGCTAGCGGCCTTGGTGCTGGCCTACTTCTACCCCATCAGCCGCCAAAAACACGCGGAAATCTTGCTGCAACTGGCCGAACGCCACCGTGCCCAAGGGGAATCGTTCCCTGATTAAAGTCAGCGAAGACCAGTGAATGCAAAACGATGAACACAGACCACGAATCGAGTGCGGATCGAGCGATGCAGGATGGTGCTCACCCTGATGGGCGCTGGGATTGAGCCCTAGCTCACTAGGCCATGCTCTAGGGCAAAGCGAACCAGTTCGGTGCGGCTGTTGGTGCCAGTTTTGCTGAACAGGCGGCTGACGTACTTTTCCACATTGCGAACGCTGGTATCGAGGCGGCTGGCGATCTCTTTGTTCATCAGCCCTTCGGCCACCAAGTCCAGCACGCTTTGTTCGCGGGGGGTAAGGTCGATGCGGACATCGGAGGTCATTTTCACGACACCGCCCTTTTGGGTCAACATGGCTTTGATTTCCTCAATTTGACGGGCCATGACGGCAATGTCGGGGAGGTCTCCGGTGTCGGGGGTTTGGGCGGCCCGCCGTTCGATTAGGTTGCCCACCACGGCCACCAGTTCCTCTGGGTCAAAGGGTTTAGAGAGGTAGGCATCGCAGCCGGAGTTGTAGCCCTGGATGCGGTCTTTGGTCATGCCCCGTGCGGTGAGAAAGACCACAGGCAAGCCCTTGAAGCGCACGTCCTCCCGCACCTGGGCCAAAAAGGCGTGGCCGTCCACCTGGGGCATCATGATGTCGGAAATTAGCACGTCCGGGGTGCCCTCCTGGAGCAGCACCCATCCCTCCTGGGCGTTGCTGGCGGTGCGTACGGTAAAGCCACTGTCTTCGAGGTAGGCTTGTACCGCTTCCCGCAAACCGGGCTCGTCATCAACCAACAAAATGTTTCCAGTGTAGTCAGACATGGCACTATGGAGCTGCATAGGATTAATGCCCAATGTAACCCGGAATGCTAAGCACAAGGTCGTTCATCCCGGTAGAAATATGCCCCATGCGAGGACGGGTTTTCCTCCCCCAAGGCTCCTACTGTTTATCCATAAGTCTCGGCTCCTTTTGCGCTGAAGGTTGATCCCCCCTAGCCCCCTTAAAAAGGGGGGAATCGGATTCAAAGTCTCCCTTTCCAAGGGGGATTTAGGGGGATCTCCCAGGCTGTTATGAGGGGAGATGAGATGGGTATAAGCGGTAGCCCAAGGCTCTGAATCATGGTTTTAATCCGTCGCCATCGCCGTCATAACTTGGGGGATATTCGCTACAGTAAAGGCACAAGCGGTTAGAGTGGTACACTACACCGGGCGCAGCCCATGGCGGGCTAAAGCGTGATTCGGAAGGAGAGCGTATGGGCGGAATCGGATCGCCAGGAGTCTGGATTGCTGCCGCCTTGGCCTTGGGCGGTGGAGTTGGCTGGGCGGGGCATTACTATGTGGATGCTCGCCGCGCTACCGTGCCAGAAACAGCCTCCAGCCCAACTGAGTCTTCCCTGGCTAATCTATCTACCCGCGCCGAGGCTGAATCTGAAGCGTCTGCGGATCCCTTGGCCATGGCGGCCTCCAATTTTATTGCCGCTGCGGTAGAGCAGGTGGGGCCAGCGGTGGTACGGATCGACTCGGAGCGGGCCGTTTCCCAACTCAACCCAGAAGCCTTTAACAACCCTCTCTTTCGCCGCTTTTTTGGGGACGAGCCACCCCCGGATATGGTGCCGGATCGTCTGGAGCAAGGGACGGGGTCGGGGTTTATCCTCAGTGCCGATGGCCGCATTCTTACCAATGCCCATGTGGTCGATGGCACCCGCACCGTGAAAGTAACCCTGCGCGATGGCCGCACCTTCGACGGGGAAGTAATCGGCATTGACTCCGTCACCGATGTGGCCGTGGTGAAAATTGAGACTACCGATCCTCTGCCCACCGTGCGCCTAGGCAGCACCGCCAACCTCTCGCCCGGTCAGTGGGCCATCGCCATTGGCAACCCCCTAGGCCTCGATAACACCGTCACCGCTGGTATCATCAGCGCCATTGGCCGCACCAGCAACCAGGTGGGCATCCCCGATAAGCGGGTGCAGTTCATCCAAACCGACGCCGCCATCAATCCGGGCAATTCCGGTGGCCCGCTGCTGAACGACCAAGGCGAGGTAATCGGCATGAACACTGCCATTCGCGCCAATGCCCAGGGGCTAGGTTTTGCCATCCCCATCGAAACTGCCAAACGCATTGCCGACGAACTCTTTGCCAACGGGGAAGTGCAGCACCCTTTCCTCGGCATTCAAATGGTAGAACTGAACCCTGAAACCATCGCGGAAATCAACACCCAGGAACAGATGAACATTCCCGCCGATGAGTCTGGGGTGCTAATTGTGCGGGTGTTGGAGGGTAGCCCCGCCCAAGCTGCCGGACTGCTGCCCGGCGACATCATCCAGCGCATCAACAATACCGACGTAACCACCCCCACTGAGGTACAAACCCAAGTGGAGGCCAGCCAAATTGGACAGGATCTCGTGATTGAATTTCACCGTGACGGCACCGATCAAACCCTCACCGTTAAACCTGCGGCCTTACCGGAGGAAATGCGGTAAGGGGCAAGCCCAAACAACCCACAAGCCCTAGGTTGGAGCGAAGGATCGGCACCAGCTAGGAATTGGTCAAGTCGTCCGAATCCCACTTGAGAACGGCGGCGTCGATGCCTTGGTCGCGCTTGCGTTTGGCGTCGGCCTCAAACCACTGAATGATATGGGTGGCGGAGAGAGACGCCAGGGGGATATCGAGGTCGGCGGAAATGATGCCGAGCAGCTTGGCGGTGGAAATGGTGAGCCTTGCCAAAAACTTTTCAGGGGAAGACAGCAGGGCGGCATCCACCTTGGCGGATTCGGCTTCGGTAAGAAACTGGGTGGATTGATCAAGCATGGGCGTAAACACCAACAACGGAGCGACAATGGGCAGGCAAGCATGAATGGGCGAACCCAGGGGCTCAGCATCCTGGCCCTAGCTCTATGGTGCCACTGGAGGAGCCTCAGCGGTTTCTTCGGGGGCAAGGGCATAAAAGGCGAGGTGGGCGGTGCCATACCGCTTTTGGCGCACCAGGGTTAGTCCGGGCACGGCCTGGGGCTGCCAGCCATGGGTACCGTGCTCTACGGCCATTTCGCCCGTGGCGGCTAGAAGATCGTAGCGGCTAATGTGCTCTAGGACGGGCTGATAAAGATCGCTGGCATAGGGGGGATCAAAGTAAATCAGATCGAAGGGCTGCTGCTTGAGGCGGGAGATCTGCTTCACCACATCCCCCTTAAAAAGACGGATCACCTGGCTAGGCTGGGCGACCCGCTGCCAGTTTTCCCGCGCTACCCCATAGGCTTCGCCAGACTGCTCAATGCCGACCACCTCCCTGGCCCCTCGGCATAGGGCTTCGGCTCCCATGGCCCCACTGCCCACACAAAGATCAAGCCAGCGACAGTCCGCCACCCGCCCCTGCCAAATGTTGAACAGCGCCTCACGCACTCGGGCCGAGGTTGGTCGAGTGGCCTCACCGGGCAAGGTTTTTAGGGCGCGATTACCGTAAATTCGGAGCATAGGAGGGGCGATAGGACTTTTGGGGTAGATTGGGTTTAGAATTTGGGTTTAGAATCGCGCTGTCATCCCTGAAAGCCTTGATGTGAGTGGAGGGTAGTTGACCTGCCAAGCCCGTGATGGGGCGGTTCCTACGCCCAGTTCTCGGTATGTTATGTTCCCTGTCGGTCTTCCCAACCATGCCTTTGTCCATCCCTTCGGCGACAACCGGGAGGCCATTCAGGCGGTGATGGAGGCCGCAGCCCATAGCATTGTAGACTACCTCGCTACGGCTGGGGATCAGGTGCCCCTGCCCTCAGCCATCGGGCTCACCCATCGCCCCATCCCCGACCAGCCGGGCAGTGTGGCCGCTTTGCTAGAGTCGCTCAAGGAAGCGATGGCGGGGGCGATGAACCCAGCCCATCCCGGCTATCTGGGCCATATGGATCCAATGCCCACCACCGCATCCATCCTAGGCGACTGGGTAGCAGCGGCACTCAATAACAATATGCTGAGCGTTGAAATGTCTCCGGCCCTGTCGCGGCTGGAACCGCTGCTGATAGCCGAAATCGCCCAAATCTTTGGCCTAGGCGATCGGGCGGGGGGGGTTTTGGTCAATGGGGGCACCCTGGCCAACTTGCAAGCCCTAACGGTGGCCCGCAACGTTAAATTGGACAGCCTGAGGGAGGGTCTTGCCGGACGACCCGCTCCCGTGATTTTTGCCTCCGACCTCGCCCATACCTCCATCCAAAAGGCCGCTATGGTTCTGGGGCTGGGGTTAGATGGCGTGGTTTTAGTACCCAGTCGCCAGGGGCAAATGGAGATAGATGCCCTCGAATCTGCCCTTGGGAAAGCCCTGCGGCAGGGCAAACACCCCTTCGCCGTCGTCGCCACTGCTGGCACCACAGTAACGGGCAACATCGACCCCCTGCCCGCCATCCACCGGCTCGCCCAGGCTCACGATCTATGGTTCCATGTGGATGCGGCCTACGGGGGAGCCCTCATGTTTTCCCCCGCCCACCGTCACCGCCTGCAAGGCATTGACCAAGCCGATTCTGTTACCTTCAATCCGCAAAAGTGGCTCTACGTCACCAAAACCTGCGCCTCGGTGATGTTTCGCGATCTGGGGTTACTCCATCGCTACTTTCGGATTCCCGCCCCTTACATGAATACAGCAACCGATTGGGTGAACCTGGGAGAACTCTCCGTGCAGGGCACCCGTCACCCCGATGTGCTGAAGCTGTGGCTCTCCCTACAACACCTCGGCAAATCGGGCTGCGCGGCGTTGGTAGACCACGGCTATCGGCTGGCGGCGGCGATGGTTGACCACATTCGCCAACGTCCTTACCTCACCCTAGCCACCGATCCGGAAATGAACCTGGTGTGCTTTCGCGGCTGCCCGTCTTACCTCCCGCCCAAGCAGTGGGACGACTGGAACCTCGGTCTTCAACAATTCCTGTTGCAGGAGGCCCAGATTTTTCTCTCCCAGCCCCTATGGCAAGGGCAACGATGGCTGAAGGCGGTGTTGCTCAATCCTTTTACCACCGAAGATCATTTGGCGGATCTCTTCGCGGCCATCGATGACTATGCCGATAGGGCAGAGGCAACGGCCAGCTAAGGGGATAACGTTCGGTTATATCGCCTACGAAGATATCGCCTGCGAAATCCGGCTCATTTACCCTCGGTATCAGCGGGTAATGCGGCCTTGCCCCTGCGGTTCGCTGGGCTGGAAAGCGGGCTTTCCCCTTCGGACTGGCGCTGACAATCTATTTTCAGCGTTGGGGTTGCGGCGCTAGCGGCATGGACGATGGGTATCAGAGATGGGCTGAACGATTCAACAAACTCATCGCTCTTCAACAAGTTCACAACTCAGCCCGATCATCTCTTCATCCAGATGGCTACAGCCATAGGTATCGACACATTTGTTTTTGTTGCGTCGTTTTTGCTGATACATCGCCAGATCCGCTTCGGCCCAGGCCGCCTTCAAGCCTCGGCTAGGATGACGGGCCGCTACCCCCACCGATGCGGGCACTTCGGCCTTGAGCAAGGCGCACTGAAGCCGTTCCCCCAACCAGTCGCCATGCAATGCCGAGCATTCGGTACAGAGCACCACAAACTCATCGCCGCCAATGCGGGCAACGACGTCATGTTTGCGCGTTTCCTGACGGAGAATCTGCCCCGCCCGCTGAATGAGGCGATCCCCAGCGTCATGCCCCTGGCTGTCGTTAACGGTCTTGAGGTTATCGAGGTTAACCACCACTACGCAGGCCGGAAACCCATAGCTGGCACAGCTTTCCTCCTCCTCCGCCAGCAGTTGATCCCACCCTCGGCGGTTATATAACCCAGTGAGGGCATCGGTGAAGGACTCCGCCTGGAGGCGGTCGGCCCGGCGGGCCTGTTCGGCAGCGGCCATGTCGGCATGGAGGATTGAACTCAGCAGCTTGGCCAGCAATTCCACAAGGGGCAGTTGTTCGGCAATGGCGTTGGGCTGAGGGGTTGGGTCGATGGCGCAGAGCGTACCAAACAGCTTGCCATCCTCGGAGACTAGGGGCACCCCTACATAGGCTCCAATTTTTACCTGGTTAGCAATGGGGGCAGCGGCATAGGCCGGAATTAACCCAGAACAAGGAGCAATGCGAGGGCCTTCCCCAGCAACCATGCGCGAACAAAAGGAATCTGTCCAGCAAAAGACATCCCCCTGTTTTACCCCATAACCCTGATCCTGGGATTGGAGCACAACCCAGTCATCTCCTTCGGTGCGCGTCACCATCCAGAGGTCAAATCCGAGGGTCTGCTGAAGATAGGCCAAAACCGCCTTGGCCGCTCCGTTAAAGTCACGAAATAAATCCGCATCGGGAACCATTAGCACAACTCAAACCACTATGAGAACATCACATTTTGGTCATTCCCTAAATCGAGTCAGGAGGATCAATGGCCATCAGTATTGATATCAATACTGATACATAGGATACAACTGTGGCCCCCATCGTTACGACGGTAGTTATCCTGGTTTGAGCCTAGCTATCACCGTAGAGGTGCCTTTTCCACGGGGCAAGAGGCGATCTGAGCTTTGACCACAGCTATTCACTATGGTGACAAATAAATCTAGACTTACCCAGTGTAAATCGATTCAAAAGTCTCAGGGGAAAGTCTTTATGGATCTCAGAGAAGACTGTTATGACGCTCTTGGTAGTCTAAGGCGTTACCCCGTCTAGATGCCCTGTTTAGGCCAAAAACAGCCCACTTTCCGAGCAAATCCCCCGTAGCGGGCGATCCCACACATCCCTTGGCAGGCTGGGTAAACGGGCATATTCAAACACAATGCCTAGGGTGGGTACCGTGCGCCAGATCTGTTGACTCAGCATACGGTCGTAGTATCCGGCCCCATAGCCCAGACGATAGCCCTTGACATCACAGGCCACGGCAGGAACCAGGATTAAATCCACCAAACTAGCCTCCACTTGGGGCGATTCTGGGTGGGGTTCTAAAATGCCGTAGGCTCCTTTGCTGAGGGGCCAATTTCCCTGGGGTGTCCAGAGGTGCCAGTGCAGGGTTTTGTCTACACAACGGGGCAGCCCCCAATGGGAATGGTGCTGCGTTAATGGGCTGAGGTCGGGCTCTTGGCGAAAGCTGGTGTAGGCCAGAACGACTCGACAGCGACGGAAATAGTCCCACTGGCGCAGGTGTTCACAAATTTGGTCGCTCTTTTGCCGCCATACCTGGTGCGGAATACTCTGGCGCGCCTTTAGCAATCGGCGGCGGAGGTCGGCTTTGGCGGCGCGGTTAAGTTCGGCAGGGGTAGACACAGGGAAAACTTAGAGGACAGGGGACAGCGAGCGTAAACGCCTCCATACTCAAAAGAGCTATGGAGGATGCCATAGCGATAGCGTAGCGTGTTAGGAAAAGCCCTTTGCCCATCCCACGGGTGTTATCTCGGCTTTGAATTCTATACCTCCGCTTCCCCATCTGTCTAATCTTGCGTAGGGGCGAGGTTTTCTCGTCCCCTGGCATCGGAGGTAAGCAAGCAGGATTTAGTATTATTTTGCCGAATCGGTAGAACTCGCAAAAAGCGCTAAGGTTTGACGACAGCATTGCTTCAGCCGTTCGCCACAGGTGGGGTCTGGGGAAAGGCTACCCGCAAACGCCCAGTCATTGATGGTCGAAAGCGTCCATTGTTTGCCGCGATGGTCGAATCCTGCCACCTCTAGGCCAATGACCCGCTTGGTCTCGGTGTCGGGGTCGGGATGGAGTCGAATTTGCACCAGCAGACTGCGGCAGCGAAACAAGCGGCTTACCCCCGGAAAATGAAACCCCAAGTCAATGGAATCGGGATCCACAAGGTCGCGGGTTTCCCGGTCATTGGCCCAGGGCTTGAGATCCACCCGCAGGTCAGGAAATTCGCCTTTGAAAAGCCCGACCACGGTGGCAATTTTGCTGGCAAACTCGATGCTGTTGGCCTGTTCTGCTGCGTTCACGCTGCCTGCTGAGACGAAAGGGATTGGCTTTCAGAATAGGATAGCGTTTTGTTTACAACAGTTAACTGGTTAACCAAACGATGACTTCTCGGCCTAGATGGCTTTTCTGAGCCATGGGTGGGGCCACAGCCCCGCTCGGCAACGACAGCAGGGTGCCATCCCAAATCCGAATCCGAAACGCCCGCGTCCCAACCCCAAAAGCCCTAGGGCGAGGTCTCTTCACCCAGGTCGATAGCGGGGGTAGACAAGCCAGGTAAGTATTACAGGGCAGGAGCAACTTCAGGCTTGCACACATTTAGCATCCGCAGGTCGTTCTCTGTGAGGGTATCTAGGCTGTAGAAGCCGCTGAGGTTGAGGGGCACCGTCGTGCTGCCAGATTCTGTGGCAAGGGCGCTTTGGGGTTCTAGGGCAATGCTGTAGGGGTAGGCTTCCTGGCTATAGCTGTCGATAATCGTCATGGCTAGGGCGTTGCCCTCCACCCGGCCCTGGAAGCAATCGAAGGAAGACCCCGGAAAGTAGAGTGCGCCATAGATCGCTTGGCCGTCACTTTCTAGAACAATGTAGCCGTGGCCCCACTGGTCGGGCTGGGCAGATTGACCAAAGAGGTATTGCCCCGGAGCCGGGAAAGGTCGGGCGGGGGCTGCCTGGGCCAACACGGGGGCTTCAGGGACTAACAATGCCCGATCTAGGGCCTCGCCATGGGCCTGGGCCTCCAGCCCCAAACCCACAGCCACCAAACAGGCCACCACCACCCCAGCACGGGAGATGGTACGGGGAGCCAGCGTGAGCCAGCGGAGCGGAGACGAAAATGATCTCAGTAGCGGCATCGGTGCGATCATTGGTGTCCCTCCTTAGTGCTAAACCCTGAAAAACGATAGGTAGATTGGGGTAATGGTGTGGCTGCGATCCGGTGAAAACCTATGGGTTTAGGTGCATCGGTTCAGTACCCCTTGAGACAGGCCTATAGGTTCAATGTAGTAGACTCGCTCGGCTAGAATGGGGAATTATTGCCGACCGTAACAACTCTTTGAATAAGGCCTGAATAAGGCTTTGAACCAGGCCCAAACCCTTGGCCAAGCGCCCAGAGGCTGTCGGCGCAGACGATGTTTTCCTCTCTGCGCTGACCTTAGTTATAGCGGCCAGGTGAGGGGCATTCATCGATATGGGTGCCACCTCTCCAATTGTCTGGGCGGGGCCATGGAATTGCCGCATCCCCAAGGGGCATTTTTCGATGCCCTAGGGGGGAAATCGGCGGGCAAGGTGGGAGCGGTTACATCCGTGGGATGCCGCCATAACCCGGCTTTACCAGGGCAGATCAGGCTACGCTAGGTATGGGACGCTAGGCCCAAAATGGCCTATGCTTCAGTCTAGGTGAGTGGCGCAGTCTAGGGAGACGCTATGGAAGTTGCCTCCGATGCTTTAGGGAACAGTCGGGTGCCGCTGAAGCTATTGTTGTTTATCGACAAGCGCCCCAGTGTCGCCCAGCAAGTACGACAAATTCGGCAATACCTCACAACCCTAGAGGATCGGTTTCAGCTCCATCTCGATATTGTCGATATCGGTGAGCAACCCTACCTCGCTGAGCATTACAAACTCGTTGCCAGTCCGTCTTTGGTGAAGGTGTTGCCCCTGCCCCAACAGCTTTTGGCTGGCAGCGATATTGTGAGTCAGCTAGAACACTGGTGGCCGCGCTGGCAAGAGGAGCATCAGCCGATCTCACCACCCCTAGCCTCCTTGATAGAAGATGGTGCGCTCAACCTAGCGTTGGCGGAGGCGGATGATCAGATCACCCACTCCGCCGAATTGATGAAGCTCTCCGATGAAATCTTTCGCCTCAACCAAATTAAGGCAGAACTAGAAGCCCAGTTGCGCTTCAAAGACCGCATCATTGCCATGATGGCCCACGATTTGCGTAACCCCCTCACCGCTGCCTCCATCGCCATTGAAACCCTCGAACTGGGCTATGCCCCTAACCACAAACGCAGCGTCAGCCTTAGCCCCGAACTGACGGGCCAACTGCTGAAACACGCCAAAACCCAGGTGCGGGCCATCAACCGCATGATCACCGACATCCTCAAAACCGCCAGGGGGGCCACCATCGATCTGCAAATCCATCCCCAGGAACTTGATCTAGTGGCCCTGTGTGAGGGGGTGGTGGTGGATGAGCAAGATCGCCTGGGGGCCAAACAGCTTACGCTCACCACGGAGATCCCCAAGGATTTGCCCCCGGTCTACGCCGACGGTAGCCAGATTAAGCGGGTGATCACCAACCTCCTCGACAACGCCATCAAATACACCCCCCAGGGCGGCACCGTCGCCCTCACCGCGCTCCACCGCACAACCCAAAAGGTTCAAGTTGGCGTCACCGATACTGGGCCAGGGATTCCGGTGGAAAACCGCGACACGATTTTTGAAGAAAGTTTTCGGCTCCAGCGCGATGCAACCCAGGAAGGCTATGGGCTGGGATTGGCCCTCTGTCAACGCATTATTCGCGCCCACTATGGCCAAATTTGGGTCGATTCGGTGCCGGGAGAAGGCAGCGCCTTTTATTTCACGCTCCCAGTATATCGAGACTAGAGGCTGGCCAAGGTTAGAGTAACCAGATGAGAGCAACCAGGTGTTTCCCCAACTTCTGGCTCCAGGCGATTATCGTAGCCCTTAGGCGTTGGCCAACAGCGTACCAATCAAGCAGGCTCCGGTCATCGTCACGCCCTCCAGACGGGCCTCCGTCAGGTCGCTACAGAGCAGGTTGGCCCCTACCAAGGATGCCCCGGCTAAATTAGCTCGCCGCAAATCGGTTTCCTCTAGATTGGCGTGATCGAGCCGCGCCCCTTGCAGGTCGGCCCCGGTCAGATCAGATCCCTTCAGGTTGACTTCGCTGAGATTAGCCCCCCGCAGGTCGGCCCCCCGTAGGTCTACCCCTTGCAAATTCACCCCCGTGAGGGTGCAGCCGTTGAGAAAGGCCCCTGCCAAACTGCCTCCGCCAAAGCGCGCCCCCATCAGGTTGGCTCCCCGCAGGGTGGCTCCCCGCAGGTCGGCCCCCAGCAGGTCGCACTGCATCAGGTTGGCTCCCCACAGGTTGGCCCGCAGGTCGGCCCCGATCAAGCTGGCCCCCATTAGGTTGGCTCCCTCTAGGTGCGCCTGGAAGAGGTTGGCGCGGCTAAGGTCGGCTCCGGCCAGGGTTGCACCGGGCCAATGTACCCCGGCTAAGTTGGCTCCGGCTAGATCTTCATCGGTGAGGTTTACCCCAGGCAGGTGGCGCAGTTGTCCGGTCTTGATAGCCGTTAGGTCAAGGGTATCGGTGGGCACGGGAGACATGGGTATTAAGGGGTTGAACGGAGAAAGGTTTGAATTGAGTTGGCGTTAACAGTTCGCGTTAACCATAGCGGATCCGCAGCTTCAGTGAGGCTGGGATGAGGGCGAAGCAAACACCGTCGTCGCATCCGCCACCTCTGGGTTTAGCAGCCCAGCCCCTAGGGTAATGCGGGTGGGCAGGGTGGGCAAACTCATGCCCTGCTGCAATCCCATTACCATCAGCCCCAGCATTTCCACCAATTTTGGATCCCAGCGCTGGCCTGCATCCTGCTGCACCTGGCTAAGCCCCTCGGCTAGGGCGGTGAGGGCTAAGTCCGCATCATCGGATCGATGGCGGTGGCGGGCCATGGCCACTTGGTGCTGAAAGGCGGCAACCAACGCCAACATGCGAGACTCTAGGGGAATATCGTCCCCCGCCAGCCCTGCCGGGTAGCCCTGGCCGTTCCAGCATTCGTTTTGGTGGGTGATGATGGCTGCCACCGCCCGCATCCGGGGCATCAGCCGCAACGCCTGCACCTCGGCCACCAAGGGGCAACTGGGTGCGTCGCTGGTGAGGGTCAGCCCATCGGCGGTGGGGGCAATGCGATGCAGCATCCCGGCGAGGCGGAGCCGCTGAATTTGCCAGGCCGGTAGATCGAGCAGTTGGCCCATCATTTCTAGCAGCGCCACCACTTCGCTGGCGGCCAAGGGGTTGATGGGGTCGCTGAGATCCACCAGTTGAGCCATTCGCAGAAAAGCCTGAAGCTCGTTGGAAACCAGATTTTGGTCTAGGTCATCCACCACGGAAAAGGCCAGACTGCCCTTGAGATCGTCGCGGCTGGTTTGCAAATACTGCACCACCTGGGTGACGGTGCGCCCCACAGTGACCGTGTCGGGGCTGGGTGGGGTGGGGGGATGCTGACGCAGGCTTGACAGTTGCTCGGTGAGGGTGGCCTGAAGGGCTGGATCATAGTGGCCAATGTGAGCGACGGCTAACTCCATCGTTTGGCGCACGAGGGCCGAGTCAAAGGTCCAAAAGCCGTAGAACTTACGCTCTAGGTCGTTGCTGGGTAGGCCAGCCTTGCCATAATCAGCATCCGATAGTTCCTGGCAGAGCACCATGGCGCTATATTCCGGCGAGAGAATCATCAGGTGCCACTCCTGGGCCACCGGGTCGCCCTCGGCCAAATCTACGAGGGCCACATTGGGCCGTTGGCTGGTGGGATGATCGTGGAACCCAGCCTCTGGGGAGGCCATAATGACAATCTGCTGGGCTTGGTCGGCGATGGCGGCGTAGCGATCCGCCTCTTCTAGGTACCATTTTCCCCGCTGAAAGGCGGTAATCACCAGGGGGGCCGAATCAGCCGTGAGAATACAGTCTTCTAGGGCGTGGCAAAGAGCCACCAGGGTGTTTTTGTAATAAACACCGTAGTTCAAAGGAGTAGTCTCTGGCTCGGTGCGCCCATCCACTAACCGCCTCAGTATCGACCCCTCCAGCATTGCAATCCTCGGTATAAGTCACAGTCTATATTCACAGTCTATATATTGTGGAATATTTTGGATGATAACGCAGCTTGCCGGGGCGCACAGCGGCTTTGGCCCAAGGGGATCATGGGCTAGCCCCAAAAACCCCCAGCCTTCCTCAATCCCAAGTCCATTATCCTGCGGTGGCCGAGTTTTCGCACGGTGGGTTCCGCCCAGGATGGGCACGGCCCTTGAGAAGAATGGGCTTAGCGTCATTCCCGTTCCCTAGGTGGTGATCCAACCCACCCTGTTGCCCCTCCTCCTGTTGCCCCTCCTCCTGTTACTAAAAGCGTAACTTTGGCCTCGGGCGGTGCTGGGCTAAGTACAGTAAGAGGGTAGCAACAATGCTGCAACCATGTGGATGTGAGGTTACAGGATATGAGCAGCCAGCAGCACCGACGAGTTCGTCCATTGCCCCCCATGCTCGGTGCAGGGTTGTTGGGCCTAGGGTTGAGTCTAGCTCTCCCAGTGCTTCCGGCCCAGGCTCAAGCCGAAGCGGCATGGCATAACTGCCTCACCCGCGAAGTGTTTACCCCCGACAAGCAAACCTGGTGCAATCGCTGGCAAGTTCTGCAAAATGGCACCTATTGGGTACCAACGACTGGAGGCCAAGATTCTCTGTATGTGACCGTCAGCCTCACCAATGGGCAGTATGAGGCCGAGGGGAATTGGGTGGTGGCCTTGGCCAACGAACCGGGCTGGATTGCCTTTGGCGATTTGAATGGCGATGGCAAAGACGATGCCGCTGTCATTCTAGGGGTTCTGCCGGGGGATGGCACCGCCCTCACCACCCACCTAGCCACGGTGATGGACATCGATGGCCAAGCCCAGGCCCTCAACCCAGTTGCCCTGGGGGAACGGGTGATGCTGAACGGCCCCATCACCATTGCCAATCAACGCCTTTTAGTGCCCCAACTCACCCAAACCGAGGTGATTAACCGCACCTTCGTTACCGATGGCAGCACCCTCAGCGAACTGGCCCAGTTGCCCACCCCCGAACGCGTTCCTGGCGGCGTTCCCGACGGCACTCTGGTGTTTTCCAACACGGCTACCTATGCGGTGCGGGTGTTCACCCAAGACGGCCAGCCCTCCATGAATGTGTTCAACCGCAAAACTGCACAGCTTTTGTTAGACGGTGTGCGGGTCACGGCGATCTCCTCGGTGGATGGCACCCGCTATCAGTACGGTGGCGGCACCGATCAACCGTCGGTGGCCCTCACCATAGCCCCTGATGGCGCTCAAATGTTGGAGGTTAACGGCAGGCATCGTGCAAACGGATCGCGCCTCGGTGACAGGCACCGTTACCCATCGTTCTCGCATCGCCCTAGCCCCCAATACCGTCATTGAAGTACAACTGGTGGACGTGAGCCGTGCCGACGCCCCCGCCATCATCCTCGCTAGCCAAACCCTTGTCACTGGCGGGCGACAAGTACCCATCCCCTTTGATCTAGTCTACAACCCCGATCAAATCGACCCGCGCATGACCTACGCCGTTCAGGCCCGCGTGACCGTGGATGGCGAACTGCAATTCATCAGCACCCGTCGCCATGGGGTGATTACCCAAGGCCAACCTAACCAAGTTGAAGTAGGGGTCGATCCCGTTCGCCGCTAGGTCGGTGCTGAAACAGCATCATGAGAATTGCTGCACTTCCCGGTGGGTAGTTTTCGTTCGCTCGAAAAAGGTATACCATGCTAAGTAAGAATGCCCTACCCTAGCTAACCTGCTTGAACACTATGGTCAGCCCTGGAATCGGTCATTTGCCATATTCCCACTCGCCATATTCCCAGAGGATAGGCTGTCGTTTCATGGAGCATTGCCACGCTACCAACTGCCAACCACAGGGCCAGCCCCGGGCACCCTGGGGCTGGCTGGTGACAACGCTCCCCAGGATGACCGGGTCTATGCGCTGCCTTCGTTTCCCTTGTCTTTGCTTGACTCCGAACCTTGTCTGCTAGCTTCCCCCTGCCGCCACGCACCGATACCGGGGGGTGTTCTGGAAGCCCCCTGCGGTTTCCGGCTGAAGCCATCGCGCCGCAGTCTCAGGCCTACATTCGCTGGCTCACCGATGACATGCTGTTTCACTATCAGCGCTGCCACCGACGAGCCTTTTTAGATGTCTATGGCGATCCCAGTCGGCAGGATCCACCCTCCGACTATTTGCTCAAGTTGGGCCAAGACAGCCTCAACCACCGAGCAGAGGTGCTGCAAGGCTTCCAGCCTCTCCATCGGCCTCAGTTTGCCCCAGGGGATTGGGCGGCAGGGGCCAAAGCCACCCTAGACCTCATGGCCCAGGGGGTAGACACCATTCATCAGGCGGTGCTGGTCATGCCCGCCGCGACGGAGGGGGTGCAGCTTGTCAGCCAGCCCGATCTATTGGTCAAGCAGCCCGGTTGGTCTTGTTGGGGGGCGTGGGTCTATGCGCCCATCGATATCAAACTCGGCAAAAAGCCCAAGCTAGATTACCAAGTGGTAGCGGCCTACCATGCCTATGTGCTGTCGCGGGTGCAGGGGGTGTGGCCCGAACACAGCTATCTAGCCCTGCGCGGTGGGCAGCTTTACCCCATCGAACTTGGTCGTCTGGTGCTAAAACTGCAAGATACGCTCAACCACTGCCTACAAGACCTACGCTCCCCCCATCCCCCCGAACTCTTTATTTCCCATAGTCGTTGCGACCTCTGCCACTGGTTTGGCCACTGCTACGGAGAAGCCAAGACCCAGCGCCATCTTTCCCTGCTGCCGGGGGTTACGCCTGCTCGCTACGAGTTTTTGCGCCAGCACCACATCAACACTGTCGCGGCCCTAGCCGAAACCGATCCCCTATACCTGGCTCCGCTTCCCGGCTTTGGCGAAGCCGTAGCCGAAAAGCTGATTCACCAGGCCCAAGCCCTCATCGATAACCGTGCCATCCCCCGCACCGATCACCATGCGCCCCATGGCTTTCCCCTGTGGCCCGAAGATCTGCCCGAGGCTGAAACTGAGTTGTTCTTTGACATTGAAGCCGCCCCCGACCAAAATCTGATTTACCTGCACGGCGTGCTGGTGGTCAATCGGCTTACCGGAGCAGAAACCTTCCACGCCCTGCTGGCGGAAAGCCACGACGATGAACACCGAGCCTGGAGAGACTTCCTCGATCTCGTTCATGCCTACCCCGATGCTCCGGTCTACCACTTCTGCCCCTACGAAGCCCAAACCGTACGCAAGCTGGGCCAGCGCTACGGCACCGCTAACCGCCACATCGACGCCCTGCTTAGCCGCTTTTTCGACGTGCACAAGTGCGTTACCGACGGCGTTACCCTGCCCATCGAAAGCTATGCCCTGAAACACATTGCCCGCTGGGTGGGGTTTGACTGGCGCGACGAAGGGGCCAACGGTGCCCAATCCATCTGCTGGTACAATGCCTGGGCCGAAACGGGAGATCGGGCGTACCTAGAGGCCATCCTGCGCTACAACGAAGACGACTGTCGCGCCACTTACCACGTCAAAGACTGGCTCGTGAAGTTCTCAGAACCCTACTGGGAACGCCTCTACGCCGCCCATGGCCTTGCCCATGAACCGCTACGGGGCAACAGAGACTAGGCCAACCTCCCTCGGAGAGGCCTAGTCAAAACTCGGCTGTCGCAAAACTCGATCTTAGCTTAGCCATGGTCAGGGACGCCATTCTGAACGGTGGGCAGGGTCATTCGCACGGTAGTTTGCTGCCCAATGAAGCTTTCAATCGCCAGCTCGCCATCGTAGAGCACTGTGGTTAGCTTGGCAATCGCCAAACCCAAACCATTGCCAGGGCGTTCATACAACTGGCGTTGAAACTGCATATACGCCCCAATGGTGCTCACTTGTTCGGCATTCATACCCCGCCCTTGGTCAATCACAAAAATATGAAACTGGGATTCTTGGACGCGGCTAATCACCTTCACTGGGTTGCCCGCTGGCGAAAATTTAAAGGCATTGTCTACCACTTCCTGCACAGCTTTTTTGAGTCGCCAGTCAGAGATTTTGACATAGGCTTCCTGAAGTTCTAGCTGAAGATCCGCCTCGCGATGAACCTCCTTTGCTTTCTGGATCGCCGTGGCTTTAATAATCTCAGCCGTTAGGATAGGAAGGGTTCGCTGACGCAGTTTCTTAACCGTTTCAGGATTAGCCGTAGCCAGTTCTAAATCAGCGTAGGTAATAAAGTTTTGAACCAGGGCATAGAGCTTATTGCCAGAGGTTTCAATGGCATCAAGCAGTTCTTCAATTTCTGCCCCATCCATGGAGCTGTAGCCTGTACGCAACAGGTGTGCTCCGTTGATAATGCCAACTAGGGGCGTATTCAGTTCATAGGGAAGGGCATAGGAAATCGTATCTCGCAGTTTATCAACCTGGCGCTGGGTCTGTTGATCCTGTCGTTCCTGGCGGGCGAGTCGTGCGACAATGGCTTGCCGCAGATCCTCGGGGACAAAGGGTTTTGTCAGATAGTCGTCAGCCTCTAGAATCATGCCTTGGCGCAGATCTTCCCGCTCCGCCTTAGCCGTCAAAAAGATAAAGGGAATGGTTGTCGTTTCCTCATCCTGCCGCAGGGCTGAGAGCACCTCATAGCCATTCATGCGGGGCATCATAATATCACAAATAATGAGATCAGGATGCTCTTCCCTAGCTAGCATTAACCCTTCAGCCCCATCGGAGGCCGTAACCGTATAAAAATCCTCTAGGCTCAAAATGTCGTAGATATTGTCTTGAATCTGGAGATCGTCTTCAATCACTAAGATCTTTTTCATGGCGGATGTCCTTCTCTCGGTCGGGCAGTTAGTAATTTCAAAAGCGTGGAGAAGTTGCTAATCTCATGTAATGCAGGGATCTGGCCCATGGGAATCTATTGCTTAATGCTTGTTTATCCCCTGAATGCACAATGGATCACCCAGTCTCCCATAGGTAGAACTAACCTTCAGCAAGGTCTATCAATGAAGAATCTTAAACTGATTAAGTAACTTCAAGTTTTGAGGTGAAAGTAAGTCCTGAAGCTGTGCCATTTGGTTAAGCATGAGAATCTCCCGGGAACATTCTTCCTTCAGGATATGCAGGTACCGCTTCCGCACTTCGTCATCCTGACTGTTGGCAAGCAGTTGAATGGCAATGTTGATATTAGAGAGCGGATCGCGCAAGTCTACAATGATTTTGCGTAGGAAATCCTCCTGGGTTTCCAGTAGGGTTTGCCGTTCCTGGGCTTGTCGTTGGTACTGCAAGGCCCGCTCACGTTCCTGATGGTATTTCTCCATCATCAGCGCCTGTTTTTCGAGGCGCATCGTAACCGCCTTCCTTAGATCTGAGGGTGCAAAGGGCTTAGTCAGATAGTCATCAGCACCCAGATCCATGCCCTGCCGCAGATCGGGGATTTCGGCCTTAGCCGTTAAGAAAATAAAGGGAATCGTTGCTGTAGTCGAATCCTGACGCAGTTGCTCTAGCACGCCGTAGCCATCGAGTTCCGGCATAACAACATCACAAATGATTAAATTAGGATGTTCGGCCCTTGCCATCAATACGCCCAACAAGCCGTTATCGGCGGTAATCACCTGAAAGCCTTCTAGCTCCAGAATCTCCTTGATATTATCCTGGATACTTTTATTGTCTTCAATCACTAGAATCTTGGTCATAGGTGGCCTCGCGAACCAGAATAAAAGGGCTGGTAGTTTGAATCATCCTAGTGTTAGATTACCCTGTGCCGTCGCCGAGATAACAGAGGGCTTCTGAGCTTCAGTTAATTCCTGTAAATTAAATTACAGGCTTGTCCGGCGATAAACCCTATGGATTTCTACCTTGATATCCTACTGAATCTAGCGAATCCTACGGTTGAAAGCTATGGCCAAGGGCAGAGTAAGCAACCTCAGTTCGGGTTAGACATTGTGACCAGATCCCCTGGTAGACCTCACCCCCAGCTCCTCTCCCACGAGGAGAGGGCAGCTAGAAAGGCTCAAAATCCCTCTCCCCAAGGGAGAGGGATTTTGGGTGAGGTCTAAAGCGCAAGCTAGAAGCAGGTTTCTCAAGCTTGCAGCGGCTGGCTTATCCCGAACTCAGGTTAGGGACTAGCAAACAAATAAGGTACCGTTTAGGCTGGGGAAACGGAGATATCCCATTTAGGGAGGGTTTCAGACCGTTGCCACTGTTGCTCAAACGCCGTCAACTCGCGCTTGGGAACCGATATTTGC
>QLAH01000366.1_pt1 | contig 26894 bp, 29 predicted proteins | sample 4693081 | NCBI WGS metagenome assembly QLAH01 (sample SAMN09425401, study PRJNA476045) | Lake water metagenome, whole genome shotgun sequencing project. | reverse complement strand
GCGGCGGCATGAACAGAGGATTGCCCAGAGAGGTGGCCAGAAGGCAGGGATCAGGGGGGGCCAACGGGGCCGATCGCTCCGATGCAGGCGTTCTGAACCGCTGAATCGCTGACAACCAGCCTGCAGGCAGCACGATCAGCCCTCAAGAGGAAGAAAGGCGCCTTCTCAGGCGGTTTTTCCGCAAACTCCTAATCCAAAATACTCAACAAAGTGGCCTCAAGAGACCGTGCCAGCGACCGGCCGTCGAAAAGAGAACTGTTCTGCACATGAGCCTGCAGGATCTCTTTCTGCTGCCGCACTTCCATAAATTTGCCAGCTATTTTCTGACCGAACCTGCCGTAGTCGCTGGGGCTTGTGGCGATCCATTCAGAACGCCCCAGATGAGACACCAAAGAACTACTCATGCGAGAGGCGATCGTCTCTCCTTGGATTGTCAGCAGTGGCACCCCCATCCCAAGAGCATCGAATCCCGTGGTAGCGCTGCTCCAAGGAGTGGAATCAAGAGCGTAATCTACCAAGTTGTAGTAATTCATATGTGCCACCCACGAGGCAGTGGGCTCAATGATGGCAATTCTGGCACGATCAATCCCGAAACCCTCAATACGCTTGACCACTCTTTCGACGATGTATGGGTCTTGATAACTCAAACACTTCAGAACCAGAATGGCCTGCGGGCATTCTGCGAACAGAGCCGACCAATACTCCAGCGTGAGATCAGTAATTTTTGTGCTGTTACCAAAAAAGCCGAGGAGGGGCTGGCTGACAGCTGCCACAGATTGAGCCTGGGGAAATGCATCGAATGCAGAAAAAGCAAGCCATGCTCGATCGAGCTTCAGGGGCTTTTCCGTGAGCTGCTCGCAGACAGATGGGGAAAGGATGTGAGCATCACTGATGAAGTAGTCCATTGTGTCGAGGCCCGTACTCGCGTGATAACCAATGTAATGACATTGAACAGGGGCGCATCGCTCAGCCAAAAGACTGATACCGCTTCCTCCGGTATATCCATTGCATTCGATGATCAGATCATAGTGGCGATCGCGGATCAGCTTACGCGATCTTTGCTCGCTAAGCCCTTCCAAGGTGAGCGCATGGTCGACATAGCCGCAGATCTCACGCTCCCTTTCTTCGTAGCGACGATTGCAGAGAATCAATTCAACATCAAAGCGATCCTTATTGTAGTGCCTGAGAAAAGACGACAGGAAATAGCTCACACAGTGATTACCAACATCTGAGGTCAGAAAGCCGACGCGAACCCTCGTCGGCGCGACCGAGAGCACACCCGATGCCAAACCAACAGAGGTGCCATCCTCGGGCGGCTGCGACTCAGTAATGGCATGAGCCGCTCTGTAGAGCGACCAGTATGCTGCGGCATCCGCCCTCATGTCCGCCAAACCTTCAGCACTGCCAACCGAGTAAGCGAGCATCTTATTGTAAAAGATCTCTTTGTTGATCGGATTTATGTTAAGAGCAACGGAGTAGAGCTCCAGAGATCTCTTGAATTCGCCAAATCGAAATTTGACCTCTCCGAGATTGCCTATAATCAAAATGTCCAATGGATTGATCCGTATCGAGCGCCAATAGGCTTTCTCGGCGCTGCGGAACCTGGCGATGGATCGGTAACATACGCCGATCTGATTCAAAAGCTGGGGATCCGTGCCATTGATACGGGCAATCTGCAGATAAACCTGGAGGGATTCTCGGTGCCGCTTTAGGATCAGCAGAGATTCAGCCAGATTATGCAGGACCGTGAGATTATTTGGTTCAATAGAGAGCAGATAGTAGAGGTCTGGGAATCGATCGTCATGTCGACCCATGGCCCCCAAAAGCTTGACTTTCAGCAGGCGTAGATAGACATTATCAGGATCGTCGCCTAATTTCTGTTCACAGAATAGTAAGTGCTGCTCTTCAGTCTGAAGATCAGTGATCAGCTGGCAGGCGGCACGGAGAATGACTGCGTCACCCTGGCCAACCGTTATCACTTCAACCAGTTCTTGGCACAATTTCTCAAGATCTCTGCCTTGGACCAGGGCTTGAGACATGAGACGGCAGGCCTGTACATCCCACCCATCGTTGCTTTGAAGCACCCGTTCGGCCAATTGACGTGCTTCCTGGCAATGGCCCAGGTTCAAGCTGAGACGAGCGGCAAGCAGCAGAGAAGCTTTACTGTCTGGCTTCTGCAACAGAGCGCGCTGAATGAAACTGTACGCCTCTTCAATTCGGCCTGCCCTATAATGCACAAGGGCGAGTTGATGTAGTGATGGGTAGTGGCCAGGATTTCGAGTGAGTACATCCTCAAGAATGTCCCTCTGTTGATCGGGCAGGCCTTGCATCAGCTTGATCAGAGCCAAAGCTGAATAGGCATCAGAATCCGCCGGAGGAACTGAAATGATGGCATCCAGCGCACTTTCGGCTTCCTTCAGACGCAACGCATAGCAGAGATCAAGAGCATGGCGGAGGGCCACAGAGGAGCCTGCCTCATTAACATCCCCATCACTGATCATCCTTGGCATGGCGCTCAGGCTAGCGAAGAGCTTGGGATAGCGAAAGATAGATCAGCATAAGCTCTGCCGATCGCAATCAGCAGATTATCGCCGAGCCAAAGCATAGATTCGCCGGGATGGAGTCCATGCTCCACTTTGAGTGGTAGGCATGTCCCAATCAAGCCGAGGTAAGGAAAGATTGAATCGGTGCCAACGGCGGGCAGGGCAGGTCACAGCTGGATAACCTTCTTTACAACAAAGCGCTGGAGCTTGTCAGATCCGAAGCCGGCCAAAAAAAAGGCTGCCTGAGGCAGCCCATAGAAAAGACACCTATCTTCGGCCAATTAAGATTTATCAGATTTCGTCATGAACCGAATTCACAGGTTGTGGTCCCGTCGGCTCCAATGGTAACGACAGCTTCTGCATCATCGGCAACAGATGAATCGGTGAGGCATCTGATACCTTCTGGCCCAGCAATGAGGGTGGCGGTGACCGAACCGCCAGAGGAAGTGCAGTCGACTGCAATGTTTGTAGCAGAGGCAGGTTCAGCACCGATGCCTGAGGCAGCCCACGTAGCACATTCTTTGGCGAGGCCGATAGCCGAGCCAACCCGGGAGCCATTGTCGGCAGCATTGCGAGCTTGAAGAAATTGCGGCAGCGCCACAGCCGCCAGAATGCCGACGATAGCCACCGTGATCATCAGCTCCACCAGGGTGAAGCCCTTTTGCATGGGGTTCTTCTTCTCGCGCAGCTTTTTCAGCAGCTCGAGCTGCACGCGGCTACGAAGGAAGGTTGATTGCATGGCTCAACAGGCAAGGTCATCCATAGTTTCTTCAAGGCTTGACCGTTCGCCAACCCCACGGATACTAAGCATGTCTTAAGAGCGCTCTTAGCAAGCCCTGGCTCGGCGGCCGATGCCCCCACTACGCCTGCAGTCGCTGCGGTACTGGCTGCAGAGCAGCGCCCTGATCGCCGTGTTGGCGGGCTATGGCCTGCTGCTGGCGGTGGGGGCCGGGCTGCTGGAGCTGGAGCGGCGCCAGGCCCACAGCCAGCTGGTGGCTGCCTTGCTGAACAGCCTCAACAGCGCCAGCCCCGCCGAGAGCGAGCTGGCCCTGGCCCGCTACCGGCCCCTGGGGATCGCGGCCTGGCTGGAGCCGCCCCAGCCGGCCCGGCCCGTGCAGCGGCTGGGCAGCGGCAGCCAGCGCTGGCTGCAGAGCGTCACCCCCCTCAAGCTGGCGAACGGCCAGGGCTTCAGCCTGGTGGTGCGCCAGAACGTGACCCAGTCGCTGGAGCGGCAGCGGCAGCTGCTGCTGCTGCTGCTGGCGGCGGCGGGGCTGGCCAGCCTGTTCACCTCCGCCCTGCTGCGGCCCGTGCTGCGTCTCGGCCTGGTGGCGCCGATCGAGGCGCTCTGCCAGCGGTTGCAGGCGATCACCACGCCCCCCCGGGCTGATGCTCCCCTGCTGCCGCCGGCCGAGCAGCCCAGCGAACTGCAGCCGATCGCCGCCGCCTTCGGGGCGCTGCAGCAGCGGCTGGCGGCGGCCTGGGAGCGCGAGCGCAGCTTCAGCGATGGCGCGGCCCACGAGCTGCGCACGCCGATCACCCTGATCTCCGGCCACGCCCAGAGCCTGCTGCGCCAACCGCTGCCCGAACCCCAGCGCCAGGCGGTGGCGGCCATCGCCCGCGAGGCCCTCTCCATGGGCCTGCTGGTGGGTCAGCTGCTCGACCTCTCCCGCCAGGACGGCGACCGGCTGCAGCTGCTGCTGGAGCCCCTCGATCCGGAAGCCCTGGTGCTGGAGGCCTTTGATCGCCTGCGGCCCCTGGCGCCCGAGCGCCTGCTGTTGGCGCCCGCCAGTGCCGCCGCTCCGCCGCCACCGCTCCAGGCCGATCGGGAACGGCTGCTGCAGTGCCTCTCGGCCCTGGTGGAAAACGCCCTTGCCTACGCCCCGTCGGGCCCGGTGGAGCTGGCCTTGAGCTGCGATCACCGGGCCGTGACCTGGCATGTGCGCGACCGCGGCCCCGGTGTGCCCCCCGACGAGCGCCTGCGCATCTTTGAGCGCTTCGTGCGCGGCCGCTCGGCGGCGGCGGCCGACAAGCGCGGCAGTGGCCTGGGGCTGGCGCTGGTGCGGCTGCTGATGGAGGCGATGGGCGGCTCGGCCGCCGTGGCCGATCACGTGGGCGGCGGGGCGGATTTTCAGCTGCGCCTGCCCCTCAGCCCTTCACCGCCCCCACCCGCAGCGTGAAGCCCACGCCGCGCACGGTGTGGATCAGCTGGGGCAGGCCGGGGCGCTCGATCTTGCGGCGCAGGTAGCCCACATACACATCGAGCAGGTTGGGGTCGCCGATGAACGGGGCGCCCCACACCGCATCGAGGATCGCCTGTCGGCCGTGCACCCGCTCCGGCTCGCGGATCAGGTAGGCGAGCAGGTCGAATTCCCGTGCCGACAGCTCCACCGGGGCGCCGTCGCGTTTCACCTCGCGGCGCAGTAAGTCCACGCTCAGATCGGCCAGGCTGAAGCAGCTGGCCTCGCCGCCCCTGTGGCTGCCGCGACGCAGCTGGGCGCGCACCCGCGCCAGCAGTTCGGCGATCGAAAACGGCTTGGTGAGGTAGTCGTCGGCGCCGGCATCAAGGGCACGCACCCGCTCGGCCACGTCGTCGTGGGCGGTGAGCATCAGCACCGGCATGGTGCTGCCGCCGGCCCGCAGCCGCTCGCACACCTCCACACCACTGAAATCCGGCAGGCCCCAATCCAGCAGCACCAGATCCCAGGCCTGCTGGCGCAGGGCCAGCAGTGCCGCCTGGCCACTGGCCGCCGCCTCACAGGCATGGCCCTCGGCCGCCAGCTCCCCCAGCAGAAACTCGCGCAGGTCGGGGTCATCGTCCACCACCAGCACCCGCGCCGCGGGCGCTGGTCCGGCGGCCGGAGCCTGCAGCTCAGCCACGCGTGGGTCCTTCCTTGAGCAGGAAGCCCACGCCGCGCACCGTCTGGATCAGGGTGGGGCGGCCGGGCGGCTCGAGCTTGCGGCGCAGGTAGCGCACGTACACATCCAGCAGGTTGTCGTCGCCCATCCAGTCCTCGCCCCAGAGGGCATCGAGGATGCTGCGGCGCTCCTGCACCACCCCGGGCTGGCGGAACAGGTACTGCAGCAGCTCGAACTCCCGGGCGGTGAGGTGGATCGGCTCGCCGGCGCGAGTTACCTCGCGGCTGCCGGGATGCAGCGCCAGATCCGCCAGCCGCAGCCAGCCGTCGTTCGGATCCGCCAGGGTGGTGCGGCGCAGCCGGGCCCGGATCCGCGCCAGCAGCTCCTCGATCGAGAACGGCTTGGTGAGGTAGTCGTCGGCGCCCGAATCCAGCGCCTCCACCCGTTCGCGCACCTCATCGTGGCCGGTGAGCATCAGCACCGGTGTGGCAATGCCGCCGCTGCGCATGCGCCGGCACACCTCCACGCCGCTGAAATCGGGCAGGCCCCAGTCGAGCAGCACCAGATCCCAGCTCTGGCCGCGGATCAGCCCCAGCGCCTCCTGGCCCGTGCCCGCTTCCTCGCAGCCATAGCCCTCCACCCCCAGCTCCATGGCCAGGAAGTTGCGCAACTCGGGATCGTCATCCACGATCAGCAGCCGGGACATGCTCATCAGGCCGGGGCTGGCATCCGTGGTTTGGGTAAAAGTTAGCCAACCCTCTGGCCTGCCACCCAAAGCCGGCATGGATCAGGATGCAAAGGCGATGTTACGCCTTGCGCCGCCCTGCTTTCGGCCGCTCAGGCGTTGGCGTCCAGCCAGGCGGCCAGATCGGCGGCGGCGCTGAAGTCGAGCAGGGCCAGCCCCAGGGCCTCCAGCTGCTCCAGCGGCAGGGCCTGGATGCGGGCGGTGATGGCGCCCGTAAGCGGGCCGCAGCGGTGGTTGAGCTGGCGAAGGGTCATCGAGGCCGCTTCAACACGGCGGCCCTCGGCTTCCCCTTCTTTCCGGCCTTCCTGTCGGCCTTCCTGCCGGCCTTCCTGCCGGCCTTCCTGCCGGCCTTCCTGCCGGCCCTGGCCAAAGATCTCCTGGTAGGCCACGCTCTGGGTGAAGTCGTCAACGGTGAGGCCGGCCATGGCGCAGATCTCCTGCAGGGGGCGATCGTTGAAGCGTGCCAACAGGATAGTGGGGATGAGCGTAAGCAGCCCTGCACTTTCTGCTGTGGAGCTGTCTGCCGGGGAGCTGAGCTCAGCTGGTGAGGCCCCAGGGATTCCTTCGCCCAGCTCTCGCACCGCCTCCTGGATTTCAGCCTCCGGCCGCACCAGCAGCGCCAGCAACCGCTGGAACTCTCCTGCCATCGCCCCCCAGCGCTCCGGCAGCAGCTCTACCCACTGAACGCGGCAGGAGAGGAATTCAGCCACCGGCTCGGTGGCACCGAAATTCAGCAGCCGCGACGGCGCGATCACCACCACCTGCCAGGCGTGGATGCTGGGCTGCTGCTGCAGAAGCCGCGCTGATTCGGCATAGAGACGGCGCAGAAAGCCAGGATCCGGGCCCATCTGCGCTTCCAGAATGAGGGCCGGCAGATCGGGCCGCTCCGACGGCGGTAGGAATAACCCATCCAGCCGGTATTCCCGCTCTTTCAGGGCAGGTGCTGAAAACCGGTAGCCACCGGCATCGGCAGGCAGGGCATCCACCAGGCTTAGAATGCGGTCGGGTCGGTTCTGGAACAGCCAGAAAAAAAGCTTGTCGGAGAGCACCCGCTCGGCCGCTCAGGGTGGGGGCATTCTGGGCGGAGCGGGGTACTCAGGCGTTCAGATCGTTGGCGCAGTAAACTCAAGTGCTACGGCATGCCACAGCAGAGTTTGCGATGGCCCAGCTGCTGGTGACCCAGCTGGATCTGGCGGTGAAGGAGGCGCTCCGCCGCAGGGCCCAGCGCCATGGTCGCAGCATGGAGGAAGAGGTGAGGGTGATTCTGGCCCAGGCAGTGGCCAAGGACGAACCGCCCAGCAGCCACATACCCGGGCTCGGCAGCCGCATGGCAGAGCTCTTCGTTGACCTTGGACTGAAGGAGCCGATCAGAGAATGGCGGGGGGTGGAGCCCGTGCCACCGCCTTTCGTGCCGTGATCCTGCTCGATACCAACGTGGTGTCGGCGGTGATGCTGCAGCGACCAGATCTCCTGAGCGATTGAACACACAGGGGAGAGGTTGGCGTCGTCGTGGGCTCATCAGGCCGGGCCTGCCGCCCACCGCCGGCAGGGATCAGGATGGGGCTCTCCTGTTGCCGCCCCCGCCGCCATGCTTTCGGCAGCTCTGCCCACCACGCTCTCCGGCCGGTTGGCGCGCTGGGGGCTCACGATCGTGGCGGTGTACGCGCTGGTGGCCCTGCTCACGCCGCTGCTGCTGCACCTGGGGGTGCTGCCCGATCCCAACGCCGGCCTCGACAACCCGATCTACGCCGCTCCTTCCCCCGGCCACTGGTGCGGCACCGATCGGCTTGGCCGCGATGTCTGCACCCGTACTCTGGCCGGCAGCGGCGTGGCGCTGCAGGTGGTGGCGATCGCCCTGGTGCTCGCCCTGCTGATCGGCGTGCCGCTCGGCATGGTGAGCGGCTACCTCGGCGGCGGCGTAGACCGGCTGCTGGTGCTGCTCATGGACACCCTCTACACCCTGCCGGTGCTTCTGCTCTCGGTGGTGCTGGCCTTCCTGCTGGGGCGGGGCCTGCCCAATGCGGCAGCAGCCCTGTGCGTGGTGTACGTGCCGCAGTACTTCCGGGTGGTGCGCAACCAGACCGCCCAGGTGAAGGCCGAGCTGTTCGTGGAGGCCGCCCGTTCGCTCGGCGCCGGCCCCCTCTGGATCCTGCGTCGTTACCTGCTGCGCAACGTGATCACGTCGGTGCCGGTGCTGCTCACCCTTAATGCCGCCGATGCGGTGCTGGTGCTGGGCGGGCTCGGCTTCCTCGGCCTGGGGCTGCCGGAAACGGTGCCGGAATGGGGCGGCGATCTTCAGCAGGCCCTCACCGCCGTGCCCACCGGCATCTGGTGGACGGCCCTGTTCCCGGGGCTGGCGATGTTTGTGCTGGTGCTCGGACTTTCGTTTCTTGGGGAGGGGTTGGAGAGTTGGCTCGCCGGGCCTCAGCAGAGAGCGGGCTGATAAGGGCCAAGGCTCACGTCGCTGAGTTCCTCAGGCCTCCCAGATCTCCACCAGGTTGAGAGCCAATCCCGGGAACTCGCCGCCAGCCTCGAGGCGCTCCATCGGCTCGCAGCGCCGGCCCTCGCTGCCCGCGGCCCATACCTCCACAGCCCGCTCCTCCGGCAGCAGCAGCCAGCCGAGACGGGCCCCATTTGCCTGGTACCCAGCCATCTTGTGGCGCAATGCCGACACCCCCCGCGGGCCTTCGTCGCCGGGGCTTGCCAGCTTCACCACCAGATCGGGGCACAGGGGGGCAAAGCCGCGGCGCTCTTCGGCGCTCAGCGCCTCCCAGCGGTCCAGCCGCACCAGCGACGCATCCGGACTGAGCACCGAGCCATCCGGCAGGCGGAACCCCGTCGAGCTGTCGAACACCTTCCAGCCCCCCGTGCGCTTCGCAAACAGCTGCAGCTGAAACAGCAGCTCGGCGTTGCGCCCGCCGGTTTCACTTCCTGTAGGCGTCATGGCAACCATGCGTCCATCGGCGGCCAGCTCCAGCACCGCCTCGCGGTTTTCAGCGCACACCAGGGCGAACTGCTCCGGTGTCAGCCGCAGATCCGCTGGAAACCGCAGCGGTGCCAGGGCATCGAACGGAGCTGCAGCTTCCCCTGAGGGCGTGGCCGGACGGCTGGAGATCGTCATCGCGTCCCATGCCCGCAGGACATTTGAAGCCTAACCAGGGTTTCCGTTTGATCTTGCCCACACCAGCGATCGGCCTTGCTGGGTGAGAGCCGGCGCAGACACGCTTCACCTGATCATGATCCGCTCAACAGGCTCCCGCCTGAAGCGCCGGTACACGTCAAAGTCGCCATCCAGGCTGAGGATCTCCTTCCCATCCAGTCGCTCCGAGAGAGCCACCAGGTTGAGAATGCGGTCGGGTCGGCTCTGAAACAGCCAGTAAAAAAGCTTGTCGGAGAGCACCCGCTCGGCCGCTCAGGGTGGGGGCATTCTGGGCGGAGCGGGGTACTCAGGCATTCAGATCGTTGGCGCCGCAAGATCGAGCGCCCCGGCATGCCGCAGCAGAGTTTGCGATGGCCCAGCTGCTGCTGCGCCAGCTGGATCTTGCGGTGAAGGAGGCGCTCCGCCGCAGGGCCCAGCGCCATGGCCGCAGCATGGAGGAAGAGGTGCGGGTGATCCTGGCCCAGGCCTTGGCAGGCACGGTTCTGTCTGGGCCCGGTGGTCTTCTTCTGTTTCTGTTCGGCTCCCGTGCCCGCGGCGACTGGGATCGCTCTCTCCGAAGCCGCTTGTGCCGCTCCTCGCTCGGGTGCCAGGTGCAGCGTCCCCGACCTAGCGTTGCTGCAACGGATGCCTCGGCGCCCATGCCCTGGTGGCTCGATCTGCTGTTGCTGGGTGCCGGCGTGGCCCTTTGGGTCGCCGGCAGTGATCAGGCCGACGACGTATGGCGCGTGTTCCAGCGCTTCCTCGCCTTCGTGGCGGTGATGGTGGTGCTGCTCGGCGGCCGCCAGATTCCCCTGGAGGTGGCGGCCCTCGGCCTCGCGCTCTGGCTGCCCAGCGCCCGCCGCTGCGAGAGCCGCGATTCCGGTTAGCCCCTCGGCCGCTCAGCAGCGCAGTTTCACGGTGCGCGGCAGCTGCTCCAGGATCTCGCCCTCCTCCCCCAGCGCCGGGTAGGGGCGCCCCTCTTGGCGGCACCACTCGGCCACCTGCGGGTAGGCCCACTCGAACAGCAGCTGCTCATACCGCTCCGCCGCCACCCCCTCGCCCCGCTCCGGCACCAGTCCCGCCGCCTGCCGCTGCCGCAGCGCCTCGAACAGCAGCGTCGCCGCCGCCACCGACACATTCAGCGACTGCACCATCCCCCGCATCGGGATGAAGATCGCCTGGTCCACCGCCGCCGCCGCCGCTTCACTCAAGCCCCACTTCTCCGCCCCCAGCACAAACGCGGTGGCGCCGGTGAAGTCGCAGCTGCGATAGTCCACCGCCTCCACCCCCAGATGGGTGCCATACACCCGGAAGCCCCGCTGCTGCAGCGCCCGGATCATTGCTTCGCTGTCGGCATGGCGCTGCAGCGCCACCCACTTCTGGCTGCCCAGGGCCGTGGTGTTGAACGTGGGCAGGCGGTTCGCCAGGCTCACCGCATGGGCCTCCAACACCCCCACCGCATCGCAGCTGCGCAGAATCGCCGACAGGTTGTGCGGCTTCTCCACGTTCTCCAGCAGCACCGTGAGATCGCCCATGCGGCGATCCAGCACGGCCTTCAGGCGCTCGAAGCGGCGGGGCAGCAGGGGCATGGGCAGTCGTGCAACGCCGGATCGGTGCCCCCAGCTTCCCCCAGCGCCAGCTCGGCTTCCGTGTCGCCCCCGCTGCCTACTGCTGGGTGGCGATCAGCAGCCTGCGGCGCAGACGCCGGGACCAACGGAAGGCTGCTGCCGCCCCCAGCAGTGGCAGCGGTCCGGGCACGCTCGCGCCATTGTCCACGTTTTGCGTGATCGGCGTCTGCGTGACATTCACCATGCCAGCCGCGTCAAACGTAATTCCTGTTACGAATGCAGTTGTATTCGTTGGGTCGAGGTTGGCGGCCAGGGCGATGTCCCTGATGCTGAAACAGGACTGAGGAGTAGCAAAGGTGTACTCAACATTGCCGGTGAGCTGGGTTACGAAATCTGAGTATGTGGCGCAGGAATCAGATGACGTGTAAAGGTCAAAAAGGCTGTCGGCGGGGAGTATTGGTGCGATAACGGATGCAAAATTGGGGCCACCTTCAACCGTATAATCATAGCCAATGGCTACTGGTGGATCAATGAAATAGCGCTGTGCCGGCTGTACGGGGAAGCTGAAGAAAAAGGAACCATCCACAACCACGGGCAGCAGCGGGTTCTCCGGAGTGCTACCCGGTGCCTCGCCATCGGGGCCGAAGAAGAACTGCCAGAGCCCTGGTGTTTCAGCTGATACGTTACTGCTGTTTTGTACATCCAGAACAGCTCCTGTTCGTGACCCCGGCAGCATGAAAAAGTTCTCGTCATCGCCCGCGTCATAGCCCGCCACCGCAGGGGTGCCCCCAAGGCCACCGCTGCCGCCGCTGGCGCTGCCTGTGGTCCAGCTCAGCGATTCATAACGATATTGAGCCGTGAAGGCTCCTGAGGTATCTCCAGGCGTCCGCTGGATGACGAGCTGAAACGAGTTTAATTTATCGGCTTGGGAGTTGTAATAGCCAACGTTCGGCCATGTCACAACCATGGTGTCCGCGTTGGGGGCGGTGAAGTAAACGACGTCCGATCCAATATTGCGAGTGTCAACGTCTGCCCACCATGGTGCCAGCATGGGGCGAGGTGCGCCGGGAAAGGCATCTGGCGTGTAGCTTGATAGTGGACCGGTGAATGTTACATTACCGTTATTATTAACCCAGAACGAAGAATAAGTTGTGCCGTAAAAATCAAGCTCAAAAGGAAGCGGTAGCTCGCTTGTGGATCCATCGTCGTTTCTGGGCAGGAATTGTTCGCCATATCCCGAGGGTCCCCCAAACCCGTTGAGCAGGGGGACGGCCCGAGCCGCCGTAGCCACAAAGGACAAGCCGCAGGCCAAGACGGCTGCTGCTGCTGAGCGACGAATCGAGCGTTTCATGGGTGAAAAAGGAAGGTAAAATTGCTTATTTTAGGGATGACGAGAATTATTTTAAATAATTCCCCCTAATCTTAACTCGGCTACACCAAAGTGGCGGCACTTGCTATATTTCTTTGCTTGCTTGCCTGTCCCTCCCTGGTGGCTCGCTCTGGCTGCTCAGCGCCAGCTCGGCCTCCGGATCGACCACCTCCGCTGCCACAAAAAAAGCGGCGACCCCAGAGGTCGCCGCCAACATCTTCCCTGCAGGCTTGCTTTTGGTTGCCCCGGGAAGCGATCCGATCAATCAACCGAAAGCTTGGACAGCTTGATCCTCTGACGCAGTCTGCGGCTGAAGCCGAACGCTGCGCCGCAACCCAGCACCGACAGAGGACCCGGAACGGAAGTACCCGGTGGTGGTGGGTCGATCCTCGCTTGCATGGTGAGGCCCGTGGCTCCTGGTGTGAAATCGAGGAACGTGGGGAAGGCCGTGGGATCAGCCGCATCCACGCTGGGCGAGATGTCGGCGATGGTGAATTCCGTGACGTCGGTCAGGCCGAAATCACCAGCAAAGAAGTATTCCGTGACCCCATCAGAAACGAGATCTGCGAAGGTGGTGCCACCCACAACAAGATCAAGACCGCTGAACCCAGAGGGAAGGATGAAGCTCAGGAATTCGCCGGTATCCAGGGAGTAATCGAATCTGGAAACGAACGGTGGGTCGAACCAGCGGCGAGGGGTTGGTGCGGGAAACTCGAACTGGCCGGGTGCAGGAACAAACGGCAAAATCGGATTGTCCTGGGTAAGGCCAACCTCCACTCCGCCCACACCCTTGAAGGCAAACAGGAAGGTCGGTGCATCATCATTTGCAGCGTCAGCAGCGATCACGTCGGTAACTGCTGCGAGGGTTTCGCCTTCGCCTCCACCTCCGCCTCCGCCTCCACTATTGAGGGTGGATTGACCAAGGGAATAAACGTCGGGAGAGATCGTGGCAACCGCATTGAGCGCTTCGGCGCGATTGCCTGCCGCACCATAGAAGATGTTGAAGGTGCGGGACTCGCCTGGGGCAAGGTTGCCGAAGGCGAAATCGAAGACAGATCCGTGGTCGGTAGGCCCACTCTTGTCGAAGTCGACATTAGTTGTACCGCCAAGAATCGATCCGGCAGGTACTCTCGGATCGGATGTGGCGAAGCCGTTGTCACTGGCAAATCTCACATTGCCACCCAAGGCTTCAAGATGACTGGCTACGCCGGAATGGGTGACGAACTCGTTAAACTCGGTTGGGGGCACATCCCAATCCATCACCCGTCGGTAGACCAGATCGGAAATGGTAGACGTGCCGTTGTTGGTGATGGTGACATTGCCCTGAAACACGTGGGGGGCCAGAGAAATGCCGTACAGGTGCTGAACGCTCACCTGCGATTCAGCCAGCTGCACCAGCGATGATGCGCTGATCCCGGTGGATCCGAAGGTGCCGCCGAGGAGGCCCCCGTTACCTGAGTCGCGGTTGACCCAGCCCGCCACGCGGCCGGCGAAGGGGTCGGTCAAGGCAACGCCCCAGCCCTCGCACAGGCAACCCGGAGCGGTGGCATCGCGCCAGAAGCCGTCGGGGAAGCGGTAGGCGAGACCCGTCGGGCCAGCGTTCGAGGTTTGGAAGATCAGGTCTTCGAAGTTGAGGTGGCCTTGATCGTTCACGCCAAGGGCCACCGTGGCACTGTCGCTATCGATATTGTTGAAGATGACTGCTCCGGCGTTGGTCGCCTGGGGAGTCAGCGTATTCATGCCCACGGCCAAGCCCATGGCCAAGGCAGATCTACGAAAAATTCCCATTTGGTGGAAGCTCTGCAACTGGATGACCAACCCTACTACAAGTTTCGCCTATGGAGTGGCGGGTGTTGTGTTGTGCCAACATGCTGTAATGTATCGCTGATCACCTATTGGCTCCTCAGGGTGCTCGAAGCCAAGGAATGATGGCTTTATATTAATTTGGAATCGTTCACTACGCGGATGCCGTTTCAGCCCTTGCGTTCCTCCCGGGGGGGGCAAGGACAGCCGGATTAGCATTTCAGGCGGCATTCTTCTTGCGCAGGAGCTTTCGCGGCAGGAATCCTGATGAAAATTTACGGAGGCCATTGCTGATCGCGTGGAAGCCAGCGATGTAGAGCCCGCACAAGGCCAGCACGCGGAGGCTGTTGCGCAGCAGCACCAAGCGACCCTGGCCATCCTGGTTGCCGAGGGTGCGGCCGAGCTGCTGTTGCTGCCGCTCCAGTTGCTTCAGCAGCAGTTCCCGCTGCTTTTCCGGGTCGCGGATGTCGGAGGAGATTCCTGGAGCACCGGCGGCACTCAGCCGCTGCCATTCGCGTTGAATCGCGGCTGCCGGAGCCTGACGGATCGTCTGCTCCCCCTGGCTGATGCGCTGATTGAGCTGGCCCGAGCGTGCCTGGTTCTGCTGGTCGAGCACGGCGATGCCGCCGAACAGCAGAGGGATCTGCCATACAGCCACCAGAGCGAGGACAACCACGCTCGATCGGCACAGCAGCAGCACCACATCTTTCTGCTTGGCGAGGGCCTTCGCTTCCTTGCGAAGGACGGATTGTTCGTATTCGTCTCTGGGATTACGGGGATTGGGTTCCTTCTGCAGAAGGGTGGCCAGGCGCAACAGCGCCACCCCCAGCAGGGGGAAGGAGGCTGCATCGACGATGCGGCTGGTGAGCTGCGTTCCCCATGCCACCGAACGCAGCTCAATCGGCAGCACTGACGCCAGGATCACCACAAGGAAGGCCAGGAGCAGCGTGCGACCGCACACGCGGGCCAGCATCAGCACCTTGGGGTCGAGGGCTGGAGTGGGTAAGGGTTCCGATGACATGGGGCAGTGCAGTTGACGAGAGGAGGCGGGTCAATGGAGCCCTGCCGGATTGCGGCAAGAGTGCGGGCATGGGCACTGCCAGCAGGCCGTGCTGTTATCCATCCAAAGTATAGCACTTCCTAAATGTATCTAATTTGCTTCCATATTGTTGACACTTTCCTGTTCAAGTGCGGCACTGGCTGGTGTCTTCCTGCAGACGAAGCCGCCGGCGCAACTGCCGGGACCAGCCAAAGGCTCCACCGATGCCGAGAACAGGCAACGGCCCCGGGACGGATGGGGAGGGGTCGGGTGCAGGCTTGACAAGTGGGGTTTGGATGACCGTCACAGGGCCATACCCGAGGTCTTGGAAACTGATTCCAGCCAGATAATAGTGTTGCCACGGGTCGACTGGTATATTGAAGTCGTCGATTCTCTTGATGGCAAAGGAATCAATCGGAGTTGTGAAATCAAACAACTTGCCGGGGAAGATTCCCCCAAGAAACACTTCGTAGGTAAGCCCGCCGTCTCCGCTCGTATAGAGCCCAAGCTCGACTTCGAAAGGGTCTGAGAAGGGTGGAGAAATGTACTGGTCAAAGAGAGGCCCATTGGGATCGGCAACACTGTAGATGTAGTTGCTAGCTACGTCCGTGGCGTACCACCAGGTAAGACTGGGATATGAATTATTTATTTCGGGGAATATCCATGGTGCATCCGATGGCTGCCCTGGTTCTCTCGGCTGGGGGAGCAAGGGGTTATCGGGAGTGGCGCCATCAAAGGTGATGGACCTCGATTGAATGAATACAGCTGAATCCGTTGCTGAGTCACCGACATCGCTGATCCTGAAGGTTATGTTGTGTGTTCCCCAGGTGGAAAGATCTGCCTTGGCCGTGAGGATGGTGGTGAGGCCGTCGTATTGCGTATTGATCTGGCCGCCCGTATTGGATCGGTAGAAGCGCGTATTCTGGTTCTGGTTTACTGTATTGACACTAATGGGATCATTCGTGCCGGGAATCACGGCGGGGTTCGCGCCGTTTGTGGATATGCCGTTTATGGATATAATGAAAAAATCATTGAATTCAGAGCCGACGTATTCTTCGTATTCTTCAGAGGCAAACACATAGTTCAAGGAAATACGGGGACTTGGCGTTACGAAGCTGAAGCTGAACCATGCCGTGGTGCCGTTGCCCGTGGCCGCTGGCCTGTCGTTCGGGCCAGGGGCGTTGGGGATCGAACCCGTGGTGAGCAGCGCGCCGCCGGAAAGGCCGATGCTGTCTGCGCCGTTGTTGAAGTAGCCGATCATTCCGGGAACGTCTTCGCTGACGGCTTCTGAACCCAGAACTTCTATTAATCCTGGAGTAAGGAGACTAGTTGTGAGATTCTCGATGTATTTGTAGGGGCTGACCGTTAAGGCCTGGGCGCTGACCGGGGCGAAGACCAGTGCCGCAAGAATAGCCTTGAGCCATCCTTTTACCAGTTGCTTTGCATGGATGTCTGTGCTTCTGCTTGGCACGGAAGGCGCACCGGAGAGCTTTTCAGTTTAATCAATGCGGCCAAGGTTGGGGGCTGGGCTAGCAAAGCGTAACGAGACTTGCTGTAGTTGCTTTATTGTTGTCTGATCCATGGTTGTCTGCTCAGGGTGGGGCGGATCGGCCTGCTCCCCGGGGCCATGGCGCCAGAATCCGCTGTTGTCGCGCCATGGGGTGATGTCACCAGCCAACCCCGCGATCCCCGATCGCCGGGAGCCGGCCCCGCCCGGTTTCGATCAGCGCGTCTACGCCGTTGTGGCCTGCATCCCCTACGGGCGCCTGGCCACCTATGGCCAGATCGCTGAACTGATCGGCGCCTGGGGCTGCGCCCGCCAGGTGGGCTGGGCCCTGCGACGCCTGCCCCTGCCTTCCCCCATCCCCTGGCAGCGGGTGGTGAACGCCCGCGGCTGCATCGCCATGAGCCCCGGCCGCGAGGGCTCCGACTGGATCCAGCGCGAACTGCTGCTGGCCGAGGGCATCGCCGTGGGCCCCGACGGCCGCCTTCCCCTGGCCCGCCACCGCTGGCGGCCGCAGCCCGGGGTGGGCCTGATCGGGCAGGATCGGGGATTCCGGGGCTGAGCGCCGTGATGTCCAGCGCCGATGCTCCCACCGGTCAGGGTCTGGCTTCCCGCGCTGCGGCCTGGCGGGTGCTGCAGGCCGTGGCCGCCGGTGCCTGGGCTGATGCCGCCCTCGAGCGCGAACTGGCGCGCCATCCCCTGCCCGCTGCCGATCGGGCCCTGGCCACCGACCTGGCCTATGGCGCCGTGCGCCAGCGCCGGCTGCTCGATGCCTGGATCGATGCCCTCGGCCGCGTCAGCGCCGAGCGCCAGCCGCCGAAGCTGCGCTGGCTGCTGCACGTGGGCCTCTACCAGCTGCTGTTCAGCCAGCGGGTGCCGCCCGCCGCCGCCGTCAACACCACGGTGGAGCTGGCCCGTCAGGGCGGCCTCGGCCGGCTCGGACCCGTGGTGAACGGCCTGCTGCGCTCCCACCTCCGCCGCCGTGAGGGCCTGCCAGCCGGGGCCGAACCCTGGCAGGGGCTCACCCTCCCCGCCGACCCGGTGGACGCCTTCGGCCTGCGCCATTCCCTCCCTCACTGGCTGGCCGCTTCGCTGTTCACCTGGCTGCCGCCGGAGCGGGCCGAGGCCTTCGCCCGCGCCGCCAACAGCCCCCCGGCCCTCGATCTGCGCGTGAACCGCTGCCGCGCCAGCCGTGAAGCCGTGCTCGCGGCCTTCGCTGCCGCTGGCCTCGCCGCCGCTCCCCTGCCCCACAGCCCCCACGCCCTCACCCTGCTCGATCGGCCCGGCGATCTGCGCCAGTTGCCCGGCTTCGCCGAGGGCCACTGGTGCGTGCAGGATCGCAGCGCCCAGGCCATCGCTCCCCTGCTCGATCCCCACCCCGGCGAGCGCATCCTCGATGCCTGTGCCGCCCCCGGCGGCAAGGCCACCCAGCTCGCGGAACTCCTGGGGGATCAGGGCGAGGTGTGGGCCGTCGATCGCTCCGCCGCCCGCCTCCGGCGCGTGCAGGCCAACGCCGAGCGGCTCGGCCTCCGCGCCCTCCATCCCCTCGCCGCCGATGCCGTGGAGCTGGCCGCCGAGCGCCCCGACTGGCACGGGCATTTTCAGGCGATCCTGCTCGATGCGCCCTGCTCCGGCCTCGGCACCCTCGCCCGCCATGCCGATGCCCGCTGGCGCATCGACGGCGATGCCGTCACCGATCTGGCGGCCCTGCAGGCCCGGCTGCTGGAGGCGATGGTGCCGCTGCTCGCTCCCGGCGGCCGGCTCGTGTACGCCACCTGCACCGTGCATCCCACGGAAAACCAGGCGCGGATCGCCGCCTTCCAGGCCGCCCACCCCACCTGGTCGCTGCGGGCGGAACAGCAGTGCTGGCCCGGCGATCCCCAGGGCGGCGACGGCTTCTATGCCGCGGTGCTGCAGGCGCCTTAGCCCACAGCGCTCAGGGCAGCGGTGGTGGCGGCGCGATCGGTGGTGGCGGCGGTGGCAGGCTCGGGGCGGGCGGCTCCGGCGGCGGGGCAGCCGGCTCGGGCGCCGGCGCCGCTGGGGCAGGGGCGGCCGCCTCGCGGCGGCGGGGAGCGGGTTCGGCCGGCGGCACATAGCGCGGTGCCGGGGCCGGCTCACTCGGTTCCCAGGTGTTGATCCTCGGCAGCGAGGGAGAGTCGGTGCGACGGGCATCGACGCCCTCCTCACGCTCCAGGTCATCCCAGCGGCGCCGTTCGGCCGCATCCGGTTCCGGCGGCGCTTCCCAGCTCGATTCACGCCCCACAGGCGGTGCCGTGCGGGCTTCGTCCTTTTTCTTCTTCTTCGGCGGCACGTAGGGGATGAACTGGCCGGTGAGCTCCGGCTTCGGCGGGAACGGCTGGGCCGGGATGTCCTTCACGATCTTGGACATGAAGCTGTACCAGGCCGAGGCCGCGGTGGCACTGCTGCTGCCGGTCTTGTAGTTCTGGTCGTAGCCGAACCAGATGGCGGTGGTGAGCTGGGGGATCGAGCCGATGAACCACAGGTCGCGGGCGCCTTCGGCCGTGCCGGTCTTGCCCGCCACCGCCCGGTCCCCCAGACCCGCCGGTGCCCCGGTGCCGGCGCGCACCACGTTCTGCAGCATGTAGGTCACCGCGTCGGCCACATCACTGCTCACGGCCCGCACCGGTTTCTTCGCATCCACCCGCCGACTCCACAGCAGCTCACCATCCGGGCCGTAGATCTCCTCGAACGGCGTGGGCTGCACGAACACCCCCCGGTTGTTGATCGCCGCATAGGCGGCGGTCATCTCGAGCACCGTTTTCTCGTTCGCCCCCAGCACCATCGAGGGATAGTCGCCGATTTCGCCGGTGATCCCCAGCTTGCGGGCGATGCCGATCACCCGCGGATACCCCACCTTCTCGGCAACGGCCACCGAGGCCGCATTCAGCGAGCGGGTGATCGCCGTGAGCAGGCTCACACTGCCGCCATCGCCCGGGATGCAGAACTGCTTGTAGCCGTCCTGGTAGCAGCGGCGCCGGTTGCTGATGCTGTCTTCCGGCCGCATCCCGTAGGCGATCGCGGCGGTGTAAGCGAACAGCTTGAAGGTGGAACCGGGCGAACGCACCGCCTGGGTGGCCCGGTTGAACTGGCTCTTCTCCCAGTCCGTTCCCCCCACCATCGCCCGCACCAGTCCCGTGCCGGGTTCCATCGCCACCAGCGCACCCTGCAGGCCGCCGCCGCCGCTGTAGCCGTTGATCACGCTCTGGGCCTGTTCCTGCCACTTCTCCTTCAGGCCCGTGCGCACCGTGAGGCCGCCCACCTCCAGCTGCTCCTTGCTGAGCACCTTGGGGAGCTCCTGCTCCATCCAGCTGATGTACCAGGGGGCGGGATTGGCGAAGTACTTCGGTTCGGCCGGCTTCAGCCCCAGCGGCGCGGCATCGGCCCGCTCCAGCTGGATATCGTCGATGAAGCTCGCCTCACGCATCCGGTTGAGCACGATGCGGCGCCGCTGCAGGGCCAGATCCGGGTTGATCAGAGGCGAATACACCGAGGGGGCCGGCGGCAGGCCGGCGATCAGGGCTGCCTCCGGCAGGGTGAGCTGGTCGGGCGTTTTGGAGAAGTACACCCAGGCCGCATCGGACACGCCATAGGCGCTCGACCCCAGATACACGAAGTTGAGGTATTGCTCGAGGATCTGCTCCTTGCTCAGCTGCCGCTCGATCTTGCCGGCCAGGGCTGCCTCCTTGAGCTTGCGCCACAAGCTGAGGTCCTGGCTGAGGAACACGGTGCGCGCCAGCTGCTGGGTGATGGTGCTGGCTCCCTCCTCCACCGAGCCCTGCTGCAGGTTGCGCAGCAGCGCCCGCCCGATCCCCACCGTGTCGACGCCGTCGTGCAGGTAGAAGCGGCGGTCTTCCGCCGCCACGAATGCCTTCTGCAGCAGCAGAGGCATCTTGCCGGTGGGCAGTTTGTCGCGGGTGGCGGGGCCCTGCTTGTACACCACCTGCCCGTCGGCCGACAGCACGGTGAGCGTGCCCGGGCGGTTGTAGCTGCTGATCCGGCGCGTGTCGGGCAGCAGCGCATCGAGGCCCGCCACCACCGCGGCCTGCCCGAGAGCCAGGCCGCCACCCAACCCGACCGCCAGCAGGGCCGGCACAATCAGCTTGCGGCCGAACGTGACCTGGGCCGTTTGTGGCAGACGGGTGCCCGTCAAAGCGCGAGGGGAGCCTGGGCCAGCTGGGTGAGACCGCTGTGGCCGATCGCCAGGGCGGTGACCAGCATGCCGAGCACCAGGAACGGCTGGGCGCTGGCCTGATATTTCACGTCGAAGGCCACCGGATCGCGCAGCAGCCAGATGTCCTGGAAGGTGATCTGGGGAATGATCAGCAACACCAGCAGCACGGCGGCGAAGTGCTGGCCGATGGCGATCAGCACCCCCACCATCGCCAGCTGGAAGACATCGATCATGCCGGCGCTGATCCAGCTCGCCTTCTCGATGCCGAACACCACCGGCAGCGAGCGCAGCCCCAGGGCCCGATCCCCCTCCACGCTCTTGAAGTCGTTCACCACGGCAATCCCCAGACCCGCCAGCGAATAAGCGAGGGTGAGCAGGGCGGTGGTCCAGGTGAGCTGGCCGAACAGGGCCTGGCCGGCCCACCACGGCAGGGCGATGTAGCTGGCGCCCAGCGCGTAGTTGCCCAACCAGCCGTTCTGCTTGAGCTTCAGCGGTGGAGCCGAATAGATGTAGCTCACGAACGAGCCACCCAGGGCCAGCAGCAGCAGCACCGGCGTGCTGTGGCCGGCCCAGCGGTCGAGACCCCACGCCACCGCCAGGCCCGCCACCAGCAGCACCCAGATCTGCACCTTCACCTGTCCCAGGGGGATGGCGCCCGAGGGGATGGGTCGGTAGGGCTCGTTGATCGCGTCGATCTCGCGGTCGTAGTAGTCGTTGATCGTCTGCGTGAAGCCCGCCAGCAGCGGCCCACTCATCACCATGCAGGCGATCGAGGCCAGCACGTGATCGACGCGCCACTGGAAATGGCCGGAGGCTGCGGCGCCGCACACCACGCCCCAGATCAGGGGAATCCAGGTGACCGGCTTCATCAGCTGCAGCCGGATCTTCCACACGTTGGTGGTTTCGCCGGCGCCCTTCATGCCGAGCAGCTGTCGGGCTGCCGCACCCGCGCCCGGCGCCGTCGTCGCGGCGGGCTCGTCGTTGGGGGCGGGTGTGGGGCTGTCGCTCACGGGCAGGGTGCGCTCAGGCGGGAACGATCTCGTCGTCGAAGAACCAGATGGTGTCCCCACCGGCCAGCTCCACCACCACACCGATGCCCTTGCCGTCGGTGGGACGGAAATCCTTCACGGTGCCGATGGCGTCGGCCTTGAGGGCCGCCACGAGGTCGGCGGGAATGCGGTCGCGCACCCGGGTGACCCGCACCTTCGAGCCGATGGTGATGGCAGCCTGGGACATGGCGCGATCGAAACGGTGGCGCAACCTTACCAGTGAGCCCATGGTCGCCAAGCGCATCATTCCCTGTCTCGATGTGGCGGACGGCCGCGTGGTGAAGGGGGTCAACTTCGTGGGCCTGCGCGACGCCGGCGATCCGGTGGAACTGGCCTGCCGCTACAGCACCTCCGGCGCCGACGAACTGGTGTTCCTCGACATCGCCGCCAGCCATCAGGGCCGCACCACCCTGGTGGATCTGGTGCGTCGCACCGCCGAGGCCGTGACGATTCCCTTCACCGTGGGCGGCGGCATCGCCAGCGTGGAGGGGATCACCGCGCTGCTGCGCGCCGGCGCCGACAAGGTGAGCCTCAACTCCTCCGCCGTGCGCGATCCCGAGCTGGTGGCCCGCGGTGCCGAGCGCTTCGGCTGCCAGTGCATCGTGGTGGCGATCGATGCCCGCCGCCGCAGCGGCACCAGCGGCTGGGACGTGTACGTGAAGGGGGGGCGGGAGAACACCGGCCTCGACGCGGTGGATTGGGCGCGGCGCGTGGTGGGCCTCGGCGCCGGCGAGATCCTGCTCACCTCGATGGACGGCGACGGCACCCAGGCCGGCTACGACCTGGCCCTCACCCGGGCGGTGGCCGAGGCCGTGGAGGTGCCGGTGATCGCCTCGGGCGGTGCCGGCTGCATCGACCACATCGCCGAGGCCCTCACCAAGGGCCGGGCCTCGGCGGCCCTGCTGGCTTCCCTGCTCCACGACGGCGTGCTCACGGTGGAGGCGATCAAGAGCGATCTGCTCGCCCGCGGCCTGCCGCTGCGGCCGCTGGAGCCGGCGCTGGCCGCTGCCGGGCACGGGGGCATGTCATAGGTCGTTACATTGACCGTCACCGCTGACTCGAGCAAACGGCGTTGAATGCCCTCCTGGCCCTTCCTGCGCCCCTGTTCACCGGCATCGCTCTGCTGATGGTGGTGGCGGTAGTTGGTCTTGTGGCCTGGGCCCTGCAGCTGATGCAGGCCGCCAGCGATCGGCGCGAGTTCTCGCTGATGCTCGCCGGCTGCATGGTCTGCTGCGCCGCCGTGGGCCTCGCCACCGTGATGGTGCTCACCCTCACAAGCCCTGGCCGCCTCGAGGCCCGCGGCCTGGTTTCGCCCGCCTACGAGAGCGAGAGCGGCATCCGCCTCGATGCGATCGTGCTCCCCTGGGACGAGGCCGAGGCCCCGCTCCCTCCCCTCCCCCGACCCTGAACCACGGCGTGAAACCGGGCGATCCGGAGGCGGTGCGCGATCTCTTCGATGCCATCGCCCCCCGCTACGACCAGCTCAACGACCTGCTGAGCCTCGGCCTGCATCGCCTCTGGAAGCGTCAGGCGGTGCTCTGGCTGCAGGCGCGCCCCGGCCATACCCTGCTCGATCTCTGCTGCGGCACCGGTGATCTCGCCCTGCTGCTCGCCGAGCGGGTGCGGCCCGCCGGCCATGTGGTGGCGATCGATGCCGCCGCCGCCCCGCTGCAGCAGGCCCGCCGGCGGGCGGCCCGCACCCCCTGGCTGTCGATCGACTGGCGCCTGGGCGATGCCCTGGCCACCGGCCTGCCCGCTGCCGCCGCCGATGGCGCGGTGATGGCCTATGGCCTGCGCAACCTCGCCGATCCCGCCGCCGGGCTTCTGGAACTGCGGCGGGTGCTGCGGCCCGGCGCCCGGGCGGCCGTGCTCGACTTCAATCGCCCCACCGGCCCCATCGCCGATCTGCAGAAGGCCTACCTGAGGCGCCTGGTGGTGCCCACGGCCCGCCGCTTCGGCTTCAGCGAGCATTACGCCTATCTGGAGGCCAGCCTCGAGCGCTTCGCCACCGCTGAGCAGCAGGAAGCGCTCGCCCGCCGCGCCGGCTTCGCGCACGCGCGCCATCGCCCCCTCGCCGCCGGGCTGATGGGCCTGCTGCAACTGGTGGCCTGAAGCCCCTCTTCTGGCGATTCTCTTAACCCTGCCCCACGGAGCCCGCACCAGAGTGGAAGCGCACCCCTGCAGCAACCATGGGCGTTCCCCTGTTCGATTTCGCCGCCAACATCGGCAAGAAGGTGTTCCGGCGCGGCGAGGATCCGGCCAAGGCCGGCGCTGATCTGAAGCAGCACATCGAGAAAAACAACCCCGGCGTCTCAGGCCTCAAGGTGACGGTCGACAACGAGGTGGCCACCCTCAGCGGCACCGCCAGCGATTCGGCGGCGTTCGAGAAGGCGGTGCTGATCGCCGGCAACGTGGAGGGCGTGGGCAAGGTGGTGGCCGGGGAGCTGACCGGTGCCGCCGGCAACTCCGAGTTCGTGCTGGTGGAGGAGGGCGACACCCTCTGGGGCATCTCCGAGCGCGCTTACGGCAACGGCGCCCGCTACACCGAGATCTTCGAGGCCAACCGCGAGGTGATCGAAGACCCCGACCTGATCTTCCCCGGCCAGAAGCTGCGCATTCCTAAGGGATGATGGCGGGCCGCCGTTGCCGCCGCTGCCTGTGATCAAGCTCAATCTCGGTTGCGGCAGCCGGCAGCTCGAGGGCTACGTCAACGTCGACGGCTTCGCCGGCTGCCATCCCGATCAGGTGGTGGATCTGGAGCGCACCCCCTGGCCCTTCCCCGACAACTCGGCCGAGGAGATCGTGCTCCACCACGTGCTGGAGCACCTCGGTCAGCAGCCGAAGGTGTTCCTGGCGGTGATGCAGGAGCTCTACCGCGTGGCGGCAGCCGATGCCCTGATTCACATCGATGTGCCGCACCCCCTGCACGACGACTTCCGCACCGATCCCACCCACGTGCGCTCGATCACGCCGCGCACCCTCTCGATGTTCAGCCGGCGCAACTGCGAGGAATGGCAGCGGCTGGGGTACGCCAACACCCCCCTGGCGCTGATGACCGGCGTCGATTTCGAGATCGAGAGCGTGAGGTACGACCTCGACCCCGACACCCGCGCCCGGCTCGCGAGCGCCGGGGTTCAGCTCCCCGACGACGACCTCGTCGCCTACAGCGATCTCCTGCCCAATCTGTTCAAGGCCATCGCCATCACCCTGCGGGTCTGCAAGCCAGCGGCCCCCTGAAGCCCGGCTGAAGCCTGCGTGGCACGATGTGGGCCGCCGGAGCTGGCCGATGCATTTCCAGGACATCATCAGCACCCTGCATCGCTTCTGGGCCGAGCAGGGCTGCCTGATCCTTCAGCCCTACGACACCGAGAAGGGCGCCGGCACGATGAGTCCCCACACCGTGCTGCGGGCGCTGGGGCCTGAGCCCTGGGCGGTGGCCTATGCCGAACCCTGCCGCCGCCCCACCGACGGCCGTTACGGCGACAACCCCAACCGCGCCCAGCACTACTTCCAGTACCAGGTGCTGATCAAGCCGTCGCCCAACGGCATCCAGGAAACCTATCTGGCCTCGCTCGAGGCTCTCGGCATCCGTCAGGCCGACCACGACATCCGCTTCGTGGAGGACAACTGGGAATCCCCCACCCTCGGCGCCTGGGGCGTGGGCTGGGAGGTGTGGCTCGACGGCATGGAGGTGACCCAGTTCACCTATTTCCAGCAGTGCGGCGGCATCGACTGCCGGCCGGTGTCGATCGAGATCACCTACGGCCTCGAGCGCCTGGCGATGTACCTGCAGGATGTGGAGAGCATCTGGGATCTCAGCTGGAACGGCGAGCGCTCCTACGGCGACATCTGGCTGCCGTTCGAGAAGGGCCAGTGCACCTTCAACTTCCAGGCCTCCAACCCCGAGCGGCTCAAGCAGCTGTTCAGCCTCTACGAGGCCGAGGCCACCGATCTGGTGGCGGCAGGCTTGCCCGCGCCGGCCCTCGACTTCGTGCTCAAGTGCAGCCACACCTTCAACCTGCTGGAGGCCCGCGGCGTGATCTCGGTGACCGAGCGCACCGCCACCATCGCCCGCATCCGCCATCTGGCGCGCCAGGTGGCCGAGGCCTGGCTGGCGGAGCGCCGGGCCCTGGGCTTCCCGCTGATGAGTGAGGAGAAGCGCGCCGCCTGGTACGCCGCCCATCCCGAGGATGCCCCGGCCCTGGCCGAGCCGGCCCCGGCGGCGGCTGTCTGAGCCCGGCGGCCATGGCCCGGGCCCTGCTGGTGCTGGCACTGGTGGCCGGGAGCTTCCAGCTCGGCCGCCTCACCGAGCGGGCCCAGTGGCCCTGCCGCTTCCATGCCATGGCCGGCGTGCTGGCTCCGCTGCTCGGGCAGCCGCTGCCCGGCCGCGCCCTCTGCGACTGGCTGCTGCGCATCCCCTCGCTCTGAGCCGCGCGTCGATCGCCGCTCGGGCGGCCCCTGGGAACCCTGGCCCAGCAGCGCTCCTTGCCCGTGGCCCGCGCCCTCGCCCTGCTGGCCCTGCTGCTGCTCCTGCTCACCGGCTGCGCCCCGCAACCCGGCCCCGCCGATCCGCTCCAGCGGCTGCAGGGGAGCGAAGGGCCCATGCCGGTGCGCCTGGAGGGGACCCTGCTGGAGGATCCAGTGGCGCTGGCGCCAGAGGCCGCTGATGCCGGGCCCTGCCGGGCGCTGCTGCAGGCCGCCGGAGGGCGCACCGATCTGCACTTTCCCCGCTGTCCTGCCCTGCGCCAGGGTTGGCGGCTGCGGCTGGAGGGCGAGCTGCGTCGCCCCCGGCCCGCCCCGCACCCCCTGCTGGCCGGGCCCGCGGAACGGCTGGCGCGCCAGGGCAGCTGGACTCGCCTCGAGGTGCGCCACGTGGAGGTGCTGTCCCGCCCGCCCACGCCGATCGCCGATCTGCGGCGCCGCTTGGCGGGCCGGCTGATCGCCGCCGCCGGGCCCGAGCGGGGCGGGCTGCTGGCCGCCCTGGTGCTCGGCAGCGCCGTGGTGCCCCTGCCGGCGGAGCTGCGCGAGGCGTTCCGGGCCTCGGGTCTGTCCCATGCCCTGGCGGCCAGTGGCTTCCATCTCACGGT
>QLAH01000365.1_pt1 | contig 26985 bp, 22 predicted proteins | sample 4693081 | NCBI WGS metagenome assembly QLAH01 (sample SAMN09425401, study PRJNA476045) | Lake water metagenome, whole genome shotgun sequencing project. | reverse complement strand
TAGATTGGGTGATCGGTGACCACAGTGCGGCCACCTTTGCGCCGTTATGGGAGCGCATTAAGGCCTGGGCCTGTTACTTCTGGGTCACCGATGGGTATCCGGTTTATCCTCAGTTCATCCCAGAGGGTGACCAAATTATCAGCAAAACTTATATGACTCGAGTGGAGGGTGAGACCACCCGCTTGAGGCACTATCTGGCTCGACTGCATCGTAAGACCTTGTGCTACTCCAAGTCCGTAGTCATGCTGAAGCACTCGGTTCGTTTGCTACTTCACTATCTCAAGTTTGGTGAGGTGCCCATCCCAAGAACGATTCATACTTGAATTCAGCAACGCCCTGAATACTCTTAAGAGATTACGCTTTGATAACCTATCCAACAATTACCGCCCCTGCCTTGGGCAAATGCGTCAAAATCGGGAGAGGTAGGGATTCTCAATGGGCCTGCCTTGCTTAGGTTTAAGGATGGGGGATGGGGGATGGGGGATGTCTCGGTTGCTGGTGACGCAATATCAAGCGGAAGTGGAGCAGGTGATTCGCTATGGCGGATCGCGTAAGGAAACCAGCATTCGCAATGCCTTTGAGCGATTACTCAATGGCTACTGCAAACCCCGAAATTATCTGCTGATTCCAGAGCTAGATTACAAGACCCGTTTGAATACAACGGTTCGTCCTGACGGCACGATTAAGGATGCGATTCGGCTAGAGCATGGCTGGTGGGAAAGCAAGGATCAGTATGATCGGCTGGATGAGGAAATTGAGAAAAAGTTTGCCAAGGGCTATCCCGACGAAAATATTTTGTTTGAGGATTCCCAAACGGCGGTGCTAATTCAGCATGGCCAGGAGGTGGCCCGTATTCCGATGCAGGATGCGGCGGGATTGGATACGCTGCTAAATGCCTTTGTAGACTACGAACGTCCAGAGGTGCGCGATTTTCGGGCGGCAATTCTTCAGTTTAAGGAGGATGTGCCCCACATTCTAGAGGAACTACGAAACATTATTGCGCAACAGGAAGGTGGTAATACGGCTTTTCAGGAACGCACTCAGACCTTTTTAGGGGTGTGTCAGCAGTCTATTAATCCTGATATTCAGCAATCCGATGTGTATGAAATGCTGATTCAGCACATTCTCACGGAGGATATTTTTACCAACATTTTCCACGATTCGCAGTTTCACCGAGAAAACAACATTGCGAGGGAATTGTCGGAGATTATCAATACTTTTTTTACGGGTGCAACGCGACGAAATACCCTAAAAAATATCGAGCACTACTATTCTGTTATTCGGCGCAAGTCTGAAAACATCGCCAACCACCACGAAAAGCAAAAGTTTCTTAAGGCGGTCTACGAAAATTTCTACCAAGCCTATAACCCTAAGGCGGCGGATAGGCTGGGCATTGTGTATACGCCGAATGAAATTGTTCGGTTTATGATTGAAAGCACAGAATACCTTGTCCATAAGCACTTTGGCAAACTGCTGAGCGATCCAGGGGTGGAAATTCTCGATCCTTGTACCGGGACAGGCACCTATATTACAGAGCTGATTGAATATCTGCCAGCCAGTAAGTTAGAGCACAAATATAAAAACGAGATCCACTGTAACGAATTGGCGATTTTGCCCTACTACATCGCCAACCTAAATATTGAATATACCTATCAGCAAAAGATGGGAAAATATGAAGAATTTAAGAATATTTGCTTAGTGGATACCCTCGATCACTGCACCGCCGAAGGGCACCAGTTTGATTTGTTTGCCATGAGTGTGCAAAATACGGCCCGCATTCAGCAACAGAATGATCGCACCATTTCTGTAATTATTGGCAACCCGCCCTACAATGCTCATCAGGAGAACTTTAATCAGCGCAATGCTAACCGAGCCTATAAAGGCATTGATGAAAGAATCAAAAGTACCTACATCAAAGAAGGTACGGCCCAAAACCAGATCGTTGTCTATGATATGTATACCCGATTCTTTCGGTGGGCTTCGGATAGATTGGGGCCAAATGGCATTATTGCCTTTATCACAAACCGATCTTTTATTGATTCTAAAACCTTTGATGGCTTTCGCAAGTGCGTTGATCGGGAGTTTGACTATATTTACATTGTTGATACTCAGTCGGACGTGAGAAATAATCCTAAAATTTCTGGCACCAAGAATAATGTGTTTGGCATACAGGCTGGCATTGCGGTGATGTTTTTAGTCCGAAAACGAGGAGAATAAGGAAAAATCGAAATGAAACCTCTCTCCGAAATTCAGAGGCAGTTAAAAGCGGGATATTTTGAATTTACTCGTCATGCTCTTAAGCGAGCTGTTGAACGAAATATCAGTGATCAAGAAATTCGAGAAGCGGGTGAAAATATTATTGTGATTGAGAACTATCCAGAGGATAAGTATTCGCCCAGTTCTCTGTTACTAGGTTTTACGAAGGGTAGTCGTGCCCTACACATCCAGGTTTCAACAATAGAATCAGAGTTAACGAAGATAATTACGCTGTATGAGCCTGACAAAAATGAATGGATTGACCACAAGATTAGGAGAAAATAATGGTTAAGTGTCATGTTTGTGGTTCAGAGAAATTTCACGAAGAATTGGTCTCTGAGATTTTTCAGATTGATGGCAAGTTTTACTTGGTTGAAGATATTCCCGCAACGGTTTGTTCTCATTGTGGAGAAGAAAGCTTTAGCCGAGAAACGACCGAACACATTCGGGTCATGCTGCATGGTGACGTGCAACCAGTTAAATCTATTTCTGTGGATGTGTTAGCCTATCAACCTCAGTTAAGGGCTTCTTAAGTAAAGATCAATAGCATCCATAATTAAAACGAGAGGAGAGATAAAGATGACTATAGAGTCAGCGATTTTGAAAAATATTGAGAATTTACCCAATTCTGTCAAAGAAGCCGTGCTTATTTATACGGAGTTTTTGGCCCATCAGTACCGCAAGCAAAATCTAGAAGAAGTAAAACAAGATTCCGAAGATAATCAACCAGTATTTATTGAAGGAACCTTCAGGTTGCCCCTACCAGCAGATTTTGATCGGCCCATAGAATCTATGAGCGTTGAACAGAGAGAATTTCTTGAGAAAAAATATGGCTACGGTAGCCTAGCCGGAAAAATTACGATGTCTGATGATTTTGATGAGCCACTTGAGGATATGAAGCGTTACATATAGTCCTAGATTATTGTTGATTAGTACATTGCTAGGAGATTTAATCCATGAATGCACAGCTTATGATTCAACCCTCATCCTTCATTGATGCAGACATTCAAATGAAGATGGTTAGAGGGTTGTATCTGTTTAAGTTTAGTGATTCTTTGCAAGATAGGCTAGAAAACTTAAACGAAAAACAGCGGACATCTAGCCTTAATTCTGATGAAGAAGCAGAATTGACAGGCATTCTAGAGCTAGACCGTATTTTTACGTTGCTGAATGCCAAAATTATCGCTGAAGCTGCGTAAATATGGCTATTTCTTCAGCAATTCGACAGCAAGTGAGAGAACGGGCTAATTAATCTATTATTTCTGGCTAAGGTGTGATCACAGTATGGCTAAGGCAAAAATCTGCTACTTTACGCTGCAAGACGAACAAACCAAGGAAGAAAAGCTCGAATGGTTTGAAAACACCCCCTTCGAGAAAATCCCCTTTGACCACATCACCCCAGACAAAAAAGCCAACTGGATTAACCTAACCGACAACGACTTTGATAACCTTTTGCCGTTGATTGACAAAGAAGTAAAAGCAGGCCGTTCTGAAGAGGCCGTTTTTCAGCTTTTTTCAGCAGGAGTGAAAACCCAACGCGACGAATGGATCTATGATTTCTCAAAAGAAGCCCTGACGGCACGAATGAAGTATTTTGTGGAAGTCTATCAAGAGCGCTTAAAGAAAGGAAAACGACGAGATTTAGATATTAAATGGGATCGTGAACTTGAAAAATATTTCAGCCGTTCAATATCCAAAAAATATCAGCCTAGCTATGTAGTTAAAAGCTCTTGGCGTCCATTTGTTAAGAAATTCTTCTACTTCGATAAACACTTCAATGGCATGACTTATCAAATGCCTGTCCTATTCCCTGATTCAGCAATTGATAACCCCTCAATATTTTGTACAGATGTAGGGACTCAATCACCTTTCATGGTGACATCTACAAATTGTGTGCCAGATTTGCATTTAGTGGGTACTGCGGCCCAATGCCTCCCCCTCTACCGCTACGACGAAAACGGCAACCGCATCGACAACATCACCGATTGGGCCTTAACCCAATTCCAAACCCACTACCAAGATCCCACCATCACCAAAGACCATATTTTCCATTACACCTACGCCGTTCTCCACCATCCTGCCTATCGCACCAAATACGAAATCAACCTCAAACGCGAATTTCCTCGCCTGCCCTTCTATGCCAACTTTCACCAGTGGGCCACCTGGGGAAAATCCCTCATGGACTTACACCTCAACTACGAAACCATCGAACCCTACGATTTAAAACGGGTGGATGCGCCCTCATCCCCCAACCCCTTTTCCCGCAGGAGAAGGGGAGCCGAAAACGCAACAATTCCAGGTCTAGAACCCCCTCTACCCATGGGAGAGGGGGCAGGGGGTGAGGGCAAACCCCCCAAAGCCAAACTCAAAGCCGACAAAACCGACGGCAAAATCATCCTCGACACCGAAACCACCCTAGAAGGCATCCCCACCCTCGCCTGGGACTACAAACTCGGCAATCGCTCCGCCCTAGAATGGATTTTGGATCAATACAAAGAGAAAACCCCCAAAGATCCCACCATCCGCGAACTCTTTAACACCTACAAATTCGCCGACTACAAAGAACACGTTATCGATCTACTCAAACGAGTCTGCACCGTCAGCCTCCGCACCATGGAAATCATCCACCAAATGCCCGAAACCGTAGACCATCAAACCCCGAAAAAACCATAACGTGGGGTGCATTCGCGCCAGCAATGCACCCAACTTACCCATCAAGACATTTGCTATCGTAGGCGGTGCATTGCGGCAAATGGTGATTACCCCATAGTCAAAAGATATTGGTGCCGCGAATGCACCCTACAGATCTACAGCTTGGCGATCTCCTGGGGTGAACCTGCCGACTGAGGATACCCACGGAAGCTAAGCTTGTTGAGAAAACCTTAAGTCTTTCTCTTAATTGGGCTTCCGGGAGCGTCGTCGGGGGGGCAAAACGGCTATCGGTGCTAGGATCAAGTAAAAGAACGTACAAAGACGCTGAAACTAGCGAGAAGGACGAAGAAAGTCAATGCAAGAAATTGAAAAATCAATATCCTTTGATGGCCGGGACATTAAGCTGCGCGTAGGTCTGTTGGCTCCCCAGGCTGGGGGTGCCGTGCTGGTGCAGTCGGGGGAGACCGCCGTTTTGGTGACGGCCACCCGCGCTGCCGGACGGGAAGGAATCGACTTTTTGCCCCTGTTGGTGGATTACGAAGAACGCCTCTACGCCGCCGGACGCATCCCCGGTGGCTTTTTGCGTCGGGAAGGTCGGCCTCCAGAGCGGGCCACGCTGATTAGCCGTTTGATCGACCGCCCCATGCGGCCCCTGTTCCCCCACTGGCTGCGGGACGATATTCAAATTGTGGCTACCACTCTGTCTATGGATGAGCAGGTGCCCCCCGATGTGCTGGCGGCAACGGGGGCTTCCGTGGCGGTGCTGTTGGCCAAAATTCCCTTCAATGGGCCGATGGCAGCGGTGCGCGTGGGCCTAGTGGGCGACGATTTCGTCATCAACCCCACCTATAAAGAAGTGGAAAGTGGCGACCTGGATCTGGTCGTAGCGGGTTCCCCCGACGGCGTGATCATGGTGGAAGCCGGGGCCAACCAACTGCCCGAAGCCGACATGATCGAAGCCATCGACTTTGGCTATGAGGTGGTGCAAGACCTGATTCAGGCCCAGCTCGACCTGATTAAGGAACTGGGCATCGAGATCGTCAAGGAAGTAGAACCGGAAACCGACCCCACGCTGTCTACCTTCATCGAAGAAAAAACCAGCGCTTCCATTAAAGAGGTACTGAAGCAGTTCAGCCTCACCAAGCCAGAGCGGGACGAAAAGCTAGACGCCATCAAGGCCGAACTCGTCACCACCATTGAGGCGCTGGAAGACGATCATCCGGTAAAAGTCGCCGTGGCCGCAAACGGCAAAGCCCTGGGCAACACCTATAAATCCGTCACCAAAAAGCTGATGCGTCAGCAAATCATTGACGAAAAAGTGCGCGTCGATGGCCGCAAGCTAGACGAAGTGCGCCCCATCTACTGCCAGGTGGGCCTCCTGCCAGAGCGCGTTCACGGCACGGGCCTATTCCAGCGGGGGCTAACTCAGGTGATGTCTGTGGTAACGCTAGGCACCCCCGGTGACGCCCAGATGATGGACGACCTCCACCCCGAAGAGGAAAAGCGCTACCTACACCACTACAACTTCCCCCCCTACTCCGTGGGCGAAACTCGGCCCATGCGCTCCCCTGGTCGGCGGGAAATTGGCCACGGTGCCCTCGCTGAACGCGCCCTGGTGCCCGTGCTGCCGCCCAAAGAAGACTTCCCCTACGTGATTCGGGTCGTGTCTGAGGTGCTGTCCTCCAACGGATCCACCTCCATGGGTTCCGTCTGTGGCTCTACCCTCTCGCTGATGGATGCCGGGGTACCGATCACCAAGCCCGTTAGCGGCGCGGCCATGGGTCTCATTAAGGAAGGCGACGAAGTGCGCATCCTCACCGACATCCAGGGCATCGAAGACTTCCTAGGCGACATGGACTTTAAGGTGGCGGGCACCGACAGCGGCATCACCGCCCTGCAAATGGACATGAAAATCACCGGACTGCCGATCAAGGTGATCGCCGAAGCCATCAACCAGGCCAAGCCTGCCCGTCTGCACATCCTGGAGAAAATGCTGGCCACCATCGACACCCCCCGCACCACGATGTCGAAGTATGCGCCGCAGTTGATCACCTTCAAGATCGACCCCGAAATGATCGGGATGGTGATCGGCCCCGGCGGCAAGAAGATCAAGGCCATCACCGAGCAAACCGGAGCCAAGGTGGACATCAACGACGACGGTACCGTCACCGTGTCCTCCCTGTCTGGGGAAAAAGCCCGGCAGGCCAAGGCCATGATCGAAGCCATCGTCTTCAAGCCCTCCGCTGGCGATGTGTTTGTGGGCACGGTGATGCGGGTGATTCCCATCGGTGCCTTCGTCGAATTTATGCCCGGTCAAGAGGGCATGATCCACATCTCCCAACTGGCAGACTACCGCGTCGCCAAGGTGGAAGATGAGGTGAACGTGGGCGACGAGGTGATCGTCAAAGTCCGCGAAATCGACGGTCGGGGCCGCGTCAACCTCACCCGTCTGAACATCCACCCCGACGAAGCAGCGGCAGCACGGGCGGCAGCGGCGGCGCGTTAGGCAGGCGTCCATCTCAAAGTCCCTCTCCCGTCCTGGGAGAGGGATTTAGGGTGAGGGCAGAAGGCTCGTAAATTAGGCGATTCTTAACGCTCAACACATCCCACTAAAACCAGGACTTGGCTATGGCTAACCGACATCACCACGGTAGGGCAATAGCCCAGTTTTGTATTCTGGCGGGATTGATTGCCCTCGTCACCGTCGCCTGCCAATTTCAGTTTTCCGGGGGAGAACCGTCCGTGACGCTACCGCCACCGCCCCAAGGCCCGCTGCGAGTGCTGTTTGTGGGCAACAGTCTCACCTACTTCAACAACGGCATCGACTACCACCTGCGCGGCCTCGCCCCCGACCTGCAAGCCGTCAGCATCAGCCAATCTGGCTATTCCTTCAAATATCACACCGAGGATGAGCGTACCCTCCAGGCCATTCGCAACGGCCCATGGAACTACGTAATTCTACAAGATCAAAGCCAGCTCCCGGTGATCAACCCCAGCTTTTCGGAATACTACGCCAAGGCCATCGCCCAGGTAATTCGCGACAGCGGATCGAAGCCCCTGCTCATGATGACCTGGGAACGCCGGGACAGCCTCGACCAGGGCGTGAACACCCGCAACCTAGCCAACGCTTACAACACCCTAGGGAAAACCCTCAACGCCCTCGTCATTCCCGTAGGCTTAGCCTTTGAACAGGCTTACCGTACCCGCCCCGACCTCGCCCTAGATGCCGATGATGCCCACCCTACCGTCTACGGCACCTACCTCGCGGCTTGCGTACTCTACGGATTTCTGATGCACCAAAGCCCCGTGGGTCTGGTCTATCGCGATCCCGCCATTGCGGCAGAGGATGCTGCATTTCTCCAACAAACCGCCTCCGAAATCCTCGGTTTACAGGATCGCTGAGGACGAACCGAATCCCTACCCCCTCGACGTTCAGGGATTTGATCTAGGGTTCCTTTCTTAGTAGGATGCAATGATGCGATTTCATAGACAAACCCCTTAATCCTGAGACACCGTGCGAAAAATTATTCTTGCTGGCAACTGGAAAATGTACAAAACCCAGGCAGAAACCCTGGAGTTTCTGAAGCAGTTTTTGGGGCAGCTCAACGAAACCCCTGAAGACCGCAGTGTGGTACTGTGTGCGCCCTTCACTGCCCTCAGTGCCCTATCCAAGAGCCTACACGGAGCCAGAATTAAGGTCGGTGCCCAAAATATCCACTGGGCCGATGAAGGAGCCTACACCGGGGAAATCTCCGGGGATATGCTGCGGGAACTGGGGGTGCGCTACGTCATCGTCGGCCACAGCGAACGCCGCCAATACTTCGGTGAAACCGACGAAACCGTGAACCTGCGCCTGAAGCAGGCCCAGAAATGCGGCCTCATCCCCATCCTCTGCGTGGGCGAAACCAAGCAACAGCGCGACGCCGGAGAAACCGAAGCGATAATCGCCGCCCAGATTGAAAAAGACTTGGTGGATGTCGATCAAACCAACCTCGTGATCGCCTACGAACCCATTTGGGCCATCGGCACGGGCGACACCTGCGAAGCTGAAGAAGCCAACCGCGTCATCGGCGAAATTCGCAAGTTGTTGACCAACCCCAACGTCACCATCCAGTACGGCGGTTCCGTCAAACCCAACAACGTGGATGAACTGATGGCCCAACCCGAAATCGACGGTGCCCTCGTGGGTGGGGCCAGCCTAGAACCCGACAGCTTCGCCCGCATCGTCAACTACGAACCCTTGGCCTAGGTTAGTCAGTAGCCCTATCCCACAAGGGCGAGGAGACCTCGCCCCTACCCCCAGCCGTAGGGTGAACAACGCCGAGGCGAGGCTTGTCCAACCCGAAGCAATGCGCCATTTGAGAATTTCTCTAGATTTCCCAGACCCAACCTACCAACCCTGGGGAAGCGACAGGAAATTGAATGTTTGCCACAGGAAGGGGGAAACTCCTTCCTTTTTTATTGGCTCCCGTCTCCCTTTACAATTGGAGGCAGAGCGCGTCGTTAAAGGTATAACACTTTGGGTATCAACGTTGGGCTGCTGGGGTTGGGCACGGTGGGGTCAGGCACCGCCAAGATTCTCTTGGATGCGGTGGGTCGTCATCCCTTGCTGAGCCAGATTACCCTCGCCAAGGTAGGGGTACGAAATCTCGACAAACCCCGCAGCGTCGAGATCCCCGCCGATTTCCTAACGACGGATCTCGAAAGCATCGTCACCGATCCCGGTGTGGATGTGGTGGTGGAAGTCTTGGGTGGGCTAGAGCCAGCCCGTAGCCTGATCCTGAAGGCCATCGCCCACGGCAAGCATGTCGTCACCGCCAACAAAGCCGTGATTGCCCGCTACGGCGACGAAATCTTTACGGCGGCCAACGAGGCCGGAGTATACGTCCTGCTCGAAGCCGCTGTTGGCGGGGGCATTCCCGTCGTCCAGCCCCTCAAGCAAGCCCTAGGGGTGAACCGGATCCAGGCCGTGACGGGGATCATCAACGGCACCACCAACTACATCCTGACCCGAATGCAGCGGGAGGGCGGTGACTTTGAGCCGATCCTGGCCGATGCCCAACGCCTGGGCTATGCCGAGGCCGATCCCTCCGCCGATGTGGACGGACTCGATGCCGCTGACAAAATCGCCATTTTGGCCTCCCTTGCCTTTGGGGGGCGGATTAAATTGTCCGAGGTCTACAGCGAAGGGATCCGCCACGTTTCCGCCGCTGATATTACCTACGCTAACCGTTTGGGGTTCGTGATCAAACTGCTCGCCATTGCCCGCCGCCATTCTGGGGGTGACGGTAGCGTTGAAGAACTGGAACTGCGCGTCCACCCCACTCTGGTACCGGAATCTCACCCGCTGGCCTCGGTGAACGATGTGTACAACGCCATTGTGGTGGAAGGCGACCCCATCGGCCAGGTGATGTTTTTTGGGCCAGGAGCCGGGGAAGGGCCAACCGCCAGCGCCGTGGTGTCAGATATTTTGAACATCGCCGCCACCGTGGTTTCGGGCCAAGGCCGCGAGGTAACGCCCAAAACCGCTAACCCCCTGCTGGCCTGTAGCCACCAGCACTACTGCAAAGTTAGCCCCATGGCCGACATTGTCAGTCGGTTCTATGTGCGGCTGCTGGCCCAGGATGAACCGGGGGTGATTGGCAAACTGGGCCTGTGCTTTGGCAACCACGCCGTTAGCCTAGAATCCATCGTGCAAACGGGCATCCACGACGATGGAGCCGAAATCGTCATCGTCAGCCACGAGGTGACGGAAGCCAACTTCCAAACCGCCCTCGACGAAATCCGCGCCTTCCCCGAAATTGCCAGCGTCGCCAGTGTCATCCGCGTCCTGTAGCCCCCTAAAATAAACACCCGTAGGCCCCCGCAGGGGCAAGGTCTCCTCGCCCTCCCCGACCCCAAAATTATCTACCGCCATGACCGCCATTCCCGACAGCCTCGAAACCGCCATTGTCCAAGCTCGTGAGGCTACCCGCGCCGCCATCCAGGCCGGATTGCCACGCATGACCGTCGAACTGGTCTATTCCGAACTGAAGGGGATGCCCGTGGCCGAGCAGTTCTACCCGGTGCTGCAAGAGATGGGGTTAGCCTTCAAAATGTACTTCCCCGATGCTGGGGCCGCCGCCCTGGCACGGCGCGACTGGGGCGAACCGGAGTTTTCGGTGCGTGGCATTGGCGAAATTAAGGGCCAAATGGAGCCAGACGACCAGGCCTACATTTTTGTGGAGCCCTCCTCCGTGGAAGTGACCCAGGTGGAGGAAATGTGCAACCAGGCCGGGGACAAGTTTGTGATTATGCTGAACCCCAAGCTAGAGGACGTGGCGACCATCGGCATTGGCTATGCGGGGCGGCAACTGCGGGAGCGCTTCCTCAGCACCCTGGAACCCGTCTACTACCTACGGCCCATGGCGGGGGCGGTGCTGCTGCGAGCCTACCCTGGGCCTTGGCAGGTGTGGCAAGAAACCAGCGAGGACAACTACACCCTAGTGGCAGAACTGCCCCAAAAGCCCTCCGGCGAAGCCTTGGATCGGATTTTGCTAGGGGAACCCTCCACCGACAGCAGCGCCGCTCCCAGCCCAGATGCCCCCGCACGGCCTCGACGGGGTGGTTTTTTGTCGGATCTGCAAAACTTCCTCAAGGCGCTTAGCCAGTAGCCTGTAGCCTAGGGCACGGTTTCGCTATGCTAAAACAACGAAAAATGCTAAATGTCCGGATTTGCCGACAAATGCCCTTTGGCGGTTTAAAACTGTAGAGCAAGCCTCCTAAACTGTGGATACCTAATATGGTGTCCCCTAGCACGGTGTCCCCCAGCACGGTGTTACCTAGTACAGCGCCCCAGCGCCGCTGCTACATCATGGACATTAGGGCTTAGGAAGGTTGATGTCTTTGGGCTGTCAGCCATCACGAACCTTCATCACTGGCGAGTACCTTAATCTATGCGAATTCTCAAAACCCAGACCCTACGAGGGCCGAACTACTGGAGCATCCGCCACCCCAACCTAATTTTGATGCGGTTGGATTTGGAGGATCTCGCAGACCGTCCCTCCGACCAAATTCCTGGGTTTTACGAAGCGCTCTCAGCAACCCTGCCCAGCTTGATCGAGCATTTCTGTTCCCCAGGACATCGGGGCGGTTTCCTCAGCCGCGTGCGCCAAGGCACCTACATGGGCCACATTGTCGAGCACGTTGCCCTCGAACTCCAGACCCTAGCGGGAATGCCCACGGGCTTTGGTCGCACCCGTGGCACCGTAGAGCCTGGGGTGTATCAAGTGGTGTTTGAGTACCAAAACGAGCAGGCCGGACGCTATGCCGCCAGGGCCGCCGTGCGCCTGTGCAACAGCCTGGTGGAAACGGGCCACTACCCGAAGGAAGAGCTAGAACAGGACATTGCCGACCTAACGGAATTCCGCCTGGATGCTGCCCTTGGCCCCAGCACCGAAGCCATTGTCCGCGCTGCCGAAACTAAGGATATTCCCTGGCTGCAACTGCCCACCCGCGCCATGATTCAACTGGGCTATGGCCGCTACCAGCAGCGCATTCAGGCTACCCTCAGCAGCAAAACCAGCATCCTAGCGGTGGAACTGGCCTCAGACAAAGAAGGCACCAAGCAAATTCTGCGGGATGCCGGGATCCCGGTCCCCCGTGGCACCGTAATTTATTACCAGGACGAACTGGAGGAAGCCATCAACGACGTGGGCGGTTTCCCCATTGTGGTGAAGCCCCTAGACGGCAACCACGGACGCGGCATCACCATCGACATCAGCAGCTACGCAGCCGCCGAGGAAGCCTACGAAGCGGCCCGCGAAGTATCTAGCGGCGTCATCATCGAGCGCTTCTACAAGGGCCGGGATCATCGGGTGCTGATGGTCAACGGTCGTCTAGTGGCGGTGGCCGAACGGGTGCCAGCCCACGTGGTCGGCGACGGCCACTCCACCATCGAGCAACTGATTGAAATCACCAACCAAGACCCCCGCCGAGGCGACGGTCACGATAACCTGCTGACCCGCATCACCGTAGACCGCACCACCTGGCAACTGCTAGATCGCAAGGGCTACACCCTCGAAACCGTGCTGCCCAAGGGCGAAATGTGCTACCTGCGCTCCACCGCTAACCTCAGTACCGGGGGCATCGCCATCGACCGCACTGACGAAATCCACCCAGACAACATTTGGATTGCCCAGCGGATCGCCAAAACCATCGGCCTCGACATTGCCGGGATTGACGTAGTCACCACCGACATTTCCAAGCCCCTGCGCGAGGTGGACGGGGTGATTGTGGAGGTCAACGCCGCCCCCGGTCTGCGGATGCACATCTGCCCCAGCGAAGGCATTGCCCGCAACGTGGCGGAACCCATCCTGGAAATGCTCTTTCCCCCCAGCACCCCCACGCGGGTACCCATTGTGGCGATTACGGGCACCAATGGCAAAACCACCACCACCCGCCTGATCGCCCACATCTTTAAGCAAACGGGCCAAATCGTGGGCTACACCACCACCGACGGCATCTACATCGGCGAAAACCTGGTGGAAGCCGGGGACACCACTGGCCCCCAAAGTGCTCAGGTGATTTTGCAGGATCCCACCGTGGAAGTGGCGGTGCTAGAAACGGCACGGGGCGGAATGCTGCGTTCGGGTCTCGCCTTTAAGGCCTGTGATGTGGGCGTGGTGCTAAACGTCGCCGCCGACCACCTCGGAATTGGCGACATTGAAACCGTGGAAGATCTGGCCCACCTCAAGAGCATCGTGGCCGAAACCTCCCGCCCCAGCGGCTATGCAGTGCTCAATGCCGACGATCCCCTAGTATCGGCCATGGCCCAGCGGGTGAAGGGGCAAGTGGCCTACTTTTCTATGGATCCCCACAACGAGCTACTCCGCAAACATGCCCAGCAAGGAGGTCTCGCTGCCATCTACGAGCACGGCTATCTGTCGATTCTCAAGGGCGACTGGCTGCTGCGGATTGAACAGGCCGAAAAAGTGCCCCTCACCATGGGCGGGTTAGCCCCCTTCCAAATTGCCAACGCCCTCGCCGCCAGCCTCGCCGCCTTTGCCCAGGGGGTCAGCATCGAGCACATTCGCCAAGCCCTGCACACCTTCCAATCTGGCACACAGCAAACCCCAGGCCGCATGAATCTGTTTAACCTAGGTCGCTTTCATGCCCTGGTAGACTATGCCCACAACCCCGCTAGCTACGAGGCCCTAGGTGGCTTTGTGAAGAACTGGCCCGGTCGCTGCATTGGCGTGGTGGGTGGCCCTGGGGATCGCCGCGACGAGGACTTTATCGCCCTCGGCAAACTGGCAGGGCAAATCTTTGACGAGGTAATCGTCAAGGAAGACGACGACACCCGAGGTCGTCCCCGTGGCGACGCCGCCAAGTGGATTGTCCACGGCCTAGAGGAAGTGCCCACCGCCGCTAGCTACCGCACCATCCTCAACGAAACCGAGGCCGTTAACACCGCCCTCGACAGTGCCCCCGACGATAGCCTGGTGGTGATTTTGCCGGAAAGCGTCAGCCGCGCCATCGGCCTGATTCAGGCCTGCAATCCCCTTCCTCAGGGCAACGGGGCTCCATCGACCGCCGTATCAACAACAGAAACCTCGGAACCTGTTGTCCCCACCTCCGACCAGTACGCTGAGGCTCACAGCTAGCCCATCGGCACTCGCCCATCGGGATTTGACACTCCCACGGGCTAAAAACCCGGTTTCTGCTGGTCACCCTAGCGGCATTGCTGGTAGACCGAGAAACCGGGTTTTTGTATGGATGGTCTAGGCTGTCCTGAAGGGCTAGGAAGAACTTGGTACACTGGAAAGCAGTCTCTCGCTGACTCAACTAAACTAGCCTCTGCCGTTGTCTTTACGCGCTTGATGATGCTAACCGTCTTGCCTATGCCGCCCCTTGTTGTGCCCCCTACCCTAGCCCTGCTGGGGATGGACAGCATCCTCTCGACCCAGGGCATTATGGTCATGCTGCTGGTGGCCTATGCTGGGGCTATGTGGATGTTCCTTAAGAGCGCTCCCAAGGTCTACACCATCATGGTCTCTGACCTGGAGGTCGCTCGCCAGTTTTATGAGGGGATGCTGAACCTACCGGCGGCGGAGGTGCCCCTGCACTACTACTACAACTACGAGCAAACCCTGGGTACAGGTGGCCTAGACCCCTTCTACATGGGCGGCACCTCCAGCTTAGCGGGGGCGGGGCCATCGGGTGGGCCGGATGGGCTGTGGTATCAACTGCGCAAAAACACCCAACTGCACATCATCACTGGGGCCAGCCTGGGTCAGCGCAATCGCCAACGCCACGTTTGCTTTGATCGCAAGTGCTTGGAGTACATTCTCATGCGGGTGCAGCTCACGGGCATTAAGCACAAAATTCTTACCGAAACCCCGCTTAATTTCTTAATTAGAGACTACGATGAGCAGATTATTGAATTAGCTGAGGTGAATGGCTAGAAGCATTCCGTTTTTCCTAACCCTGCTGAGCTATCTCCAGAACATAAGCCGACATGTGTTTAATTGCATACTGCTCTTGACCAAAAGTCCTGTCAGAAGGACTTGATGGCGATTCAGTCAGTGTGTTTTAGATGACTGACAGCTTAGCTATGCCCCCATCACTAAATGCTTCTAGTCTGCCTTGAACCATTTTTGGGTGCGTTCCTTGTCTGCTGACCGCATCGTCTAACCACCGCTTGCAAAAATGGTTGTCTAGTTGTTTATTCGGGATGGCTATGTAGTAGCAGATTACCTCAAACGCTGTACTCAGATCGATAGTCTATCCGCTTCAGCAATTTGTTAGCCTTGGCCAGCAAAAGTTACGCCCTTCTGACTCATTCTACGACTAGATGCCAGGGTAAACTATTTTTCCTGCTAGCCGAAAAGCATTAAAGTCGTTGTCAGCATGGGTTACGCTTCGCTAATCCATCCTACGACTACAATGCCCTGGTTAGGTCACATTGTCACGGCTCGAAAGTAGAGAATGTGGCGCGTGTCCAGAATGCAATAGACTGCGGGGCACTCAGACCGTGCCGATCACCGATGGGAATGACAATCTGGTAGTAAGCATCAAGGTCAGAATCTCCGGCGATGCCTGAGGTGGCCTGATCCATTTCACGAAACACGGGTTGCTCTTTCTCGGTCAATTGGTGGTTGAGCAACGCCTCATCTCCCGCGTCGCGGCGGTGTGCCAAAATCGGAAAATCGGTCGGTGTGGTCATGGTGTGGGAGGTGGCCTAATGATAAAGATCAACGGCGGCAAGAGGCCTATCGGCCCTAACCGACTCACTATCTGCCGTCCGTTGCAGCAAGGTGTTAGCCTACTCTACACTTAGGTATGCACAAGCAGTCTATATGTATTATGCATCATGAGCTATCACGACATCATTACGATTGAGCCTGATAAACGTGGTGGTAAACCCTGCATTCGCCGGATGCGAATTACGGTCTACGATGTCTTGGGTTGGCTGGCGGCTGGTATGTCTACTGCTGAAATCATTGACGACTTTCCAGAGTTAACGGAAATCGACATTCGAGCATGCTTGGAGTTCGCGGCTGATCGTGATCATCGTTTAGTTGCGTCAGTGAGTGCTGCTTGAAACTACTGTTTGACCAAAATCTCAGTCGTAAGCTAGTTAATCGGCTGGCTGATATTTTTCCTGGATCCAGCCACGTTCAATTCTATAACTTAGCAGAGAAAACAGATACTGAGATCTGGGAATTTGCTAAGCTCAATAACTTCTGCATCGTCACGCAAGATGCAGATTTTCCCGAAAGAAGTCGGCTCTATGGCTCTCCACCTAAAGTTATTTGGCTGCGATGTGGCAATGCACCAACGAGGGAGGTGGAAAACCTGATTCGATTTGGTGCTGAAGCAATTCAAGAGCTTTTGTCAAATCCTAATCTGCACTGTCTAGAGTTGTACTAACCTATAGAAATTGACAATCCTGGTTAGCTTAAGTTGATTGATTCCTTTGCCACTGAGCGCAAACGGCTTTGCCTTATCTCCCGCATCGCAGCGGTGCGCCAAAATCGGGAAATCGGTCGGTGTGGTCATGGTGTGGGAGGTGGCTTAACTACTTGTTAGGGAAGAGTGGTGGGCATTGCCCACCCTACGAACTAGGCCAGTAGCTTTAGCCCATCCGTTAGCACACAATGTTAAACTATTAGCCATCTACAATACATTCACTGGATCGCCGAAAAATCCTTGCAGAAAATGCTCTAGAGAAAGACACCATGCAATTTAGATACACCTCAGCTTATACATGATAATAAGGTAATGAGGGAACAATCAACTATACTGTCCAACCTCTTCAAGAGTTTCCAAATATCTGCTATATATATCTATAAAGATATTATCTATTAATATCAGTATCGCAAAATAAATAAAGTAGTTATCATACCTGTAAGATTCACTTTCAAGCGTTTTCAATGTCGGTAGATTTTGCTGGTATGACTGTGTGTTATGAGCGACTCTGTTTCTATGCTGGTACAAGTGATTTTCATACATTTCCTTAAGCAAAAAAGAAGCTCTGCTTTCCTGTGGAAGTAAAGGCTTACCTTGGATATTTATATTTCTGAAAACAGATGAGTAATATTTCTGTTGTTCATTTTCATTTGACACCTGTGGAACCAAGTATGAGAAGCCCAAGAAGGTTTTTTTAAGAAAATCATCATCAATACCTAAGTTGATCGATTTATAGTTGCCATCTCTAACTTTTTCGAGTATAGCCTCTTTGCTTCGGCCCTTTTCCGTTAATGTTTCTATATTCCATTCGAGAATATTATCAAACTGTGATTCTCCATCTTCGTCTGGCTCGTCATTTTCATTGGCAAATCGTTCTATTGTAGTTCTATATGTTTGTTCATCTGGGTATAAACCAAGATATGCCAATAATATGCTTGTTATTCTTTGTTGTCCATCAAGTATCAAATTTCTATTTGTGCCTGAAATTTTAAATGCGCCAATTGTAACAGGCGGAACAAACTGATTTTCCTTGAAAGTTTCTATCAGAGTGCTTACTTGTTTCTCTTCCCATACGAAGTATCGCTGATATTCCGGAAGGACTATATTCCGTTTTAGTACCAGTTCAGTCCAATGCCATAGAGAATATTGTCCATAATAAATCCTGTTCTCCATAGAAGCCACTTTCCCTTTTATCAACACTTATTATTGGTATATTGCAGTTTGTGGAGCAAGTATAACTACTTGTTAGAGGAGAAACTTCCGCTTAATACCCTTATGCAAGAAAATTTCAACCTAAACGCCAGTTACGGGATCTTAGGCAGCACATTTCAGCATAAATCCCTAACGCTCTAGGCACCTTATAACTTAAGACTCTTTTTCGATTAATACAAAATTACTCATAAGTGCATCACCTCCACCACCAAGACGGCTGCTTGGCCCGCAATTCGACCGAATGAACCCAGGATCTACTAACTTAGTGGTATAGGCCATCATTACGGGCCTAGTGCCAACGTTCAAATTTCTCAGTTATCCCATGCTCGATACCGTAGACCTCAAACGCGACCTCGACCAGCTCACCCACCGCCTGGGTAAAACCCAGGACTATCTTTGACATCCCTGCCCTAGAAGCCCGAATTCAAGACCTAGAGCAAGTTGCCGCCCAGCCCGACTTTTGGGACAACCAAACCAAGGCCCAAGAAACCCTTCAGGAATTGAGCGACTATAAGGCAAATTTGGCCCAGCTCACCCAGTGGCAGGCCAGCCTAGAGGATGCCGCCGCCATCCTAGAGCTGTTGCAGGTAGAGAGCGACGAAGCCCTGCTCCAGGAGGCCTACGACAATGTGGCCCAGCTCAGCCACGAGCTAGACCAGTGGGAGCTTCAGCAGCTTTTGGCTGGCCCCTACGACAAAAAGGGGGCGGTGCTGACCATCAACGCCGGGGCAGGCGGCACCGATGCCCAGGATTGGGCGGAAATGCTGTTGCGGATGTATACCCGCTGGGCCGAGCGGCAGGGCTATGGCGTGCATTTGGTGGAAATGTCGGAGGGGGAAGAGGCGGGGCTGAAGTCCGTCACCCTGGAGATTACGGGGCGCTATGCCTTCGGCTACCTGAAGTCTGAGAAGGGCACCCATCGGCTGGTGCGAATTTCGCCCTTTAACGCCAACGGCAAGCGCCAAACCAGCTTTGCTGGGGTGGAGGTGATGCCGATTTTGGATCAAACCATAGAGCTAGACATCCCCGAAAAGGATCTGGAAATCAAGACTTCGCGCTCTGGCGGTGCGGGTGGCCAAAACGTCAACAAGGTGGAAACGGCGGTGCGGATTACTCACTTGCCCACGGGCATTTCCGTGCGCTGTACCCAGGAGCGATCCCAACTGCAAAACCGGGAAAAGGCCATGGCCATCCTCAAGGCCAAGCTGTTGATTATTGCCCAAGAACAGCACGCCCAAGCCATTGCCGAAATTCGCGGCGATATGGTGGAAGCGGCCTGGGGCACCCAAATTCGCAACTATGTGTTCCACCCTTACCAACTGGTCAAGGATTTGCGAACGGGGGTAGAAACCACCGCCATTACCGATGTCATGGATGGCGAACTAGAAGCGTTCATCCAGGCTTACTTGCGCCAGGAAAACCAACTGCTGCAAGAACAAACGGTCTAATGCCAATCGTCCATACCGCTAGTGCGACACCCCCACGCTGAAAATCTATTTTCAGCGCAAGGACTCATTGGAAAACCCCGATTCCCATCTCGGCGAACCGTAGGGGCGAGGTCTCCTTGCCCGCTGATACCGGGGGTAAAGGATCCGGATTTGGCCTAAAGAGGAACTGTGAAGGCTAGTTCCACTCCAGCACCAAATCGCCAGACCGCACCTTTGACCAAATGAGGTCTTGCACGATATTCAGTTCTTGGGGGGTCGCTTCGCCATCGGCCCAAATCACCCGGTCGATGTAGTCGCGTTCGTCATCGGTAACTAGCCCATCGGCTACGGCATCTTCCACGATGGCGCGGAGGGTGTCGAGGTGGGCGAGGTCGGCTTTGGTGAGGGGGGCCGCATTGGGACGTTCAATTTTCATGGCAAAAGCCTCTACAGAGGGGATTAGCCTGTCATCCGCAGGGCCATGGTGGTGCGAAATCCCCAAACAGCCGTACCGCTGGGCTATCAAAGCCCCAGACGAGGGCTGAAACCCTCGAAACGAGGGACGCGCTCAACCGACCCTTCAGGCTCTATGTTGGACGGTAGCACGTTCCCCTAGGGAATGTTAGGACTGCGCAACTAAACGTTAGTCCGTCAAGAAATCGTCATGATGCTTCGGGGCTAGGTGTCGCAGAGGGGTCAACCTCGCCGTCTTGGGCTGGAGAACTATCGGTGGCCGCAGCGATCGTCTCCGATGCCTTGGGCATTTGCACCTCAAGAGCCTCCAGCGATTGCAGAATGTTGAGGGCGGATCGGTACCCAGCCATGATCAGATCTTCGTAGTCGGAAGGGGTTTCTGGGGGGTCGGTGGCAATGAGACTGAGCACGCCCAGCACATCGTTGAGATCGGATCGTACTCGGTAGGAGGTGTCTCGCACGGCTTGGTCGTCAATGACCGAAGAATCGGGATTCCCCTGCTCCGAAAACTGCATGGCGTAGAGCTTGGCGTAGTGTTGGCCCAGATCGAGCAGGGTTTGGTGGGTGCCTCGCTCGACTACGCGCCCCCGGTCGAGGACAGCAATTTGATTGGCCCGCTGCACCGTGGAGAGGCGGTGGGCAATCACCAGGGTGGTGCGATCTTTGCTGAGATCGTCAATGGCCTGCTGCACTAACCGTTCGGAAACGGTGTCGAGGGCGCTGGTAGCTTCGTCGAGAATAAGAATTTCGGGGTTTTGTACTAGGGCGCGGGCAATGGCGAGGCGCTGCCGCTGACCACCGGAGAGCAAAATACCCCGGTCGCCAATCAGAGTATCGTAGCCCTGAGGCAGCCGCAGGATAAATTCCTCAGCATTGGCGCGGCGAGCGGCCTCGGCAACCTCCTCATCGGTGGCTTGGGGGCAACCATAGCGAATGTTGTCCGTCACTGAGGCATTGAACAAAAAGGTATCTTGGCTGACGACCCCCAAGCGGCGACGGAAGGACTGAATATCAAACTCCCGGAGATCGGTGCCGTCGATATCGATGCTGCCCTGGGTCGGGTCGTAAAAGCGCGGTAGCAGGTCGGCAAGGGTCGATTTCCCTGCCCCGGAGGAACCCACAAGCGCCAAGGTTTGGCCCTTAGGCAAAAACAGATCAACATCTTGCAGCGCCCAGCCATCGCCCATGGGGTAACGAAAGGAGAGGTGGTTAAACCGAATACCCTCGTTGAGGGCGGTAAACGGGCGACGACCATTGGCCATAAAGGGTTTGTCATCCCGGTTGAGAAAGGCTTCGATAATTTCGGCACTGGCGGAGGTGCTGGCCAATTGGCTGCGGCTGCCGTTGAGTTGGCCAATGAAGGGTAGCAGCCGAAACAACACAACCAGGTAAATCAGCAGCACCGACGAAACAGACTCCAGTTGATCCGTTAGCAACGTGCGCCCGACCAAGATGAGGGCAAGAAGCGCCACGATGCTCAGCATTTCGTTGATGGGGGCAATGCTGGCATAGACTAACTGCGACTTAAATTCGGCGTTCTCCCGCTGGCGCACTAGGTGATTGATAGACTCAAACTCGCGCTCTTCATTGGTGGTGGTTTTAACTAGGCGAATGCCCGATAAAACCTCAATGGTGCGAATAGAGAGGTCAGCCGATGACTTAGATAGCGCTTGGCCAAAGCCCTTAGCCTGACCGATGGAGACCTGGTTGGCCAGGGCTACCCCCGCCATCAGCACAACAGACACCAGGGTGAGGGGCCAGGAAATTGCCACCAAAATCCCCAAAAACACCAGGATGGTAATCAACAGGGTGGCAATGCGGTCGAGGGTGCGCACGGCCATCGCCACCCGTCCAACCTCGGCATTGAGGTTATTCATCATGTCGCCTAGGCGAACGTTGGCGTGGTAGTCCAAATCCACGTCCAGCAGTAGACGTAGGCCATCCCGCCGTAGGTTGTAGACGTAGGATCGACTCAGCAACGTGGAAATCACGGCCCCACTATAGATGGATAGATTCTTCAGCAGGAGGGCCAGCAGTAACACCCCCACCATGCCGAGGATGCGATAGTCATCGGGCAAGTTTTCAAAGGGGGCAAATAGCGGCTGTAGGGCTGGGGGAAAGCTGCTATCGGACAGAATATCTTGCCCCAGCAGGTCGAGGATGAGTGGAATAACTAAAGTAACCCCAATGCCGTTGAAAATGGCCCCCGATAGCCCCAGAGCAATGGACAGTAACAACAGCCAGGGCGAGCGGCGAGCAACATTGAGAAGCAGTTGGTTAACACTCATAGGACACAGGGTGGGAGATCAGGGGCATGGGGCATGACGACGTTTGTACCTCATTGCGATAAGCACTGGGCTAATCGGGATGGCCATGGTTCCTCGGCGGTAGGGCCGACCGCAGCATTCCCGTATTCCCAAAGGCAGAACTCCCAGGAAAATGAGCCTGAATGCCATGGCCAGCCTAGCCTGCCACCCGGTAGACAACCTAGATCGCCCAACGGGGCCAGTCACCCCTAGCGTTTCTAGCTTAGCCCCTAAGCTCGATGGACTGAGTAAGATCATGATCCCTGGACTCAGCAGGATGATGGTTTCTAGGGACGGGGAAAGTCTGAGGGCCGACGGAAGTTCTCAACGGGCACATCGGCGAGGGCTTGACGCATAAAGTCTCGCCACACCGGGGCGGCGTAGGTGCCCCCCGTTGCCCCCGACCGTAGGGGGGCGTAGTTGTCGTTGCCGACCCACACCGCCGTAGCCAGTTGGGGCACATAGCCCACAAACCACACGTCTCGTTGGGAGTCGGTGGTGCCCGTTTTGCCCGCCGCTGGCCGTCCAATGGCGGCATTTCTGGCTGTACCGCGCACAATCACCCCCTGCAACACATCGGTGAGGGCCGCCGCCGCCCAGGGATCAAGCACCAGTTGGGGGTTGGGGGTGTTGTCTAGCAGCATGGTGCCGCTGCTGTCGGTCACCTGCACGATGAAGGTGGGATCGGAGTGCCAACCATAGTTGGCAAAGGTGGCATAGGCTCCGGCCATCTCCATCGGCGTGAGGTCAACGGCCCCAAGGGGGAGGGAGGTGACGGGCATGATAGGACTTTCGATGCCCAGGGTACGGCATAGTTCAATAATGTTATTGATGCCCACTGCCTGGCCAAGCTTCACGGCAGGCACGTTACGGGAGACCTCCAGCGCCTTACGGATGGAGATATTGCCCATAAACGATCCGTCGTAGTTGCGGGGGCTATAGGAACGGTAGCCGTCGGGATAGCTGACAGGGGTATCGGCGATGCTGCTGTCGGGGCTGTAGCGCCCGGTGGCAAAGGCGGCATAGTAAACAAAGGGCTTGAAAGCCGAACCGGGCTGGCGCTGGGCCATCGTAGCGCGGTTAAACTGGCTTTTGGTGTGGTCTGCCCCGCCCACCATCGCCTTGACAAAGTGGGTGCGAGGATCGATGGCAACGAGGGCCATTTGGTCGGCCATGCGGGCAATGCGGGCATTGTGGCTACGCACCACCTCCTCGGCCTTGCGCTGCATCGCTAGGTCGATGGTGGTTTGCACCCGCATTCCACCCCGCAGCACGGCATCCGATCCAAAGCGATCCTTCAGTTCTAGCACCGTGGCGTCGGTGACGTAGGGAACGCTGCTCGTCCCAAAGGACTTAATCTCGCCAATCAGCAACGGAGCCGCCTCGGCATTGGCCTGTTCCTCTGCCGAAATCCAGCCCAATTGACGCATTCGGCCCAGCACAACGGCCTGCCGCTGCCTGGTGCTTTGGTAGTTATTAAATGGACTATACTGCTCTGGAGCCTGAATTAGCCCGGCCATCACCGCCGCCTCTGGCAGCGTTAGATCCTTGGCCGACTTGTTGAAATAGCTCTGAGCTGCTGTTTCAACCCCGTAGTTGTTGTGGCCCCAATACACCTGATTGAGGTACATCTCCAGGATTTCGTCCTTGGAGAAGATTTGTTCTAGGCGCAGGGCCAGCACCGCCTCCGCCACCTTGCGGCTAATGGATCGCTCTGGGGTGAGGAAGAGGTTTTTGACCAACTGCATAGTGATGGTGGAACCGCCCTCCACCGTCGATCCGGCCTGCACGTTGGCCAGCAGCGCCCGCCCCACACTGCTGGGGTTAATGCCGTTATGGGAATAAAAATAGCTGTCCTCCACCGCCAGCACGGCCCGCTTCAGGTTGGGGGAAACTTCGTCTAGGCTGACCACTTCGCGGTTGGCCTCGTCGTGCAGACGGTGGAGCAGGGTGCCGTTGATGTCGTAGATGTAGCTGGTTTCACTAGGTACGTAGTTGCGTAGCACCCGCACATCGGGCAGGTTGCGAAAGCTAATGGCAAGGCCCACTAGCCCCCCCGCCGCCACCGCACTGACCAACATGGTGGTGCCCAGCAGCGTGGCCGCTGTAACCTGCCCCACATCCTGCACATACTTCAAGAAACCCGAGCTGCGCCGGAGGGGCTTAGGCTGAGACCGAACTTTTTGACGAATCGTATTGGTAGCCACGATAGATATCAGTATTTAATTAAGAACGGCAGGAACAGTGGGGCAAAATAACTCACCTAGCCACGCACAACAGCCTCAACCAGGAAGTAGCTGCAATTATAGTCGCGACTTTGCCGACTGATCCGGCCCATAACCCCATAAAATGCACCCTAGCTCAGCAACTTGATCCCTTCACTATGGCCCAAGCCTCTCCTTTCGCTTCAGATGCCCTCATTTCCGAGTTTCAGAGCATTTACCGTGGCATCAGCGAGGTGTTCCCCGATCAGCCCCATTCTATCGATCCGGAACACAACCTGGCGCAGCGACTCCGTACCGCTGATCGCCCGTTGCGCGTCAAGCTAGGGATCGACCCCACGGGTTCCGAAATTCACCTGGGCCACAGCATTCCGGTGCGCAAGCTGCGGGCGTTTCAGGATGCCGGACACACCGCCGTGCTGATCATTGGCGACTTCACGGCTCGCATTGGCGACCCCACGGGTAAGTCCGAAGTGCGCCGCCAGCTCACCGAGGCTGAGGTGAAGGCCAACGCCGAAACCTACCTGGAACAGGTGCGTCCGATTTTGGATTTCGACACCCCCGGACGGCTGGAAATTCGCTACAACTCCGAGTGGCTGTCGGGCCTGGATTTGGGCAAAATCATCGAACTTCTGGGCACCATGACCGTGGGGCAAATGCTGGCCAAGGAAGGTTTTGCCGAGCGCTACGAAAAGGGCAACCCCGTCTTCTTGCACGAATTTCTCTACCCCCTGCTCCAGGGCTACGACTCCGTGGCGGTGCAGGCGGATGTGGAACTGGGGGGCACCGATCAAAAATTTAACATTGCCGTGGGCCGAGACCTCCAACGTCACTTTGGCCAAACGCCCCAGTTTGGGATGCTGCTGCCCCTGCTGCTGGGCACCGATGGCCACCAGAAAATGTCCAAATCCCTGGGCAACTATGTGGGACTTCAGGAAGCCCCCCTCAGCATGTACTCCAAGCTGGAGAAGGTGCCCGATACCCTGATTCGCAGCTACTTTGAACTGCTCACCGACCTGCCCCTGGAGAGACTGCCCGAAAACCCACGGGAGCAGCAAAAGCAACTGGCCCTCACCGTCACCGAGCAATTCCACGGTGCCGATGCCGCCCAGCAGGCTCAGCAGGCTGCCATTAGCCTAGTGCAGGGCACGGGCGAACCCGCCGAGGGAGTGCCAGAATTTTCCCTCAGCACCATTCAGTTTCCGGCCAAGCTGTTTTACCTGGTGGGGGCCACGGGCCTGTGCGCCAGCAGCAGCGATGCCCGCCGCCAAATTCAGGGCGGTGCCGTCAAGCTCGATGGCGAAAAACTGGCCGACCCCAACCAAGAATTTTTAGATCCAGAGGCGCTACTAGGTAAGGTGGTGCAGGTGGGCAAGAAAAAGTTTGTGCGCCTAGTGGCTTAACGATCTAGCCGCCTAATCTAAGCGCAGGAAACGATGGATTTAGCCTGGGCCATGCACCGCTGAGTCTGCCTCACCATAATCAGCCATGACCACCCTAGTTCCTCCTATCAAATGCCAAGGGGTCAAGACTAAGCTGGTGCCTTGGATAAGGGCTACCATTCCCCCCGATTTTAATGGTCGTTGGGTAGAACCCTTTATGGGATCGGGAGTCGTCGCTTTCAATGTGAGGCCCCACAAAGCCCTGCTGGCCGATTCAAATCCCCATCTCATTCACTTTTATCACGCCATTGCCAAGGGCGATATTACTGCCGCCAGCACTCGACAATTCTTAGAAAAAGAAGGCGAAAAACTGCGTTGTTCCGAAGGCGAATATTATTACACTGTACGAGATCGCTTTAATCAACAGGGCGATCCCCTAGACTTTCTATTTCTCAATCGAGCCGGATTTAACGGAATGATTCGGTTTAATCGGCAGGGATGTTTTAACGTGCCCTTTTGCCGAAAACCCCATCGATTTGCCCCGGCCTATATTACAAAAATCAGTAATCAAGTGAAGGTCGTTTCTGCGATTATCGCCTCAGGAGACTATGAGTTTCAATACCAAGACTATGCCACCACTCTAGAACAAACCCAATCCGGCGATCTGATCTATTGCGATCCACCCTATATTGCCCGTCACGCGGATTACTTTAATAGCTGGGATGAAATTCAGGAACAACGCCTAGTCCAGTTTCTCTCCGAGACAAAAGCCCGATTTATGCTCTCCACCTGGTATGGCAATGAATTTAGGGAAAATGCGCATATTGCCACGTCTTGGTCAGAGTACAACATCTTAACTAAGAAACACCATTATCACGTTGGAGCCAAAGCGAAAAATCGCAACCCTATGCTGGAAGCACTCATCACCAACTTTGCTCCTAGGGCCACAGCCTAGAGCAATTTTTTGTCCTCAGCCTTAACGGGTGACAACGTGGCTAGACCGCTTGCTGCATCAGGGCTAGAACGTGTAGACCACGCTGGAAATAGAGGTGCTTGTGGGGTTTCAGGGCCATCAACTGAAAGGCGAGATCCGCCCAGAGTT
>QLAH01000364.1_pt1 | contig 27166 bp, 31 predicted proteins | sample 4693081 | NCBI WGS metagenome assembly QLAH01 (sample SAMN09425401, study PRJNA476045) | Lake water metagenome, whole genome shotgun sequencing project. | reverse complement strand
CGCCGCATCTCGCGGCGCTACGACCACTGGCTCCTGGCCGACCGCGCGCACGACGTCTGGGTCCCACCCGACGCCACCAAGTTCCGCGAGAAGGCGGTCATCTCCGACACGCGCGCCATCTCCGACACGGTCCTCACCTACATGATGGCCGCCCTCACGGGCCGCAATCCCATGTTCATGCTCGAGGGCCAGAACCGTAAGTCGCGCAAGGTCTCGATGATCCTCGAGCGCGTCCTCCACCAGCAGATGCGCCGCACCGGCGCCGAGGCCCGCATCGCCCAGCTCCTGCTCGACGGCATTCGCTACGGCTTCGCCCCCACCAAGGTCGTCTGGGACGCCAAGTCCAACCAGAACGTCATCGTCAACTTCGACCCGCGCCGCGCCTTCCCCGACCCCCGCGTCTCGTGGGGCGACTGGGAGCGCATGCAGTACATCGTCTTCGCCGACTTCGTCTCCTTCCAGGCCCTGGCCAGCTCCGGCCTCTACCCCAAGCTCAAGCTTCACCCCGAGCTGCGCCGTCGGGCTGGCAACCCCAAGACCGGCTGGGAGGCCCACCGTTTCCACCGGGAGGAAGGCCGCGGCCTTTCCATCGATCCGTCGGACCCGCTCGTCCGCGAGACCAGCACCCACGCCTCCTTCACGCTGGGCGACGCCCGCGTCGTCGACGAAGCCTGGGTCACGCTTTCAGGCGCCGAGATCGGCGTCCCGTCCATCGACCAGATCTGGCTCCTCATCACGGTCATGGATGAGCAAGTCGTCATCCGCCTCCAGACCAACCCCTACGGGCGCCAGTTCCCGACGGTGATCGGCGGCCTCTTCTACGACTCCCACAAGACCTACTCGCAGTCCCTCTACGACCTCCTGCTTCCGCTCCACGACGTCGCCACCTGGCTGCTTCGCAGCCGCATCGACAACGTGCAGGCCGCCCTCAACAACCTGATCTTTGCCGACCCCAGCATGGTCAGCATCCCCGACCTCATCGACCGCAACGCCTGGGGCGTGGTCCGCACGCTGCCGGGCGCGAAGGTGGGCGTGCCGTTGAAGCTATTGACCAGCAGGGCCTCGGGCTCCACCTGGCTGCGCCGGAACTCGGGCAGCGTTCCCCGGCCCTGCAGCAGGGCCTCCAGCCGTTCGTTCAGGGGCTGGGTGGCATCGCCCACCGCCGTGCTCCAGCGGTTGAGGGCGCAGCCGCCCAGCAGCAGGGAGGAGCCGTTGGCCAGCAGCAGGCCAAGGGCACGGCGGCGACTGGGGAGATCGGCAGGATCGGCCATCTCAGGCCACCATCGACCGCAGCAGCCGCAGGCCGCCCACCCGCCAGGAGAGCACCCCGTGCAGCACCACCAACAGCCCCATGGCGGGGATGGTGGCCAGGTGGCACACCCGCAGCGTCTGCCAGCTGGAGAACCCGGCCGGTTCGGCAAAGGCGAACAGGGACACCAGCCACCACAGCTGGGCCGGCTTGTACATCGCCAGGCCACTGAGCAGGCTGAAGGCCAGCAGGACCAGCATCAGGGTGTAGGTGATCCGGTGGCTGGCCAGGCGACGCCGCAAGGGACTGGCGCTGGCGCGCAGGGTGTCGAGATCACCGTTGCCGGCCAGGCGCCGATGGCGCCGGCGCAGCAGCAGACCGATCCAGAGCCCCATGTTGGCGGCGTACAGACCCATGACAGCGAAGTGCCAGTCGCGGCCGCCGGCCAGCCAGCCGCCAAGGGTGAACAGCTCCGGCACGGTGGCCCCCTGGCGCCCGCCGAAGACCGGGTTGGCGTTGTAGATCTCCAGCCCGCTGGCGGCCATCAGCAGGAGCAGCAGCAGGTTGAAACCATGGAAGGCCCGGGTCCACAGGGGGTGGGGGCCGGGCCGAGCGGGGCCGGGCGGGTCAGAGCGCGTGCTCACCGACGGGCGCAAGAAAGACCACCGTCAGTCTGCCGAGCCGTCCTGGTACCCGTCGTCACACGTTTCGACGGCACAGGTCGCCACAATGACGGCGTCAACCCCCAGCGGTTGCCTCCCATGACTCTCCGGGCCGACCCATCGGCTCCCGAACGCCAGCAGCGTCAACCTGCCGGCTCCAGCGCCCATGGGACGGGGACATGGTCGCTGGCGCGACTCCTGGCTTCCGTTCACACGGAGCGGGAACGGGGCAGGGCCTACCAGCCGCGATTCACCCGTGACCACCTGGCCTTCTCGTGGCTCGGGGCTTTGCTGTCCCTGGCCCTGCTCGGTGGCCTCAGCGCTTGGAGCGGGTACCTGCTGATGGCAGCCCCGCTGGGGGCCTCCTCTGTGCTGCTGTTCGGCCACCCCCGCAGCCCCCTGGCCCAGCCACGCAACATCATTCTGGGCAACGGACTCGGGAGTCTGATCGCGATTCTGGTGGTGAGCTGCGGATGGTCCGGTGCCTGGGGTGTGGCCCTGGCCGTGGGGCTGACCATCGTGGTGGGACAGCAGGGTCGCTGCCTGCACCCCCCAGCCGGTGGGGTTGCCTTTCTTGGAGTCTTCCTGAAGGCAAAGGCTGGATTCGTGCTCTTTCCCGTGCTCTCCGGCTCCGTGCTGCTGGTGCTGCTCGCCTGGCTGTTCAGCCGGGGGGTCAGAGGAGCTTCTGTGTACCCGGCGCACTGGCTCTGATCAGGGCCTCAGGCGGTCTGGAGCTGATCCAGCTGCTGCTGCAGGCGCTGTTTCATGCGTTTCTGCACGAGGTCGCAGAGCTCCTCCACCAGCTCGGTGTCGGCCCGGTAAATGAGGCGGACCCCGTCCCGGTCGCAGGTCACCAGGCCGGCCCGCTGCAGCTGGGAGAGCTGGCGGCTGATGTGGGACTGGCTGAACCCGGTGGCCTCGATCAGGGAGGCGACATCGGCCGGGCCCTGGCGCAGGTGGCAGAGGAGCTGGAGCCGGGCCGGCTCACTCAGCAGGCGGAAGAACTGGCTGAACTCCTCGAGCAGTTCGGGACTGGGAATGGAACCGGGGCCGGCGACGCCCATGACAGAAGGTTATGACGCTAGAGGCATTATGCAGGGTTTCCCCGGCCTTGGCGGGGAGTGGAACGGTTCCGCAATGGAGCAGCCCTCTGCAGCGACCTGCAGCGACATCGCCGCCACTCTTTCGTCGTTGTATGCGTGTATAGTCATAGATGCTCAGGCAGGTTGCGTCCATGGCGTCAGACCCCCCCGTCCCCCAGGCCGCCGCCGCCTGCGGCATGGCCCGTCCGCTGGCCGTCGGGTGCGGTGGCCGGGTGCGCCCTTGAGTGCCACCGTTCTGCTGCTGATGGCCGGTGGCGGTGGCCTGATCGGCTTCCTGCTGGCGGTGCTCGGGGCCGGCGGCTCGATCCTGCTGCTGCCCCTGCTTATCAGCGGAGCCGGTCTGCCCACCAGGGAAGCGGTGCCCCTGTCACTGCTGGCGGTGACCCTGCTGGCGGTGGCCAATGCCGGCCCCTACCTGCGGCGACGCCAGGTGGCGCCGCGGCCCGCCCTGATCCTGGGGGTGCCGGCCCTGGCGGGCAGCTGGATCGGCGGCACCCTCGTCAAGCAGGGGCTGATCCCCGAGCAGGTGCAGCTGGCGGTGTTCGCCGTCGCCGCCCTGGTGGCCGCCTGGCTGCTCTCACGGCGGCCGGGACGTTCCACCCAATCCCGGCGGCCCGGCGCGACCCTGGCCCTGGCGGGCCAGGGGCTGGTGGTGGGACTGCTCACCGGCATCGCCGGCGTAGGCGGCGGCTTCGCCATCGTGCCCGCCCTGGTGCTGCTGGCCGGTCTGCCGATGCCCATGGCCAGCGGCACCAGCCTGCTGCTGATCGCCACCAACAGCCTGGTGGCCCTGGGGGCCTTGGGGCACTGGCCGGCGGCCGCCTTGCCGTTGCTGGCGCCGCTGATCGCGGGCGGCCTGGCGGGGGCGATCGGCGGCCAGGCCCTGGCCCCCCACCTCTCCGATCGGCACCTGCGCCAGGGCTTCGCCGCCCTGCTGGTCGGTTCGGCCCTGCTCACGGGCGCCGAAGCCCTCCAGCGCCAGCGCAGCCCCAGCAGCGTCCGTCCTCCCATTCCCACCGTCCCGCACCAGCCATGAGCCAGCTCCTGTTCCAGTTCCGCCTCCAGAGCCGCCACGGCGCCGCCGGCGAGGCCCTCAGCGTCGATTTCCGCAACGGCGAGCAGGAGCCGTGGCAGCCGCTGCAGCCCAGCCTGCAGACCCCCGGCTTCCGGCTCTTCCTGCTGTCGCTGCTGCTCTGCCAGCACCACTACCTGGTGGCCAACGCCCTCGAGCGGCACCTGCCCCTGGCGGCGGTGGACGGGGTGCTGAGCGTGACCGCCTCCGCCGACTGGATGGTCGAAGCGGTGGAGGGCACCTTCAAGGTGCGGCTGGAAGCGGCCGATGGGGCGGCGACGCCCGCGCTGGATGAGTCCAGCCGGGCCTTTCTGGAGCGGCGCATGAAGGTCTGTCCGGTGTCGCGGAATCTGCCCGGTACGGTGACCAAATCGATCGTGGTGCAAGCGGCGGGATGATCCGGGCGTTCGAACCGGCCGACTGGCCAGGGGTGTGGGCGGTGCTGGAGCCGGTGTTCCGGGCCGGCGAAACCTTCCCCCACGACCCGGCCATCGACAGCGACGCCGCCCGTCAGGCCTGGGTGGAGACCGTCGCCGCCACCTTCGTGGCCACCGATGCGGACGGCGCCATCCTGGGCACCTACTACCTGCGCCCCAACCAGCCGTGCCTGGGCGCCCACGTGGCCAACGCCGGCTATGTGGTGGCCGAGGCCGCCCGGGGCCGGGGGGTGGGCCATGCCCTCTGCCGCCACTCCCAGGAGGAGGCGCGGCGGCGGGGCTTCACGGCGATGCAGTTCAACCTGGTGGTGAGCACCAACACCGCCGGCGTGGCCGCCTGGAGCCGCAACGGCTTCCGCACCATCGGCCGGCTGCCGGGGGCCTTCCGCCATCCCCGGCTGGGGGAGGTGGATGCCCTGGTGATGTTCAAGCCCCTGGCCTGAGCTCAGGGGGTCGGGTGTTCCGCGCAGGGCATCCAGAGGGAGCCCATGGCGTGGGCCCCTTCGCAGCCGAGTTCCTTCGCCTTCCTCAGGGCCTCCCCGCGGCTGGGATAGGCGTAGAGGTTCTGCTGGCCATGGCTGTGGTTGTCATCACGGCTGTGGTGGTGGTGCACCTGGCCGCTGGGGCTGCCCAGCCGGTAGGGGCCCATCCCCTCCATCCCCACCCACCAGACACCCATCACGTTCACCCCGGCGATGAGGATGCCCATGCCCACCACGGAGGCGTTGATCACCCCCATCGCCACCGCCCCCAGGCTCAGCACCCCCATCGGCACGACGCCGATGCTGATCACCCCCATGGGCACGATGCCGATCGAGATGATGCCCAGGGGGGCAATGCCGATGGCCACGATCTTCGGCCGGCCACCGCAGGCCGCGTTGCCGCCGGAGGGTGGATTCTCCGGCGCGACTGGGTCAGGCATCAATGGGAGCCGTGGCCTGACGGCCCGCCTTTGGTTTCGCCATGGGTGGCGCAGGGCATCCACTGGTTGCCCATCTTGTGGGCCCCGGTGCAGTTGAAGTGCTTGGCGGCGGCTTCGGCTTCCGCCTTGGTGGCGAACACCGCCTTCTGGGCGCCATGGCCAGACTGCTGCGCCAGGGCGGGGGCGCCGCCGAGGGCGGCCAGGAGGCCGGCGGCGGCCATGGGGACGAGAGGCGCTCGACGACGCGACACGGCAGTTCCTGAAACGACAATCATTCTGGCAGTGCTGATCTCAGGGCTGTTGTCGCGGGGAGCTCAGGGGTTGTCATAGCTGGGCACGGTGGGTTCGCCGTCCCGGCCGAGGCGGCGGCTCGCCGTTTCCCTGGCGCCGGTGGCCGGTTGATGGGTTCCTGCCCGGGCCAGGCCGAAGCGGGGCATGTTGCCGTAGACGCATTCATAGCGGCCCGCCTCCACCAGATAGGTCTCGTGCCAGATGCCGACGCTGCCACTGGCGCCGACCGCCTGGTTGAAGCGCTTCCAGGCCGTCAGGTGGGAGGACTGCGGATTCTTCGAGAAGCTTTCCAGGGCCTCGAAGGAACGCCAGTACTGAACGAGGGCGGCCCCGCGCCAGGAGAGGAACGTCTGGGCGCTGAGCAGGCCAAGCTCGGGACTGGCCAGCAACTCCTCCATCATCGGGCCCATCGCCCGCGCCACCGGCAGCCACTGGTGCAGCGCCCAGAGGCGATTCACCCGCAGGCCGATGAGGAACACCACGAACGGGCCCTCGATCTGGGCGGTGTAACGGCCGGGAAAGATGGGGCTCATGCGGGAGGGAAGGTGCCAGCCATCACAGCGTGCCCGCCTCCAGCTGGTGCAGATAGAAGAACTCCGGGGATTCGACACCGGCCTGGCGACGAATCTCAACCAGCTCGGGGGATTCGAAGAACGCCTTCGCCCTGGCGATCGATTCCCAGCGGGAGAAGTGCACCACCTTGTTGGGGTCGCTCGCATCTCGGAGCACCTGGAACGACCGCTCGCCGGCCTCACGGCGCAGGCTGGCCGCCGCGTCGAACACCTGTTTCCAGGCTTCGTAGTCCCGCACGGCGTGGATGATCAGCACATGGTCCATGGGAGTTCACGCCCGGCGGGCCGAAGGGATGAGGCGCCGGCCGCAGAGGACCGCGCCAAAGCCGAACACATACATCAGCAGGCTGTAGACCGCCGCCGGCACCGCCATGTCGGGATTGTTGAGCAGGCCGGCGGTGATGGCGATCGCCAGGGTTCCGTTCTGAATCCCCACCTCGATCGCGATGCACACCTGCTGGGCCACGGGGAGGCGGAACAGCCTGCCGGCCAGGAAGCCCGCCAGCATGGCCAGCACGTTGAGCAGGGCGATGGCCAGTCCCATCTGGGCCAGAAACCCCGGCAACTTGGGGGCCTCGCGGATGAACAGCAGCAGGATGATCAGCGCCAAGAGGCCCCCGGCCAGGCGGCCCATCTGCTTCTCCAGGCGTCGGGCCGTTCCGGGAAAGCGATGACGGATGGCCATGCCGATGGCCGTCGGCAGCAGGGTGATCAGCACGATCTGCAGCATGGTGGTGCCGATCGGCAGGGCGATCGCGGCCCCTTCCCCCAGGAAATGCTGGAGGGCCAGGTTGGTGAACAGCGGAATCGTGAACACCGTGACGATGCTGCTCACGGCCGTCAGCGTCACCGACAGGGCCACATCCCCCCGGGCCAGGTAGGTCATCAGGTTCGACGACGGCCCGCCCGGGCAGACGGCCACCACCACCAGTCCCACCGCCATCACCGGCTCCATGGGCACCACCAGGGCGATGAGGGCCCCCAGCAGCGGCAGCACCAGGCACTGGCAGACCGTGCCCACCGCGACCGCCCTGGGGTAGCGGGTGATGCGCTGGAAGTCCTCGGGCACCAGGCTGAGGCCCATGCCCAGCATGACGATGGCCAACGCCAGAGGCAGCAGGACCACCGTGAAGACGCTGCTCTGCATCAGCTGCTCTGCATCAGTGGATGGCCATGTCCCGCATCACCGTGCCCATGATGCTCACCCGCGCCCAGCGCGGCAGGGGCACCAGCGACCAGCTCAGCAGCTTGGAGAGCGCGCCCGGCAGCACCGTGGTCTGCCGCCCCAGGGCCGCCCCCATCCGCATCCCGGCCCGGGCGGCGAAGCCGCTGTGGGTGAGGCCGGGCGCGGCGGCCAGCACGGCGACGCCGTCGCCCCGGAGTTCCACCTGCAGGGCCTCGGCCAGGCTCTGCACGTAGGCCTTGGTGGCGGCGTAATGGGCCGCGTAGGGCATCCCCTGGAAGGCGGCGATCGAGCTGAGCAGCACCAGGCCGCCCCGGCCCCGCTCCCGCAGGCGACGGCCGAAGTGGTGGCAGGCCTGCAGCACCGCCCGGCCGTTGACCATCAGCATCTCGGTTTCGCTGGCGATGTCGGACTCCAGGAAGGGGCCGGCGCTGCCGAAGCCGGCGGAGGCCACCAGCAATCCCACCTCTAGGGGGTCGGTGACCCGGCGGATTGCAGCGAGCTGGTCCTCCCGGGCCAGGTCCACGGCGACGACCTGCACCTGCACGCCGTGGCTGGCGATGAGGCTGGCCGCCAGGGTTTCGAGCCTGGACCGATCGCGAGCCACGAGCACCAGGTTCAGCCCGGCTTCAGCCAGACAGCCGGCCAGGGCGCGGCCGATGCCGGAGGAGGCCCCGGTGACGACGGCCCAGGGTCCGTAGCGGTCCAGGAAACGCCGCTGGCGCCTGGTCGGGGCGGATGACATCTCGGCTTCGGTGAAGGGGTTGCTCAGGCGCTCAGCAGGGGCTGCAGATGTCGATGAGGCAACCGTTCGGATCGACTGTCAGGAAGCGGCGCTGTCCATAGAACTCGTTCCTGGGCTCCTGATGGATCGAAAGCCCCAGGCCGAGGGCCTTGGCGTACACAGCATCGACGTCAGGGACAACGAAGGTGAGGTAGATCCCGGCAGGCGCCTGCTGAAAGGGCTCGGGAACGAGCTCACTGGATCGAGCAATGATGCCGAGCTCAAGCTGAGGATGGGTCGGGCTGCGCAGCTGGACATACCAGTCACTGTCGTAGTTCACCTCGAACCCGAGAAGCGAAACATAGAAATCGCGGCTCTGGTCCAGACGGTCGGAGCAGAGGTTGGTCAGCAATCGCGTGAAAGCCATTGGAGCCCGCCAGATCGGCATGGAGCGAAGTCTGGCCTTACACGGAGGTGGAATCCAGCGCCCTGGAAAGGGCCTCAAGAAAGCGGCCGCCCCACAGACAGCCCATCACTCCTGAGGTGGTAATCACCAGGGCGGCAGCGACCACCTCAAGGCTGCTGAGCTGGAAAGGGTGACCAGCGGCGAAGGGCACCGAGGCGATCAGGACTCCCATGGCGGCGCCAGCGGCGAAGCGCCGCGCGATGGCGGAACGTGTCGTGCTGGCGGGCGTTTCAGGAGACATCACGTTCCCTAGGACTTCATTCGTCAGATTTTAAGCGAGGTAAGTCCTGCGTCAGGCCCCTGGTAGAGGCTCCTGCCCATCCATCAGGACGCTCCAACTTGGCTGGGCCTCCAGATCGGCAATTGACTTGAATGCCCAGGTGCTCACTGCCAGGGCAACGGTGGTCCAGCTCCGCGAAGAGCGGGTGCCCATGATGGCCATCCTGAGTCTGAAAGGGGGAGCTCATGATCAGAAAGAGCTGACCAAACGTCTGACGTACTGATTCGAAGCGCCATAACTGACGATAGCCACATCAAGATCAGCGTGTCGGTGGAGGTTCAATGCCCGCTCGATGCCCTCAAGGATCCAGTCGGTTTCGTTGCCAAAAGCCCCGCCACCTAGAAGCGTGAGAAACACTCTGTTGCTTCCATGCTGAGCCGAGTTCAGGATGGCGGTGCAGATCGTTGCCTCATAGGAGGCTTCCAGGATGAGCCGTGCGAAGGGGGCCCAGAGGTTCGACGCATGGCGGGAATAGGCAACGGGCAAAGCGGAACCGTAGGCCTGAGAAACGAGGTGCCTGCAATCCTTCAGCGTCACCTGGGTCCGCCACTGAATGCCAATGCGCAGCAACCGTCGCAATGCGTCGCGTTGATCTTCGTCCGCCGACTTCAGGTGCTCTGAGATCTCCAGCAGGCCAGCGCGCGAGGCGAAGGGGTAGCCACTCCTCATCTCCCAGAGGCGGCCCTCTGTATTTCCCAGGGCGCTGCCGAGGTCAGCGAGGCAGTCGATCTGGTGGCGCGCTGATTGACCGGTTTGCCCGTTGACATCCGCGAAGTAGTTGCGATAGATCGTTCCTGCCCCAGCTGCCATGGCACACGCCGGCCCCTGGGTATGGTCATGTTCATAGATGCCCACACCCTGCTCTGGCGTCACATCTGGAGACACCATCTCAAGCAGATTGAACTGCGAGGCCACCTGAAAGAGGGCCGTCGCGTTCGCCTCGTCGGCGTGCAGATGTTGGACATTGGCGACGACTTCTCGCACCCTCAGGGTGCCAGACGGATAGGTGCTGGCCTGAACACGCTCTCGCAAGTCAGCCAACGACGGCGTTTCCAACCGGCCACAAGCGAAAACCCTCCCATTCACATGGGACTTCAAGGATTCGCCTTCAACCGTGATCTTCTCGCGAACTTGCCCCGGGGAGAGTTCTGAAAAGCCGGTCAGTTCTTCGAACCACATGATTCAACGACTCCCGGGGTGAGTGGACGCAAGACGGGCAACCGGCTCCAGCGAACGATCAAGGCCATGCACGGGGAGCTCAACCGGTTAGCTCTGTGGAGGAAAGCGCTGAAACTGGGGAAGTTCGTGGGCGCTTTCCATCCAGGCAATGCGTTCCGCCACCTGGATCTGAATACGGGCTGGCACGGCCTCCGGTGAATCATAGGTGGCACTCTGGATATCGACGATTCCAGGAAGCCCTTGGGGGTTGTAGTAGAAGAGACCAGTGCCACAGTCGCCACAGAAGTGCCGTTGTGCCTGCTGCGACGACGCGTAGATTTTAGGAACACCCCGAGTCACTCTTAGGGCGGTCTCGGCATACATCGTCCAACCCACCACGGGTGCGCCGGCATGGCGGCGACAATCGGAGCAGTGGCAGAGGGCGTGGGTGAGCGGATCTCCTTCGACTTCGTAGCGAATGGCGCCGCAGTGACAGCCACCGACAAGTTTCATGCTCCAGGTCCTTCAGGGATGGGACGAAAGGTAAGGGAAAGTGTGGGATCGATCCATTGCGTCGTAACCGTGTCGATCCTGAATCGCCCCCTTTAGGGAATAGGGGCAGATACAGAGCGAAAGACGCCCATTCAGATGCTGAATCCGTAGGGAGCGGTGGTGACACGCAAGCGGCGGGCCAGTTCCTTGACGATCCCCTGCACGACCTCGGGATGTTCGGCCATCAGACTGTGTAAGGTCGACTGCTCGATCTGATAAAGCGTACTCGGATCGATCGCGCTCACCGAGGCCGAGCGGGGTTCCGGGTCGAGAGCAGCCAGCTCGCCCACGATCTCACCCTCCGAGAGTTCGACGACGGTCTGGTCACCGATGTGAACCCGCACCAGGCCGGCAGCGATCACGTACATGGAGGTACCGTGGTCTCCCTTGGCGAACAGCTGCTGGTTGGGCGCAAGCTGCACTTCTTCAACGGCATCAGCCACAGCAGCCAGCACGTTGGCGGGGGTGGAGGCGAAGATACTGGCTCGCCTGAGCCGCTGAATCTTGTCGTGCGGGGCCGTGCTGGTCATGGCACTTGGAGAGGGAGCGTCTGAGGGCGGTTCAGACCGAGGACAATGACGTCAAATTTAGCGTGCTCGCCAGCTGTAGCAAGCTCGGTAAACAGATCCCATCGCATGCTTCCATTCGACAGTCGTCACGGTTGGCCGAACTAAACACAAACAGCTTCTCAAAACTGTGCAGACGACAAATCGCAGCTCAGGCGTCTTGTGGACCCTCTAGAGGATCAATCAGAGTCACCTCCCCATTGACTCCAATGAAAACAAGTCTGGGTGGACTTATGTTCACTGTACCGTTGGCCTCTGGTCAGGCTAAGGTTCAGGCTAGGCTTTCATCCCTAGCGGGTCAGCTTGAGCGATGGGTTAGGCCACGCATGCGTGGCTCGGCCATACTGAACACAGCATGCGCGTGCTCCAGACTGCATTGATTGCAGTGATCCTCGGCTTGATCCTCGCCGCCACTTTGGGAGGTGGAAGTTTTTTGTTGTCGCGCAACGTCCCGATGGCCATTGAGGGATGGCGCTCCCAGTATTGGCCCGCCGTGGCGGGGTGCTGTAGGAACACATGTCGTGATGCTGCACTACGAGTTTTCCCTGATGGGACGAACGTACTCAGGCACGCGCCAAAGCCTTGACGACGTAGGAATCATCAAGAGCGTCGAGGTTGCTCAGCGCGAGGCTGATGCTTTACCGGCGGGACGCTCTGTACAAATCTTCTACGATCCCAATGACCCCAGCAAGTCTCTACTGAAACCGGGAGTGCCGGTTTCCGGGGTGCTAGGAAGCCTCTTCGGAGCGCTGCTGGTTGCAGGAGGTCTGGCGTTGGTCGCGATCGGCCACATCTGCACTCGTACCATGCCAAGAGGTGCAGGAAACGGCAGACCTAATCTCAAGATCAGCGGCGGGCAGGAGCAAAGTGCGCTGACACGGCGTCTCTGGCCCCAGCCATTCGATCTTGACCCGGCATCTCGCTCATGATGAACTACACCGGCTCGAAGCCCAATGCTGCGGGAGAGACGACGGAAACGAAAACAAGCGGTTCTTGACCGGTGTTAAGAACACCGTGGACTTCCCGGCGATGGGCTACCAGCACATCTCCCTGGGCGATGGCAATCGACTCTCCGTTAGCACTAAGGCGGTACTCGCCGCAACCCGAGAGGATGGTCCATGTATCTTGGCCATCAGGATGCACATGAGCCGAGATCTGCTGGCCGGGCTTGACATACCAAGCAACGACCGCTGCGTCAGCCGACTCGGTGATGACTGAGCGAATGGGTTCACCATCTGCTGGTTGGAGAAAGTCTGTGACCTTGAACAAGCGCTGGGAGCTCATTATGGACTCGATGGAACAGGGTTATGCGGGGTTTAGCAACAATGGCGGCCGAGCGTTTCTTGGAGGCCGAACGCTTAGCAGATGAACTCTACGCGGAACAGCGGTTGATCCATTCAATCGGCGTGATGGGCATCAGCGAACGGTATCAAGCGTATCGAGATCTTTCGTGAAGATCACGCGGTCTTGACCCTTCCCGTCATAGCCCACCGTGAAGGGTACCCCGTCGGCCTTGTCGTCGGAGTCAAGAAGAGAGAAGCCAAGGCGACGATGGAAGGCAATTGAGTCGCGATTGACCGGAGCGGTCACGCAGTGGGCCGTGCGGCAGCCATGCGAGGCAGCCGCGGCAAAGAAATGCTCATAGAGGAGGCGCCCCAACCCCTCTCCACGTCGTGCGGGATGCACGCCGAGGAAGTGGATATAGCCCTGATCGGGAAAGGTCTGCGAAACGAAACCGATGAGGAACCCAACGATCTGACCATCATCAACGGCCGTGAAGCTGGTAGAGCGGAAGTGGACGAAGAAAAGCTTGGGAAGCATGGCGGCCATAGGCCGACCACCCCACCATTCATCAACAACCGAGATGATCGGTTGATAGTCGTCCTGCTCCAGATGTCTGATGACAACCTCGGTCATAGCCTCCTACTCCGCAGACAGCATGCTTAACGTTTGAGCGGAACCGCCCGCGTAGGCCGGGCTTAGAGCGCCTCCCATAGCGGGTCGGCTCAAGCGAGGGGTTAGGCCTCACTGTGTCTGGGCAATTGGCTTGGCAGCCGGCGTGGGGTTGAAGGTAGCTGGCTTCAACTTGGCAAAGGCGGTTGACGGAGTATCCAGCCATTGCCGTCTGGGTCCGTGAACATGGCGTAGCGACCCCAAGGTTCTTGCTTGATGTCAGTAAGCTCCAAGCCCCGGCTCCGGAGCGTGGCGTGCTCGGTGTCAATGTCATCAGTGTTCACCATGACACCTTGAAGACCGCCCGGCATCATGCTCTCGAACCACGTGACGAGCGCAATCGTCACGCTCTGTCCAGGCGGTGCAAGCTGGATCCAGCTCATGCCCGGACCCATGGGCGACTCTCTCACCAGTTCAAAGCCCAGCACCTCCAAGTAGAAGCGCTTGGCACGCTGCTGGTCACTTACCGGGACCGAGATGATCTCGAAGCTGCGAATGGGCATAGAAGGCTCCGTGTGAGGCCTAACGCTCCGGCTCAGCGGACGGCGCGTAGCGCCGTCCGCTGCAACCGGTTGTTGGCCCGCCACGATTCACGGGCATTTCCCGGCGTATTGAATGAGTTCTGTTGGCTGAGTAGCGCTTCTGAGAAACTCAAGAATATCTGCCGGTTTATGATTCAAGTTCTGCGAGAACGAATTCGCGGACTCGAGAATCGCGGCAACCTCGGCCACGATATCCGCAACGGCAGGCCTTGCAAGTTGACGGATCTCGATTCGCACGGGCAAGTGTCTCCAGGGCAGAATCGTGTTTACGAACGAAGGTTGCTTCGTGAACTCAGCACGGACAATCTGCCAGAGATCCCCATGGATGTCGTAGAGACAAGCATTGCGAAAACAGCCCTCGTTGAAGGCCTGTGGCGTTGCTGTCCAATCGCTTAGTCGTCTGTTGTCCACCCAGAAGGCCACGCCTTTCCGAATCACAAGATACGGCGGCGGACTGAACGCGCTGCCTGGAGATTGATTTTCATCATCAAAGAGCACGAATCCGAGCTCACCCCCTGGGACATCGAGTTCGGAGACCTCGTCAATCTCATCGACAAAGAACAGGGGAGGATCTTCGTCGTCGTTCAATATCAGACCATCGAGTCTTGGGTCTGCGCGAACTGCCGGAATCACTGTGGCGCGAGCGAGGTCGGAGGTTGCCGCGTTGACAAACCGAGTCACGAAGAAACCCATATAGCGACGCTCATTCGCGACATCCATCTTGACGTGCCCTCCTCCGACGAGTACTCGAAACCACTTCATCGCATCACTCCTTCGGTGGTCCAACAGTATTTCGGCGGGTCCGCTATCCATCCTGCTTGAGGTGCTCCGGCAGCATAAGAAGCCTGCGAGACCATGGTCATAGCTTGGAGCTCGCTCCAGCGTAAGGCTTTTCTCTGGTGTTGCTCTTGGGTAACGGAGACATGGGCGGGTCCGGGAACCATATGTTCGCTTGGTTACGGGAGGTCCGCTGGACTCGTCACCCCACAGGGGCCTCGATTCAGCACATGGGTATAGATCATCGTGGTCTTCACGTCGCTGTGCCCCAGCAATTCCTGGATGGTGCGGATGTCCCGGCCACGCTCCAGCAGATGATTCTGCAAGGGCTCAATAAGGCTGGCGGGGAACACGGTGACTCGGGCCTTGTCGCCTTTGCCGCTGCGGACGATCACTTGCCTGACCTCAATCTCCACATCCTGCAACTGGAGCCGTTGCAGTAGCTCCCTCGTCTCCGCCATCGTGAACACCCTCGAGGTTGCCCACAGCACCCCTTGCTCCCGGTAACGATCCATCAGCCTCGGGCCGGGAGTCGGAGCCATGGGAACAAGGCGGAGCCGCCTTCAGGGTTCCCCGCCCTGCCCCTACCCCAGCCGCGCCAGCGTCGCCTCCAGCTCCCGCCGCCATTCGCCGGGGGCGAAGTGGTGCCAGCGGCCGTGGCCGGGCAGGAGCCAGCGCACGTCCAGATCCAGGAGCCGCTCCACCGAGCGCACCTGCTCCTGCCAGTCCCACCAGCAGTAGCGGCGGGACGCCACAACCCCGGGCGGATCCACCCCCCACCAGAGGTGGTCGCCGCTGAACAGCACCTGGCCGGCGAACAGCACCGCCACCGAGCCGGCGGTGTGGCCCGGCACCGGCAGCACCAGCAGGTCGTCGTCGAGCGCGATGGGTTCGGTGCCCTCGAAGCGGTGCTCCGCCTCCGGGGCGGCGTCGGCATCGGCGGTGTGGATCCAGCGTTCGGCGCCGAAGTGCCGGGCCCAGGCGTCGTGGTCGGCCACGTCGTCGCGGTGGCTGAGCAGGATCTGCTGCAGGCCGCCGAGGGCCCCGATCCGGCGGGCCAGGGCGCCGCTCCAGCGCGGTGAATCGATCAGCACGTTGTCGGGGCGACCATCGGCGTGGCGCCGGGTGATCAGCCAGCTGCTGGCCCCGAAGCTCTTGCGCGAGGCCCAGCCGCCATAGTGCACCTCCCCCGCCGGCAGGCTGCACACCAGCGACGGGAAGCCATCGGCCGGGCTCCGGGCCAGCAGCTCCCTGGTGGTGCCGATCGCCGCCACCGGGCAGGCCTGCAACGCCAGCAGCGCCGCGCGGGTTTCGCCCTCGCCCTGGGGCTGGGCCCACACGTGCGAGGTGCGGCCGGTGGGGCCGAAGTGGGCCGGGTCGAACTGCCAGCAGGTGCCGCAGTCGATGCAGCTCCGATCCACATAGAACGGCCCGGGGGTGTTGGCGGCCAGGCGCTGCTGGGGACGGGCCATGGGAGGGTGGCGGCGACGCCCCTAGCCTGATCCCCATGGCCCATGCCCTGGCGCTGCTGGCAAGTGCGTCGCGCCGCGAGGCGCTGCTGGACTGGCTCGACCGGCAGTCGCTGGCGGTGGCCGGCTTCCCCCTGCTGGCCAGCGCCGAGCTGGCGGAGCGCCTCCGCAGCGACCCGCGCACGGCCCAGCTGCGGGTCACGCCGCTGGCGGCCCTCGCCGAGGGGGGTGACATCCAGGTGGCCGCTGAGGTGCTGGCCGGTGCGGTGGACCTGGTGGTGGCCTTCCTCGATCCGGCGGCGCCGGCGGGCACGTCGCCCGACGCCGGCCTGCTGATGCGCGCCTGCGATCTGGCCGCCGTGCCCCTGGCCCTCAATGCCGCCACCGCCGAGCTGGCCCTGCGCGGCCTGTCCCACGGCCGCTCGGCCTACCTGCTGTTCAATCCCGTCGCCGGCCAGGGGGATGCCAACGCCGATCTGGCCCTGATCCGCTCGATCCTCGAACCCCAGCTCCGGGTCACCGTGCTGCTCACCCGGGCCGGCACCGACCCGGCCGACCAGTGCCGGGAACTCGTCGAGCTGCTCCAGGCCCGGCCGGCCGACGAGGCGGGCAACGCCATGATCGTGGCCTGCGGCGGTGACGGCACCGTCTCGGCCGTGGCGGGGGCGGTGGCGGGCACCGGCATTCCCCTCGGCGTCATCCCCCGCGGCACCGCCAACGCCTTCGCCTCGGCGCTGTTCATCCCCACCGACCTGGTGGCCGCCTGCGAGACGATCCTGGCCGGCCACACCCACGTGGTGGACGCCGCCCGCTGCAACCACGTGCCGATGACCCTGCTGGCCGGGGTCGGCTTCGAGGCCGGGATGGTGGACCGCGCCACCCGCGAACTGAAAACCATGCTGGGCCCGCTCGCCTACGTGCTCGCCGGCGCCCAGCAGCTGGCGTCCCAGCAGCCGTTCCGGGCCCGGGTCGAGATCGACGGCACCGTCACCGACGTGCAGGCCGCCGCCATCACCGTGGCCAACGTGGCCCCCGCCACCTCCGTGCTGGCCCAGGGCTTCGGGCGGGTGATCCCCGACGACGGCCTGCTGGAAGTGACCATCGCCTCACCCAGCACCCGCCTGCAGGGGCTGAACGCCCTCGCCTCCCTGCTCACCTCCGCCGTGGTGCAGTCGCCCGCCAACCACCCCGACCTCCTGTGTCTGCGGGCCAGCCGCATCACCATCACCACCGACCCGCCCCAGCGGCTGGTGATCGACGGCGAGATGCTCGAGGCCGACCCGGTCACCTTCACCTGCCTGCCCGGCGCCCTGACGGTGTTCGCGCCGCTGCCGCCACCGTGAGCGGGCCTCCATGAACCTGGCCACCGAGGCGGGCGTCGCCACCAAGATCCGCCGCATGGCCGACCGGGTGCGCTGGGGCCATCCCGCCCTCGCCCGCCACGGCATCGACCCCTGCCGCCTGGCGATCGACGGCGATTCGGGCAGCCCCGAGGCCTTCTCCTTCCTCGTGCTCGGCGACAGCGGCACCGGGCTGCATCGCCGCGACACCCCCCAGCGGCGGGTGGCGGAGCAGCTGCTCGCCCATGGCGCCGATGCCCGCTTCCTGCTCCACACCGGCGACGTCGTCTACCCGGTGGGCTCCAGCGAGCAGTACCCCGACAACTTCATCCGCCCCTACCGCGAGTGGATCGTGGGTGGCGAGGACTGGGAGCGGCTGCGCTACGACCGGCTCGTCTTCCGGGTGCCGTTCCTGCCGGTGCTCGGCAACCACGACTACTACGACCTGCCCCTGCCGCTGGGGCTGCTCGCCGGCGTCACGGCACCGCCGCGGCGGCTGCTGCGCCCCTGGATCCAGCTGGATGTGGGCTGGCACGGCTCCTTCGTGGGCCAGGCCTGGGCCCGCGCCTTCCTCGATGGGCTGGGCGCCGTGCCCGAGGCCGAGCTGGAGGAGCACCTCGCCCGCACCCGCACCGCCTCCGTCGACGGGGCCCGCTGCCTGCTCTACCGCCCCGGCGCCTTCACCCGCCTGCCCCACCGCCACTACAGCGTCCGCTGGGCCGGGGTCGAGGTGTTCGCCCTCGACTCCAACACCATCAACCAGCCCCTGCCGGCCGGCGCCGACGACGGGAAGCTGCGCCGGCGCCGCCAGCGACTGGAAACGGAACGGGCCTCCCTGCTGCTTTCCCTCGGCCCCCTCGGCGGCGACGAGGACGTCCGCGACGACCGGGCCGCCAAGGCCGAGCAGCTCGACGAGCAGATCCGGGACATCGACAAGCAGCTCGAAGGAGGTCCGCCGGCGGTCGACCAGGAGCAGCTCGACTGGTTCGCCGACGCCCTGATCGCCTCCTGGCGCAACCCGGACGTGCGGGGCCGGCTGCTGGTGCTGCACCATCCCCCCTACGTCACCGAAACCAGCAAGTGGGACCAGGGCCAGACCCTGGCGGTGCGGGCCCGGCTGCGCGGCGTGCTGGATCGCGTCGCCGCCGCCCTCGGGCCACTGCCGGCCGGACGGCCCCTGATCGATCTGGCCTTCAGCGGCCATGCCCACTGCATGGAGTTTCTCCAGACCGCCGACACCGGCCACGGCGATGCCCACATTCCGTGGCTGATCTGCGGTGGCAGTGGCTACAGCCTGCGCCGCCAGCGGCGGGAGGGGCCGCTGCTCCAGGAAACCGTCGACGGCCGGGAGCGCCCCCTGGCCCAATCCCGTCTGTTCCTGGGCCGCTCCGGGCGCGGCTCGAGCCTGCGCCGAACCTATTCCGGTCTGCGGGTGGAGGTGGGCAGCGGCACGCCGCTGCGGCTCCGCCTCATTCCCCTGGTGGCGGAGAAGGCCGAGGGCCGCTGGCGTCACGAGGCCCTCGATCCGATCCTGCTGCCAGCGACAGGGCCGGCGTATCGGGGCGGCTGACCATTCAGTGGTGTTCGATCACCGCATCGAGCCCGTAGCGGACCTTGGCCAGGTCGGCGTACTTGTCGGCCGGATCGCGATAGCCGGCGACGCACACCACGGCACTGCGGTAGGGACTCCCATCCAGGCCCAGCAGGCGGTCGTAGTCGGGTGGCGAGAAGCCTTCGATCGGGCAGGTGTCCACCTGCAGCAGGGCGGCGGCGGTCATGAAGTTGCCCAGGGCGATGTACACCTGGTTGCTGGCCCAGCTAGCGATGGCGGCGCTGCGGGGGCCATCGACCAGATCCTTCTGCATCAGCTGCAGGTAGCCCTCGAGCTGCTCCACCGGCACGCCGCGGGCGGCGCTTGTGGCCTCCGTCAGTCGCGTCAGATCGGCCAGGTCGATCGTTCGCCGCGCCAGGAACACCACCAGGTGCGAGGCATCGGTGACCTGGGACTGGTTCCAGGAATGGGGCCGCAGTTCGGCGCGCAGGGCCGGATCCTCGATCACCAGGAACCTCCAGGGCTGCAGGCCGTAGGAGGAGGGGGTGAGCACCAGCGCCTGCTCCAGCGCTTCCCACGTGTCAGCGGGAATGCGGCGGCTGGGGTCGAACTGCTTGGTGGCGTAGCGCCAGCGCAGGGCGTCAAGCAGCTCGGCGGAGCTCAGGGTCATGGCTGGGGAGCTCGGTGAGGGGTGGTCTCGCCCGGAACCTAAGGGGTCAGCGCCCGTGGTGTCTGTGTCGGCGCACCGGTCACCCGCGGTCAACGAACCCCCAGGGATGACCCTGGTGCAGGGCAGGTGTAGACCGGCAACGCCCCGCCCCGCTTCGATGGACCCCAGCGCGGATCTTTCCGGCCTTTTCCTCCAGCTGGCCTGCGGCAACTGGATCACCCAGATGCTGCATGTGGCCGCCGAACTGGCGATCGCCGACCATCTGGCCGCCGCCGGGCCGGAGGGTCTGGCGGCCGAGGAGCTTGCCGGCCGCTGCGGCGCCGACGGCGAGTCCCTGTTCCGGCTGCTGCGGGGTCTGGCCAGCCTGGGCGTGTTCGCCGAGAGCGAGAGCCAGCCGCGCCACTTCGTGCTCACCCCCCTGGCCGAACTGCTGCGCAGCGACCACCCCGGCTCCCTGCGCCAGTTCGTGCGCATGCTCGGCGGCGAGCACTACGACGCCTGGACCGACCTGCTCCACAGCGTCCGCAGCGGCGAGAGCGCCTTCCGCCACCACTTCGGCGAACCCGTCTTCGACTGGTACGGCCACAACCCCGAGCGCGGCGCCATCTTCGACGGCGCCATGACCGACTTCTCCCGCGTCGAGACCGAGGGGCTGCTGGCGACCTGGGACTTCAGCGCCGACCGCCACCTGATCGACGTGGGCGGCGGCCGCGGCGGACTGCTGCAGGCGGTGCTGCGCCAGCACGGCCATCTGCGCGGCACGCTTTTCGACCAGCCGGCGGTGGTGGCGCCGGTGACGGTGCCGCCGGAGCTGGAGGGGCGCTTCAGCGTCGTCGGCGGCGACTTCTTCGCCAGCGCGCCGGCCGGCGGCGACACCTACCTGCTCAAGCACATCCTCCACGACTGGGGCGATGACGCCTGCCTGACGATCCTCGGCCACATCCGCGCCGGCCTGGCCCCGGGCGGGCGGCTGCTGATCCTCGAGCAGGTGATCCCCCCGGGCAACGATCCGGCCCCGGGCAAGCTGCTCGATCTCAACATGCTCGTGATGACCGAGGGGGGCCGGGAGCGCACCCCCACGGAGTACGCCCAGCTGCTGGAGCGCGCCGGCCTGCGCCTGGCGGGGATCCACCCGACCCCGTCACCGGTGGCGGTGGTGGAGGCGGTGGCGGCCTGAGCGCGGCCCCCGCGTCACACCAGCAGCCCGATCACCAGGGCGATGGCCCCGCCGATGGGGCCGAAAAAGAAGAAGCTGCCCATCGCCGCGGCCAGCCCGCGGTCATGGCGGGTGTAGAGCTGCAGCACCAGCACATAGCTGATGCCGGTGCTGAGCAGGAAGCCCGCCAGGCCGAACAGCAGCCCCCGCCCCAGCCGTTTCCAGGTCATCCCCGGGTTCTCCGCTTGGCCTGCTTTCCTCGACAGTCAGTGTGCCAGAGGCGTTCTCCGCCCTAGCGTCGGTGCCAGCCCAGCCCCAGGATCCGTGAGCCTCTCCATCGCCCTGCTCACGGTCTCCGACACCCGCAGCCTTGCCGACGATCCCTCGGGCGATGCCCTGCAGCAGCGGCTGGAGGCGGCCGGCCACCGGCTGCTGGAGCGCAGCCTGGTGCCCGACGACCGCTACCGCATCCGCGCCGAGCTGAGCCGCTGGATCGCCGACCCCGCCGTCCAGGTGGTGATCAGCTCCGGCGGCACCGGCCTCACCGGCCGCGACGGCACCCCCGAGGCCGTGGCGCCCCTGCTCGACAAGACCATCGAGGGCTTCGGCGAGCTGTTCCGGGTGCTCTCCTTCGAGACGATCGGCACCAGCACCCTGCAGAGCCGGGCCCTGGCCGGGGTGGCCAACGGCACGGTGGTGTTCGTGCTGCCCGGCTCCCTCGATGCGGTGTCCACCGCCTGGGACCGGCTGATCCGCGCCCAGCTCGACGCCACCACCCGCCCCTGCAACCTGGTGCAGCTGCTGCCGCGGCTCACGGAAATCTGATGCGGGCCCTTGTCCTGCGGCGGCGGACCCGCCCCTGGTGGCTGGGGGCCTTCGCCCTGCTGCTCGCCGTCGGCCTCTGGTGGCTGCCGCCGGCTGGGGCGATTGCCGTCACCACGGCCGATGGCGGCGGGGCCCGTGGGCCGGGGACAGGCCCGGCCGACCCCGGTGGCGTGGTGGCCGCCGGCAGTTTCGAGCTGGCCAAGGTGCGGATCCTCGGCGTTCCCGCCCTCACCGTGGCCTCCCCGGTGGTCGGCCATCAGGACAATGCCCCCGACGCCCGGCGCCGCGCCGAGGTGATCGAAGGCAACCTGCGACTCCTCTACGACCCCGAGCACCTCTGCAGCGAGAGCGAACAGATCGCCGAGTGGATCCTGGTGCGGGTGCTGGGGGGAAGTGATGGGGCCTGTGAGCCGTCGCCGCTCCAGCGGGTGAGCGGCAGCGCTCCCGAGAAGCTGGTGGTGGAACGCCGGCAGCTGCCGGGGGGCGATGTGGTGCTCGAAGCCAGGGTGCCGGAACGCTCCGAACCCCTGCCGCTGCTCACGGTCACCCGGGCCGACGCCAGCCTCAACGGCACCAGCGCGATGGCCCTGGGGGAACGCTGGCAACAGCGGCTGCAGCGCCGCCTGCGCCATGCCCGCAAAGTGATGCAGCCGGCCGATCTGCGCCGCCGCTGGCAGTTCACCCTCACGGTGCAGCTGGCTCTGGCCCTGCTCACCGCCGCCACCCTCTGGCTGTGGCGCTGGAACCGGGTGCGCTGCGCCGGACTCATCAGCCGCCGCAGCCCCACCCCTGATCGGGCCCTGGAGCAACGCCTGCAGCTCCACCAGGTCTTCGGGTTGGTGCTGCTGCTGCTGGTGCTGCTGCAGCTGATGGTCATGCTGGCCCTGGGGGTGATGGCCGTCCCGGGCAAGGTGCCCCTGGGGCTGCAGTTGCTGCTCCAGCCGGTTCATTCCCTGCTCAAGGTGCTGATGGTGGGGCTGGCCGCCCTGCTGGCGCGCTCCCTGGCCACCTTCCTGCTGCACCAGTGGGCCGACGGCTCCAGGGTGCCGGTGGAGGAGCAGGCCCGCCGGGAGCAGCGGCACCGCAGCCTGCTGCGGGTGAGCCATCGCCTCATCGATCTGGTCTGCATCCTGCTGGCGGCCGGCTGGATCCTGATCGACATCCCGGGGATCCGGGCCGCCTCCTCTTCCCTGCTGCTGGCCGGCGGCGCCCTGCTCGGCGGCCTGGCGCTGGTGTTCCAGGGGCTGCTGCGGGACTTCGTCGCCGGCCTCGCCGTGCTGATCGAAGACCGCTACGCCATCGGCGACTGGGTGGAGATCGATGGCCTCGAGGGGGACGTGGTGGATGTGGGTGTGCTCAGCACCCAGCTGCACTGCTTTGACCACCGGGTGGCCGTGGTGCAGAACAGTGCCTTCGACCGGGTGGTGAACCACACCAAGCTGCGCTCCGGGGAGGAGGTGAAACTGCTCATCTCCCACCGCTGCACCGCCATCGGCCAGGCCCTGGCGGTGGTGGCCGACGAGCTCGCCGTCTTCCACACCGACCCCACCTGGGGACCCCGCCTGCTGGCGCCCCCCTTGCTGCGGGGTGTCAGTGCCACGGGCCCGCTGGGCATCACCGTGAGCGTCCTGCTGACCACGGTGACCGGCGAGCAGTGGGCCTGCGCCCGTGAGCTGCAGGGGCGTCTGGTGGCCCGCTTCCAGCGGGAGGGGATCCCCCTGGCCGATGGCCTGGAGCTGGTCGGGCGCGGCTGATCAGGGTGGGCCCGATCACCGCGGATCGCGCCAGAGCAGCAGGCCCTCGCGGCGCAGCTCATGGAAATCGCTCGCCCTGCCGTCCCCGCGGCCGCTCATCCCCCCGTCCGGGGCACCGATCACCCGGCCCTCGGCATCGAAGAGCGTGCTCATCTGGTCGCAGCACTGGGGCGGCAGGTAGTACACCACCTGGCCCCGGTAGCGGTAGCGCCACACGGTCTGGGGCGGATTGCCCGGCGCCTGGGCCTTCATCTGCCCGATCAGCCGCTGCAGCCACGGCGGAGCGGCGGGGGAGGCCAGGGCGCCCCAGGTGAGGGCGATCACCGTCAGGGCACCAACCACCAGGACGGCGGCGGCCAGGCCCGCCCCCCGCAACGGCCCGCAGCGGGCGGCACTCCCTGCCATCGGCGGCCCCTGGCGTGATCTCGAAAGGGAGGCTGACACGGCCGCCGCGGGTACGGTGGGGCCTGCGCAGGAAGGTTCATGGCTGCAGCGACGCCGGACCACGAGACCTTCATCCGCCAGGCCATCGCACTGTCCCGCAAAGCGGCTCTGGAGTACGGCACCGGCGGAGCCTTCGGGGCGGTGATCGTCAGGGATGGCGTGGTCATCTCCCAGGGGATGAACCGCGTCGTGGCCAGCCACGATCCCACCTGGCACGGCGAGATGGAGGCGATCCGGCTGGCCTGCATCACCCTGCAGAGCTTCAAGCTGCCCGGCTGCATCCTCTACACCTCCGCCGAGCCCTGTCCGATGTGCATGGCCACCTGCTACTGGGCCGGCATCGAGGAGGTGTACTACGCCGCCACGGTGGAGGACGCCCTCGAATACGGCGACTTCGACGATCGCCCGATCTACGAGCAGCTGGCCCTGCCGAAGGAGCAGCGCTCGATCCGGCTCACCCAGATCCTGCGGGGGGAGGCGGTGGAAGTCTGGAAGGAGTACCAGGCCCGGCCCGACCGCGTCCGCTACTGAGGGGCGCTCAACCGCTGGTGGCGGGCAGGGAGCGGAACAGCTGCAGCATCAGCCCCAGCGCCGCCAGGATCGAGGCCAGGGCGAGCGCCCGACGCCGGCGGCTGCCCTGGCCCTCGGTCCAACCCCGATAGAGCCGGCTGGCCCACGGCACCAGCAGCCAGCCGGTGATTGCCACGCTCGCCACATTGCCCAGCAGCAGGGCGGCCGGCGGATCGAGGGGCAGGGGGCGCAGCAGCAGGTTCACCACCATCACGGTGGGATACAGCACCAGCAGCACCAACAGGTTCACCTTCCAGACGGGCACCCGGCGACGCACCGCTTCCCCCAGCCAGCGGGCATAGCCCTCCCAGTCGCTGCCCCCCTCGTAGCGGTAGCCGCCGCGCTCGGCTGGGTGGAGGAGGTGGCGCCGCTCCGGGCTGTCCATCCAGCCCAGGAAATCGGCCAGGGTCGCGAAGGTCAGCGCCGATTCGTAGAGCAGCTCCCCGTTCTCGGCCTGGCCCAGGGCCGTGGGCAGACTTTCCTCGACGAAGCCCGGGTAGCCGCGGGCCGCGACCCGCAGCCGCTCCTCCAGCTCCAGGAAGCCGGTTCGGGCCGCCGGCGCGACGCGATGCAGGAACCGGTAGTGGAAGGGTGGGCCCGGGGTCTCGGGACTGGATCGCGTCGGAGGCATCGCGCCGGCACCGGGGTCGGCTCACCTTGGGCCATCCTCCGGGGGAGTGCCACGCGGGCGGCCCCCTCAGGCCGCCCGCAACCAGCGGTGCCGGGCCCGGTCGCTGAGGTCCTCGCCGGCCAGGGTGAGCAGGGCATAGGCCGCCACCAGCGCCAGCAGCTGGTCCCAGGCGAAGGAACTGAGGCTTTCCAGCAGCTGGCTGCCCAGCCCGGTCGCCCCCACCAGACCCACCACCACCGATTCCCGCAGGATCACATCGGCCCGGTAGGCGCCGTAGGCCAGGTAGGGCCGGGCCAGGGCGCTGAAGCGGCCGTAGAGCAGGGCCAGCCGCGGCCCGCTGCCGCCGCAGGCCAGGGCCTCCTCGGCGGCCGGATCGGTGGCATCGGCACTTTCCAGCAGCAACCGACCCAGCACCCCCAGGTTGTGGAACCCCAGGGCCAGGGCGGCGGTGATCACCCCAGGCTCCAGCACGAACAACAGCAGCAGGGCGGTGAGGGGCGGCGGCCACAGGCGCCCCAGGGCCCACAGCAGCCGCAGCCCCTGCCGGGCCCAGCCCAGGGGCCCCACCACCAGGAGCAGCAACGGCGCCAGCCCCACCGCCAGGCAGGACGCCAGGGTAGTGAGCAGCAGGGTGCCGCCCACCAGCCGCGGCCAGGGCAGGGCCGCGGTGGCGCCCCAGTCGCCGCCGCCCAGGCCCGGCAAGGGCTGCCAGCTCAGCAGGGCCGCCGGATCCACCCCCAGGCCGCGCCCCACCAGGACGCAGAGGGGCACAAGGGCCGCCATGGCCAGCAGCATCTCGCGGCTGCGCTCGCCCACCCCCCGCCGCGCCAGCACGAAGCGGCCAGGCACCAGCCAGCGCCGCCGCAGCAGGCTGATGGCCCCCTCCAGGGCCAGCATCACCGCCAGCAGCAGCCACAGGCCGCTCCAGAGTTCATGGAACTCCAGCGACTGCAGCGTGAGTTTGAGGTCGGTGCCCAGGCCCCCGAGGCCGAACACCCCCAGCAGGGTGGCGCTGCGCAGGGCGCACTCCAGCCGGTAGCCGCCGTAGCTGAGCACCCCGGGCAGCAGGGCCGGCCCCAGGGCCGTGAGCAGGGCCGCCGGTTCCGGGGCGCCCGCCGCCCGCAGGGCCTCCAGGCCGGTGGTGGGCAGGGAATCCAGCTGGTCGGAGAGCACCCGGGCCACCAGGGCGCCGAAGGGCAGGGCGATCGCCAGCACCGCCACCGCCGGCTGCAGCCCCACCAGCTGGAGCAGCAGCAGGCCCCAGATCAGCTCGTGGATCGCCCGGGGCAGGGCCAGCAGGCGGCGGATCAGCTCCGCCGGCAGGGCGCTGCCGGTCAGGGTGCGCCACACGGTGCGGGAGCTGCACGCCCCCAGCAGCAGGCCGAGCACCAGGCTGCCGGCCCAGCCCAGCAGGGCCATGCCGGCCGTCACCGCCAGCCCCTTCAGCAGCGACGCGAGCACCACCGGATCCAGTGAAGGCGTCACCGCCGCCAGGGCGAAGCTGCCGATCAGCTCCCAGCCACCCCCGTGCACCAGCGGCGGCAGCAGGACGGCCAGGGGCACCAGCACCAGGGCCGGCAGCAGCATCAGCAGGGGCGGTGCCGGTTTCAAGGGCTGACGCCGGGCGGGGTGCCCCCGTAGAGGTCCGCCAGCAGGGCCTCGCTGACCTGCCCCACCGGCCCGTCGAACAGCACCCGGCCGTCCTTGAGGCCCACGGCCCGATCGAAGCCGTCGAGCAGGTCGGGGCGATGCAGGCTCAGCAGCAGGGCCCGGGGGGCCACGGCCTGGGCCAGCAGCAGGGCCAGCAGCTCGCCGGCCAGGCGCGGATCGAGGCTGGCCAGGGGCTCATCGGCCAGCAGCAGGGTGGGCTCCTGGCGCAGCAGGCGGGCCATCGCCACCCGCTGGCGCTGGCCGCCGGAGAGGGCCGTCACCGGTTGCTCCAGCAGGGCCGGATCCAGATCCATCGCCCGCAGGGCCGCCGCGCAGGCCTCGGTGTCGAGCGGCAGCAGCAGGTTGAGCACGGCCCGGGGCCAGCCCCAGCGGGCCAGGCGGGCGGCGTTGAGGTTCTGCTGGACGGTCAGCTCCTCGATCAGGCGCAGGTCCTGCCAGAGGGTGCCGATGCGGGCCTGCTGGCGGCGCCGGCCACGGCGGGAGCGGGCGGGGAGCTGGCCCTCCCAGAGCACCGTGCCCGCCGCCGGCGCCAGCAGGCCGTTGGCCACCGCCAGCAGGGTGCTCTTGCCGGCGCC
>QLAH01000363.1_pt1 | contig 27289 bp, 20 predicted proteins | sample 4693081 | NCBI WGS metagenome assembly QLAH01 (sample SAMN09425401, study PRJNA476045) | Lake water metagenome, whole genome shotgun sequencing project. | reverse complement strand
TTTTACCACCCTACAGTCCAGACTATAATTTAATTGAGTTGATTTGGCATTCTGCTAAGGAATTCATTGCGAATCGTTTATTCAAGTCGATTGAAGATCTAGAAGCGCTTGTTCATAGCCTGTTGAACGAGGGGCAGCTTGTTATTAACTGGGATCGCAAGATCAAAAACAAAGGAAATATAATTAATGCAATTTAAATGCACATCAGCTTAGGCCCCCACCCACAGCACCAACAGCCCCGACAACTTGTTTAAAAAGTTGCTGGCACTGTTGGCGGTGGTGGAGGTCAGCACCGTGTTAAAGCCCGCACTGACGTATTCAGCGTAGCGTTCCTGCCATTTCCAGCGGGTGCGTAGCTCAATATTTTGGGCCTTCACGGTTTGAATACCGGAGAGGGATTCCACCAGCAACGATTGGGTAGCGGCGTTGCGCTCCGCCTTCACCCGCAGTTGCCGCCGCACAATGGGGGCCGACAGCATGGTCACGGCCACAAATAGCGGAATGGTCGCTAGGGCCACCAGGGTGAGCAGCCAGCTATAAATAAACATCACCACGATGTAGACCACGGAAAACACCGAGTCCAGCACCACGGTGAGGGCCGTCCCGGTCAGGAAGGATCGAATGTTCTCTAGCTCGTTAATGCGGCTGGAGAGTTCCCCCACCGGGCGACGGTCAAAATAGCGCAGGGGTAGACGAAATAGGTGATCGATAATTTCCGACCCTAGGGTCATATCGATGCGGTTGGTGGTATCGACAAACAGGTAGGTTCGTAGGCTTGTTAGTAGCGCCTCGAACACGGCCACAATCACCAGAAAAATACCCAGCACTTGCAGCGTATCAATGCTGTTTTGCACAATCACCTTGTCGATGATGATCTGCACCATCAGCGGGTTAGCCAAGCCAAACAACTGCACAAAGAACGAGGCGACAAACACCTCCAGCAGCACCCATTTGTACTTGACAATGGAAGGCCAGAACCATTGCAGGCCAAACTTTTGCTGTGGCGTTTCGCGGGTCGGTTCTAGCAGCAAGACCTCACCGCTTTGGCCCCAGGCTTCGGCAAAACTCTCTGGGGTGCGGCGAATTAACCCCACTTCGGGATCGCCCAAAATATAGGCTTTTTCGGAAACCTCATAGACAACCGCAAAGCCCTCATGCCATTGGATTAAGCAGGGCGTATTCAGCCGACTAAAAGCCGCCGTCGGCACCCGCACCAGTTGGGTCTTCAGGCCCATCATCTCGCTAAGGCCACCCAAAACGGGCATCGACAGCCCCACCCGATCCTGCTGAGTCACCAAAATTTTGCGGATGACATCCTTGCGGAAGGGCATTTTGAAATGCTGGCTGAGCATATCAAAACAGGCTAAGGCCCCATCCACCGGGCCACGCCCCCGCGCATAGGGATAGCCCCTGGCCCGACCGTCTCCCTTGGCGGTGGTTTCGGTGGTGCGGTCGTTAGCCGTTAGCTGGGCCTCGGTGGCGTAGGGGATGCCGTTCACATCCAGCACCTCCACCGGACGATACTCGGCCTCTGGCTCTGGCTCCACGTCGATTTGAAAGGTTTCCGCCAGCACCGTAGACGTTAAGCCAATGAGCCGTGTGCCTTGGGGGCTAAGCACCTCCACCGTGGCCTGGGGATCGACCGCCAACACCGACCCCACGGGCTGGTTTAAGATGGTGCCGCCGCTGAGAATCCAGGTAAAGTTTGGATCCAAGTTTCGCAGACTGCACACTCCGCTCGGAAAGTTGACAATGGCCGATTCGTCGCACACAAGGCGAGACTTGGCCTTGAGGTCGCCTAGATCCAGCGCTCGCTGTTGGGCGTGTTGGCTCAGCAGGTCAAAGGCTTCGATGGGGTAGATGTGGTCGCGCAGGGCCAAACCAAAGGCAGGGTAGTCGTTCAGGCATTGCAAAAAAGTGTAGGAGGGCAGGTTGAGGGCCACCACCTCCGTGGAGGCAATCACCGTTTCACAGGGCTGGCCCCGAATCAGGCTGATGGCCCCCACAATTTCCCCAGGCCCCAGGCGTTGCAGGGTCACGGGTTGCTGACTGCGCGGATCGTAGCCCAACAGTCGCGCCTGACCCTCTAGGATCACAATCACCTGTTGGCTCAGCACCTCCCGCCGCAGCATGGGCTGGCCTACCCGATACCGTAGGGGCGTTGCCGTCTGGGTTAGCGATGTCAGCACCGCCTCCGGCAATCTATCAAAGGGAGGGAATGCGCGTAGGGTTTGGGGCAGGGAAAGGGGCGTTTGAGTCATCGTCAAGTCCGGTTAGCACCCGCAGTGATGGTCAGGAATGGCCTATCGTTGGTGGCCTGTAGGAGAGAAGGCCTGGGGAAGTACCGTCAATACCGTCCACCATAGACGGCGATAGCTCCAACGTCCTTAACTTCTCCTATTGTTTTCAGATTGCCGAAAATTGTCAGGCATTTTAGTCCCGCGAAAAAGAAGTTTATACTTGGCCGTCAAGGATGTTAACACTTGCAGAGGTTGAGCGATGGGGATAGGGGCGACATGGGGATACCCCCAGGTTAATGACGGACACGGCCCACGGGGCTAGAACGTCAGGCTGGGGAGTGGGTTTAGGGATTCAAACGAATGGCAATCTCTGGCCCAATTAGGTCAGAGAGTTTATCTACCCCGTAGAGCAGCATGGCGATGCGCTCTAGCCCTAGCCCCCAGGCCACGGTGGATTTATGGCCACAGCCCAGGGGTTCTAGCATTTCCTGGCGAAACAGTCCGGAGTTGCCCACCTCGATATAGCCACCGCTGGGGGCATGGTAGGCCAACACCTCTAGGGACGGTTCGGTGTAGGGGTTGTAGGTGGGTTTAAATTTGAGGTTTTTGAAGCCCAGTCGTTCGTAAAAGTAAGTGAGGTAGCCCATCAGGGTGCGTACGCTCAGCAGTTCGCCCACCACCACCCCCTCAATTTGGTGAAATTCCGCCAGGTGGGTGCGGTCTACGGTTTCGTTGCGAAACACCCGCTCAATGGAGAAGTATTTGCCGTCTTGGCCCTGAAGTTGATAGAGCCGTCGGGCGGTGGTGGTGGTGGTGTGGGCGCGGAGAATAGCCCGACTGGCTTCGGCCTCAGTCCACTGGCCACCATAGTAGGTTTCGTGCCCCTGCCGTACCTGCTGGATGAACTCGGCATCCTCTGGCAGCGAAACAGTTTGGGGGTTGGCCAGGTAAAAGGTGTCTTGCACCTCGCGGGCGGGGTGATCCTGGGGAGTAAACAGAGCGTCAAAATTCCAAAAGGCCGATTCCACCATGCCGCCCGACATTTCATCAAACCCCATATTCAGAAAAATATCGCGGATGCGCTGGATGCACTGGGTCAGAATGGTGGGCCGACCGTAGGCCACATCGGGCACTTCGGCCTGGATATCGTAGGGCTTGAGGGTGACCTGCTGCCACTGCCCCGACAGAATCAACTCACTGGTGAGGGCGCTAACCACATCGCTGAGGGCCAGGTTTTGCAGGGCGGGCAGCACCGTCAGACAGTGGTCTAGGGTGCGGTGACGGGCCACATAGCCCTGCTGCTGAAGCCAATCTAGGGAGGCCGTACCCGAAGCGGTTTCGTCTTGCCCGACGGTGAGGGGGCCAGCGGCAATTTGGCTAAAGAGCGCCTGTCGCTGGGGATAGGCCGCCAACACCGATGACTTAAGCACCACCACTTGCCCTTCCCCCTCGCCGTCGGCCAAATCCACCGCCTGTTCTCGGCGCAGGGCACCATAGTGGAGGCTAAAGGTGGCCCCTAGTTCGGCCTGGAGGATGGCTCGGTCGGTGATGCCGTTCAACAACCGATCGGCCAAGGCCATGCCAGGGATCTGCCCACCCAGATCTTCCCCCTTGGCGGTTAATCGCCAGGTGGGGTGGATTTGCTCTTGCCACAGCACGTAGCCCTCCAGGGCTCCGCTGCGGACAAAACCATTGATGAAGTTGATATCAAACCCATGCTGGGCGCAAAACCGATTCAGGCTTTCCACCTGGGGCTGTGACTGTAGCAGGGCTACAAACTGGCGTTGCTTGCCTGTCATCTGAAGCAAATCGAGCATCGCACTACCTTCGGAGAACCTCCCCTAGCCTACCAGGGGGCTTCAACCCTGACACCTTCAGCCCTGGCACAGGTGTCAACGTCATAGACCAGGGAAGAGGGTGATGGTGGCAGGCCCAAATCTGCCGTTTGGGGGGAAGGTGACGCGAGGGCCGATCGGGATACCAGCCAGTAGGTAGGGATGGGATCTCCGCTTTTGAGGGTAATGTTGCCCCGAGGCTCGCAGATGAAGTCTTCCTTGAGCAGGGCATAGCTGAGGGCCGATACCTGAATCTTGCCTGCCTCGCCGCTAGATTCCATGAAGCTGGCGATATTAACGGTGTCGCCCCAGAGGTCGTAGATAAACTTGCGAATGCCAATCACCCCAGCCACCAGGCTGCCGGAATTAATTCCAATGCGCAGTTGAAAGGGCTGGCCATCGGGCCGACGGAAATCACCAATGGTGGCCTGCATATCCAGGGCCATTTGGGCGATGGCCTGGGCGTGGTCAACCCTGGGCGCAGGCACCCCCGCCGCCACCATGTAGGCATCGCCAATGGTTTTGATTTTTTCGAGCCCGTGGCGGGCTGCTAGTTCGTCAAAGCGAGAAAAAATGCGGTTGAGCTGGCGTACCAGGTCGCAGGGCGTCAGTTGGGCCGAGACCTGGCTAAAGCCCACCAAATCGGCAAAAAGCAGGGTAACGCCATCGAAGTGGTCGGCAATGGCCCGCTGTTGTTCCTTCAAGCGCTGGGCAATTTGAAAGGGCAGCACATTGGTCAACAGTTCCTCCGACCGCTGGCGTTGATAGCGTAGCTCGGCTTCCACCTTCTCCCGCTCCCGAATTTCCTGCTGGAGCTGGTGGTTTTGGGCTTCAAGCTGCTGCTGTTGTCGGTGCAGATCAATCTGGTGCTTCACCCGTAGCAGCACTTCGTAGGCTTTGAAGGGCTTGACGATATAGTCGGCGGCCCCTAGCCCAAAGGCGCGTTCTTTCTCGGCTTCGGCGTCGCGGGCGGTGAGAAAAATGACGGGAATTCCCTGGGTGGCGGGGTTGTCCTTCAGCCGTTGGCAGACCTCAAAGCCGTCCATGGCGGGCATGGTGATGTCGAGCAGAATCAAATCTGGTGGGCAAGCGGCGATGGCCTGAAGCGCCATAACGCCGCTGATGGCCTTGCGGCAGCGGTAGCCTCGTCCTTCCAAAATGGTAGACAACACCCGCAGGTTATCAGGAATGTCGTCTACCAGCAGGATATCGACATCCTCGGCAAAAACGTCATCGGCGGTGGTCATGGTTTGTAACAGGGAACGACAAAGAGTGTAACGACGAGACGTATCGGTATTCTGGGCCAAACCGGGGCAAGGCTAGCACAATCGCCTAGCCCCGATGGATCGGGCCATTTCAAGGAGAGGAAGCCCCCTGGAGGAGGGGTTCGTCAGTGAGATCCAGGATGATATCTAGGCGAAAGTCGTGGACTAACTGGGTGAGTTGGACTGCCAGGTCTTGCTGGGCGACAGGCAGTTCAGCAATGAGCTGATTGGCACGCCGATCATCGGCGGCCTGGGCTGCTTGGCGCAGTTGAGTCAGCCAGGGGGCGGGTAGATGCGCTAGGTCGGCACGGGTGAGGGGGCGATCCTCCAACCTTGCACTTCCCTGCTCCGAGTCTAACGCTAGATGGCCCTCGGCGTACTGATAGGTGAGGTGTAGCCATTCTCCTACGTGACTCAGCAAGGCTTCCCGCTGAATGGGTTTGGGCAGCACCTCATCGCAGCCCGCCGCCAAGCACACCGACTGCTGTTCCTCAAAGACGCTGGCGGTTACCGCCAAAATGACCGGTTGGGGCTGATCGGCATCAGCCTGCCGAATGTGACGCGCTACCCCATAACCATCCAGGACGGGCATCCGCATATCTAGGCAGATCAGGTGAGGCTGCCAAGCGGCCCAATGTTCGAGGGCTTCTTGCCCGTCACAGGCCTCCTGCACGGCATAGCCCACCGACGCTAACCAGTGACGCATCAGCAGCCGACTTTCTGCCACGTCATCCACGACTAAAATCCGCCGGAGGGGCTGATTGGGGCTGAGGTGCAGAATCGGCGGTTGAACGAGCGCCTCGGTGGGTTGCTCAAGGGTGGTTAGGGCCACGGGCAGGGACACGGTGAAGGTGGATCCTACATTGAGGACACTGTCCACTTGAACATCGCCACCCATGATTTGGGCAAAGTTGTAGCTGAGGGACAGCCCCAAGCCCGTACCCTCCGCCGACCGCCGACCCGACTGGGTTTGTTCAAAGGGCTGAAAGAGGTTGGCGATCTCCTCTGGGGCCATGCCCACCCCGGTATCCTGTACCTCGATGATCAGTCGATGGGTTTTAGGGATCTCGGCTCCTGGCTCTACGCTGGAATTGGGCTCTAGGCGCGACCGCAGGACAACGCTGCCTTGGGCGGTAAATTTGATCGCGTTGCCCACCAGGTTGATCAAAATCTGCCGCAGTTTACCCCCATCGGCCCACACCTGCTGGGCTAGGGCAGGAGGCGGTGACACCAGCAAACCCAGGCCCTTGGCCTTGGCTTTGATTTGCAGCATATCTTCAACCCCTTGCAGCAGTTGATCCAAATCAAAGGACTCCTCATCGAGGGTGACTTTGTTGGCCTCAATCTTGGCTAAGGACAACACATCGTTGATCAGCCCCAGCAGGTGATTGCCGCTGCGGTTGACGATGCCAATCATGTGGCGGTGGTTGTCTTGCAGAGTGGGATCGTCGTTCAAAATTTGGGTGAACCCCAGAATGGCGTTGAGGGGCGTCCGCAGTTCGTGGCTCATGCTGGCCAAAAACTCGCCCTTGGCTTGGCTGGCGGCATCGGCGGCTCGCTTGGCTATCTCTAGATCCCGGGCCTGCTGCTGGGTTTGGCGCAACAGGTCGGCCTGCTGCACCGCCGTCCCCAGTTGGGTACCCACCTGGAGCAGCAGTTTGACCTCATGGCGCGTCCATAGACGGGGTTCGCGGTGCTGGTAAATGCCGAGCAGCCCCCACAGGTGGCCTCCGGCAAAAATGGGCACGATGACGTAGGCCCGCACCTGCCACCGCTCTAGAAAGGAGAGGTAGCAGGGGCTAAAGCCTCGGGTATAGATATCGTTGACGCAGTGGAAGGTGCGGTTGTTGCGGTAGGTTTCGGCCTGGGTGGTTTGTAGGTAGGTATCCTCTAGCAGCAGGTAGCCATCCTCCAGGGAATCGCTTTGCAGTTGCCGCGCCCCGCAGTTGTCCTCATCCACCAGTTGATTGCCGCTGGGATCTCGGATCAGGGTGGATTGGGCTAGGGGATCGGTGAGGGATTCGGCCACCACGGTGCCACTCCAGTCGGGGTTGAACTGGTAAATCCACACTCGGTCACAGTCCATCGACTGTTGGAGGGACTGGGTAGTGGCGCTAAAAATGGTTTCCAGGTCTAGGGTTTGGCGAATTTGCTGCACAATCCGGGTCGTGGCCTTTTCCCGGTTGGCAATGGCCCGTACCGCCTCCTCCGCCTGCTTTTGGATGGTGATGTCGCTACAGGTGCAGACCACTCGCTCCACCTCACCATGGTCATCCAACTGCGGGTCTACATTCACCAGCAGCCAGGTCGGTGATTCGCCATGGTGATAGACGACGCCAAGCACCATATCGTGGCAGGGAATTTTGTGGGCAATGGCCTGCTGTACGGGCAAATCTTGGGGGGTAAAGTAGGTGCCATCCTCCCGCAGCAGGGGGCCAAAGTGGCCAAACACAAGGGGCTGAGCGTCGATCTCTGGCAAGTGGAGCAACCGCCGGGCGGATTGGTTGGCAATCACAATTTCTGCCTCGGCATTGAGCAACAAAACCCCCACGCCCATGTCGCGGATGAGGCTACGAAAACGTTGCTCACTTTCACTGAGGGCCACCGCCCGCCGCCGTTGTTGTTGCAGCCGCTGATCGACCCAGGCCACCAGCAGCGCCAGCCACAGCATAATGCCAGCCCCCAAGCCCACCGCTAGGGCCAGCCAGCGGGCCTCTAGGTGCTGAATCGGATCTAGGGTTGCCCAGGTTTGGGCGGCATCGGGCCAGAACTGGGTTGCCGCCATACCCGTGTAGTGTAAGCCACCAATGGCCGCCGCTAGGGCCACTACCGCCCCCCGCTGCCACCAAGCAGCCTGGGATTGCGCTAAGCCTAGGGCTACGGTGGAAGCTACCACCGCAATGACCACCGAAAGAGCTACCAACGGCCAACGGTGGGTGAGGTGGGCCGACATGTCCATGGCGGCCATGCCCGTGTAGTGCATCCAGGCAATGGATATACCCATCATGATGCCCCCAGATCCCAGGGTAAGGCGATTGCTAGAGGCCCGTTCCACCAGCCACAGGGCAACCGCCGCCGCCATAATCCCGTAAAGCAAGGACAGCCCTGTGGTTAGGGGGTTGTAGCGCACCACCATGGGCATTTCTAAGGCCAGCATGGCGACAAAGTGGGTGGCCCAAATGCCCACCCCCATAGCCAGCCCACCCCCTGCTAGCCACAGCCAGCGCACGGTGCCTGCCGCTCCCATGACCTGCCGCCCCAGACTCAGCGTGGTATAGGCTGTGAGCATGGCCATCCCTAGGGACAACACTACTAGCCCCAGGTTGTACTGCCCTACCACAAGCTCAGCTATTGCTGTATTCGCCATACCGTCAACCCCTGTCATTACAAATGCGCAATCGACAAATTCCATGTCTCGTACTGAAGCCGAAACATAGACTGGCCCTGCTTTTTACAGGTCTCAACGGTGTGGCGGCTTTGCCCATCTAAGCGGCGATTCCTGAGCCATACCAAGGGTTGTTACCTTCTATTGGGCTATGTCTGTTGATGTCACCCTGTCTGTATCAAGCTACACTATCTAGCTTGCCCTAAAGTTACAAAGGAAAAACATGCCCCCCGATTCAAATCCTAGATCCCCTCACCCGGGAGGCCTTAGATATCAAACGCTTAGCAGATATAAGACGCTTGGCTATAATCCATTGAAAAAAATCGCTGTCGATCATTGAATACTGTATTCAGTACGGAGTTGGGTTGTAAAGTCCAAAAAGTCCTGGGTGGGGTCAGAACGGTCTTGATTCGGTTAGGGTTAATCCTCACGACAACAATACTCCCTGGTCGGCACCAATCCTAGATGAGGGCAGATAAGCAGGGGCTAGTCTTGGTTAGATTTGCCGCGCATGGCGTCAATTTCCAGCCAGGTGATGATCACCCCAGCCACGGGCACCGCCAAAAATAGCCCCAGCACCCCGGCTACCGTGGCCCCCACAATCAACGCAAAAAACATCACAACGGGGTTGATATCGAGGGAGTCTTTCATGACGTAGGGTAGCAGCAAATTTTCCTGCACCTGTTGCAGCAGAACACACACGACCAGAGCCGTTAGAGATGTCCACACGCTTTGGGACAGCAGCAGCAGCGTAATGATGCCCACACCCAGGGTAGCCCCAATGCCGGGGATGAGATCCACCAAGCCCGCAATCAACCCCAAAAAGGCCGCATAGGGAATGCCCAGCAGCAAGAAAATCAAGAATATAGATCCACCGAAAAATAGGGACAGCACCAGCAGTCCCCAAAAGAAGCCCAGCAAATTGTGCTGCACCACGGTATTAAACCGTTCCTTGTGGCGAATGGGCAGGTGCTTCAGCAGCCACCACCACACCTTGGCCCCATCCAGCATCATGAATAGAGTGACCACGGCAATCAGAATGGCCAGCACCAAGTTAGCGAGGGTAGCCTGAAGCAAGCCTAGCCCCGCCGTGAGCACCGACACCGCCTGACTTTGCAACTGGGGTTCTAGCTCCTCCACCTGCACCGGAATGTTCCAGGCTTGCAGTAGAGCATCTAGGTCGCGCATCCAGGGCATCACCGAGGCCGACAGGCTTTGCACGTTGGCCACCAACTGCTGCCCTTGGGCGATCACCACCGTGCCCAGGGTAAGGGACAGGCCCACTGCCAGGGCTAGGGTGGTCAAAAATACCGTAATGGTAGCGATGCTCCTTGGCCACCATCGACTGAGCCAGGCCACGGGATGGCTCAGCAAAAAGGCCAGGATTGTTGCTGTGATGAAGACGACGATCAGCACCCGAAAGTAGGCGAGAAGCTGGATCATGGCCCAGCCACTGGCAAACAACAGCAAAAATCGGATCAGCACGTTATTGCTGATCACGCTCCAAATTCCCTCCGGGGCATCGGGCCGAGAATCGCTCTGGGGATCGTCAAGTTTCATAGGGGGGTGGCCAGGATCAAGCCGAGGGAACATCAGACCGAGGGAACCTTAGGCCGAGGGAACCTTAGGCCGAAGGAACATCGGGCAGGGGCACCTCTGGGGCGAGATTATCCTGCACCAGCACAAAGGGCTGCACAATCAACGACTGAAACCGTTTTCCCATGGCCTGCCCCCATTCCTCAAGCTGATCAGGGGAAGGCTTAGTGATCAGCGCTTCGGCCATCCAGCGGTTTACGGTCGAGACATCATCCGTGGCAATGGCAACCCCCACATCGGCCAAATCTAGGCGCGAATCCACCAGCACCACCGCCCCCCGATCCGCATGGGGGCTAAGCCAACGCCACTCCGCTGGCCCCACCATTTCAGTCAGTTCGGCTTTCAGGTCTTGGGTCATAGGTTTTAGGGCGCAATGGGTGAGGGATTAGGGTTGCCATGGGTGGCCGAGGGTGACACCGTTGCTTAAGGGCACTGTGGCAATAACCCTGTTTCCAGGCTATCAGATTAACCAAGACGCTGGCCCTGAGAGGTCGTTTGAAACGCCAAAGCGCGTCCTAAGTGATACCGCTGAGGCTAGCCTCAGTCGTTAAAAATCCCGTAGATTGAAACCGAACTTAGCGACCAATTCCACCTGAGGCGACTCTAGGAGAGCGTCCTCTTAAGTAGGCTTAGTCTGGCGCAGTTTCCACACCACGCTAGAGGCTAAGTTCGTTACCACATGGGCCACAATGGGCACTAGCAAATTCCCCGTGGCCACCGCACTAATCGCCAGCAGCAGCCCAATGACCGTGGCCCACACTACGTAGGGCCACTGCTGCAAACTGCTGAGGTGCAACACGCCAAAGCTGGCCCCCGACACCAAAATTCCCAGACCGTTCAGGCCAATGGCAGGCAGCATCACCCCCCGAAACAGCAGTTCCTCGCTGAGGCCAGGGAGCAACCCCAGCCACAGCAAATCTGGCCAGTGCAGGGGCTTGAGCACGATGGCTAGATAATCGTCGGCGCTTTGGCGATAGTGCCCCCACAGCTCATACATCGCACCGCTGGCTAAGGTAATGCCTACGCCCAGAGCCACCCCTAGCCCAGCGTCGCGCCAGGAGATCGTTAGGGGTAGCCGTTTGGTGGGTTCAAAATAGAGCCATGCCTTGGCAATCACCAGCAGCACCACGGCGGTGACCCCCATCGCCACCAGCAACTGAGCACGGGTGAGGGGTTCCATCTGGGGGCTAGGGGGCGGGGTCACGGGCACAGGACTGGGCAACGGCACTGTTATTCTAGCGGAGGGAGGAAGGTCGGGAAACTTAGCAATGCGGCGGTGACCCATCGCCAAGTCGGGGCCGCACCGCATAGAACGACACAAATCCGCAGGGGTACACCGCCGTACGCCCCCACAGGGGCAAATTGGATTGAGGGTTAGGACTGATGGACGATGCGTTACTGACGGGCAACGGAGCACCGGGGCTAGACATTCTGATTTTGTCCAACGGGCCGGGGGAAATTTCCACCTGGGTGCGGCCCGTGGTTCAGTCCTTGCGGGCCCAGGCCGGGGTGGATCAGAACCTCCGCATTTCCGTAGTACTGTCCCCTTGCACAAACGCTTCCGGGCGGGAGGCGGCGATGGCAGCCCAGATTTCGGGGGTAGATCGGGTGCAGGGGGCGGCGCATTTTTTCCCATTTTTGCTGTGGGGCAAAACCGCTGAAAACTGGAACTGGCGACCTAACGGAGTCGTCCTATTTTTAGGAGGGGATCAGGTCTATCCGGTCATTTTAGGGCGGCGGCTGGGCTATCGCACGGTGATCTATGCCGAGTGGGAAGCCCGTTGGCATCGCTGGGTAGATGCCATTGCCTGCATGACGCCCGGAATCCCAGAGGCGGCCCCCGCCCCGTTTCGCCACAAATGCCAGGTGATTGGCGACCTGATGGCCGATGTGGCCACCTCCAGCGACACCCTGGCCGACCTGCGGGAAACCCTAAACCTTCAGGCCGATGAGGTGCTGGTGGGCATCATGCCCGGATCCAAAGCCAACAAGCTGAGTGTGGGGTTGCCCCTCTGCTTGGCCACCGCCGATGCCATCCACCACCAGTATCCCAAGGCTCGATTTGTGATTCCCGTGGCTCCGCTATTAGCGCTAGAATCCCTGGCCCAGTTTGCCGATGCCCAGCAAAACCCCGATGCTCAACTGTTTGAGGGCACTACCACCGCTGAACTGGTGACCTTACCCGATGCCCTACCCATCCTACGCACCGCCAACGGCCTAGAGGTCAGCCTGTGGCAACGTCAGCCCGCCTACGACTTGATGAGCCAGTTTCAGTTGTGCCTCACCACCGTAGGAGCCAACACCGCTGAGTTGGGTTCCCTCGGCGTACCGATGATCGTGTTGCTTCCCACCCAAAAGCTATCGGTGATGAAGGCTTGGGACGGCATCCCCGGCCTGCTGGCCAACCTGCCCCTCGTGGGCGATGCCTTTGCCAAGGCCATCAACACGATAATTTTGCGCCAGATCTATAAAGAAGGTCGCCTCTTTGCCTGGCCCAACCTGTGGGCAAAGGCGGAAATTGTACCGGAACTGCTCGGCCCCCTCAGTCCCCAAGCCGTCGCCGACCAAGCCGTGGGCTACCTCACCCAGCCCCCCACCCTAGAGGCCATGCGGGAAAAACTGCGCACCGTCCGTGGCCCCGCCGGAGCCGCCAGCCGCCTGGCCGAAATCGTTTTAGACCTCGCCCCACATTGCCCATGAGACGCTAGGTATTTGGCCGCGCATCCTAACGCCAACCCGGCAGCAAATTTGCGCCAAGCCCCAAGGAACCTGGAAACTCAGACGATGGGGGCATCACCCGCCCCAGCAAACCCCTCCCTAGACCTTTGGACGACGCCCCTGCCCGTTCAGCCAGAACCACCCCAGAACTATTTACCCGTGGCAGATTGGGTAGGACGGCTGATTTATGCGGGTGCAGCACTATAACCCCACCAGCCAAGCCTTTGATGGTCGTTAAGAAACCGTCCACCAGCCCCAGGTGCCCGCCGCCGCCAACGGGGTGTTTCAGTCTACCCCCCACGCCTTGGCCCAGTCTCCCGTCGGAGAGGCGGGCTGGTATCTCTAGGGTGCGCCCGATGCAGTGGGAACCTTTGTGGTACGAGCCATCGTACCTCGGCGACTGTTTCAGCTTCAGCCCCAACAGGTGGTGATGGGCCAATCCTCCGGCTTAAATCACCTTCGCTTTGGCAATTGGCACAAGATCCCCCAGCGCAAGGGGCAACTGAGTTCCGTGCTGGTGCAGGATTCTAGCCAAGCCCTCTACGAAACCATCCGCACCCTACGCCACCAGGTCGCTAGGGCTGGTGACGAGCTTTCACTGGGGTACCTGGTGGATCGGCCATCCTCGCGCCCGCTAACCTGCGCCTGTTCTACCCAGGGCAAGCAACCCCCTGTGCATCGGATCTATCCCCATCCCTCGGCCATTACAGCAAACGTAGGATGAGGGGGTAGCGAAAGACCGTATTGGGCCTTGTCAGGCTTTTGAGGATGGCGATAATCGGCATCACAAGATTCACAACGCCCAGCAACACCAATAGGGGAAGGCCAATCAACACCCAAGCCAAAATCCCCGCCACCGTCCACCAAAACCACATATTGATGTGGAAGTTGATCGCCTCCTTGGCGCTTTCCTTAATCGCGGTGTCATCAGAGATCAGCAGAATCGCGATGGGTACCCCCACGCTTAGCACGAGGGCATTGAAAAAAATTGAGCCGTGGCTGACAGCGGAGAGAATTTTGCGGGTGCCTGAATCGTCACTGGTTTGCATCACTTTAAAATCCTAAACAAACGAGAGAAGCCCTTGATACTGCTCCCAACCCACCGATCGTCACCCCTGGCAGAATCGTCCTGATCCCAACTATGAGATCGTCCTGGGGGCGTTGGGGTGGGTTAGATAGGCCATCATCGGGGGGCGACCCATGGCGGGTCAGCCGTTCTCCTATGGATAGTCTAAACGTCTGGTCTCTTTCCCCGGGCTGATCCCAGGGGGGATTTCTGCTATATGCTAGGGCGGGTTATCCCCATTGATGCCCTATTTGTGATGGGGCCTGAGTGATAGCGACTGACGGGTGATGCCATGCGTCCTGGGTTTGTGGGAGTGTTGCCGATGGCGGTGGCCTGCGGGTTTTTGCCAGCGGGGGTGGGCTTGCTGCACCAAGGCTTGCAGCCGCTACCATTACCCCAGCGCCTCTTGGCCTTGGCCCTAGGGTTGATGCTAATAGAACAGGCCCACATGGCTAGGGTTGATGTGCGGCGGGTATTGACTGTTTGGCCACCCTTAGCCACAGAACCACCGAGCGGCCCACCGTCCCTCCCTTGGTTTAGCTCGATTTTGGCCCTCACCCTCATCGGCGAACTGGGCGGGTTTTACCTGGCAGCAGCGGGATGGCTGGGCCTTGGCATGGTGACGATTTTGGTCAGCCTGCTGGGGTTCAACCTGGTGGCCAATGGCCGCTTTACAGGGGAGACCTTTCAGCCCGCTGGCCCCCGCAGTCGTTTGGATGTCATCGCCATAGACCTGTTGGCTCTGGGACTAGCCGTGCTGTGGATGCTGAATTGGGGGCGGTTGGGGGTTGCGAGTTTGTTGCTGGGGGTGACGGTGATTTACGCTATGGCAAAGGTCTATGCCTACCTCACGGGCCGAGCCAGTTTGGCAGATCGTCCGGCCTCAGCGGTTCATATCCCTAACACCGCTCAACAGCATCCACAGTCCACCCAGCAAAATCGCTAGGGCCAAGCCTCCCAAAACAAGATCCATCGACGGGGTTGAGTCCATAATTCACCAGGGATTGAGCTACAGGGGACGCCGGTTACGCGCAGAGCAGCACGCCAATGGGAGGCTACGCAGGGGGGCGCTGTCCTAGGGTAGCACCGAGGCCGTCCCACGGCCTCGGCTCTTGGTGAGGCTGGGGGCATGGGCGAGAAGGTTGGCCCGCAGGGGTATCAGGCATGGGGCCGTTGCAGCCAGGGGAAAGGAGGACACCATGAAGCGCATTGTGATCGTTACTGGCCCCACGCGGTCGGGAAAAAGCGAGTGGGCAGAGACCTTGGCTCAGCAGTCTGGTCAATCGGTGGTCTATGTGGCTACGTCGGTGGCAGACCCCAAGGATGAGGAATGGCAGGCACGGCTGGCCTTACATCAACAGCGACGACCGGAGGATTGGCGGCTGTGGGAGGTGCCCGTAGGGCTATCGGCGGCCATCCAGGCAGGAACGGCGACGGACTGTTTTCTGGTGGATTCCCTTGGGACTTGGCTGGCCAACGAGTTGGGCCAAAGCGAGGCCCAGTGGCAAGAAACGGTGGAGGACTTGATCGTCAGTGTGCAGCAAACGGCGGCGACGATCATTTTTGTGGCAGAGGAAACCGGGTGGGGCGTGGTTCCGGCCTATCCGGCGGGGCGGCAGTTTCGAGATCGCCTCGGTCAGCTTACCCGACGGCTGGGAACCGTGGCGGATGCGGTATACCTAGTGGTGGCGGGCTATGCGGTGGATCTGCGCCAGGTGGGCATAGCGGTAGATCGGTAGACGAACATTCGCAGGCAACGCCGCTGACCATCCGCCAAGGAGCTGCTTGAGATGAGGACCACAGAATGTCCCACTATCGCACCCTAAGCTACCCTGAGTTCGGGATAAACCTAGAGCTTCAATCGTTGGAAACCTGCTTCTGGCCCCGACGCTGGCCCTCACCCTAAATCCCTCTCCCGCGAGGAGAGGGATTTAGGGTGTAGCTTGCTTCCCGTCAGGGTGGGCTAAAGCGCAAGCTGGCAGTGGGTTTCTCCCTATTGTGATGTTTGGCTTATCCCGAACTGAGGTTAAGCTATCGATTCTCCAGCTATCGATCTCCTGTCGCCTAGCCCCCGGCCACCGATTCCGCTAGGGGGTGTGCGTCGGGCTGGGGTTCTGGATCAGGTTCCGGGTCGGGGGGTTCCTGGGTGCTGAAAACCAAGCCATCGTCGCCCTGATCGACGTGAATCGTTGCGCCTTCGGTGAAGGTGGTTTCTAGGATTTTGGTGGCAATGGGGTTTTCCAAGAGGCGCTGGATGGCGCGTTTGAGGGGGCGGGCACCGTAGACGGGGTCGTAGCCGCTTTCGGCAATGAAGTCGATGGCGACATCGGTGATATCGAGGCGGATTTTCTGGTCGGTGAGGCGTTTTTCCACCCGCCGAATTTGGATCGCCACAATTTTCCGCAGTTCCTGTTTCCGCAGGGAGTGGAACAGGATCAGGTCATCCACGCGGTTGAGGAATTCAGGACGGAACTGCTTTTGCAGGGCCTTCAGCACTAGGCTGCGCATTTCGTCGTAGCGGTCGTCGTCGCCTGCCAGTTCCAAAATGTGATCGCTCCCCAGGTTGCTGGTCATGATCACCACGGTGTTGCGGAAATCTACCCGATGGCCCTGGGAGTCGGTGATGCGGCCATCGTCCAGCACTTGCAGGAGGATGTTGAACACGTCGGGGTGGGCTTTTTCCACCTCATCCAGCAGCACCACGGAGTAGGGATGGCGGCGCACCGCTTCGGACAACTGGCCCCCATCTTCGTAGCCCACATAGCCCGGAGGGGCACCCACCAGGCGAGAGACCGCGTTTTTCTCCATGTATTCCGACATGTCGATGCGGATCAGGGCATCTTCGGTGTCGAACAAAAATTCCGCTAGGGCGCGGGCTAACTCCGTTTTGCCCACCCCGGTTGGCCCCATAAACAGGAAGGAACCCAGGGGCCGACCGGGATCGTTCATCCCCGCACGGGCACGACGGATGGAGGCGGCAACGGCTTCCACGGCTTCGTTTTGACCAATGACGCGGTCGTGGAGGTGACCCTCCAGTTGCAGCAGCTTTTGCCGCTCCGAGGCCATCAGGCGATTGACCGGAATGCCCGTCCACTTGGCGACGATTTCGGCAATATCGGCATCGGTGACTTGTTTACGCGATAGGGTGGTGCCCTGATCTTGAATTTCCGCGAGCTGGGCTTCCATCGCTTCCCGCTCTTGCTGCACCGCCTCCAGCCTGCCGTACTTGAGCTGGGCGGCTTTGTTTAGGTCGTAGGCCCGCTCGGCTTGGTCAATTTGGCGGCGCAGGCTTTCCTCCTCTTCCTTAAGGGTGTGGATGGCGTCGCGGGTTTGGTTTTGCAGTTGCCACTGGTCGTCCAGGGTTTGCTTTTGGGGAGTGAGGAGGTCAATTTCCTGCTGAATGCGATCCAGGCGTTCGCGGGTGGCCCGACTGGCGGTTCCGGCCCGTTCTTCGGCCTCTAGGGACAGCTTTTCCATTTCGAGCTGCATCAGCCGTCGCCCCATGTCCTCTAGCTCGGCAGGTTTGGAGGTAATCTCCATCTTCAGCTTGGCCGCCGCTTCGTCGATTAGGTCAATGGCCTTGTCGGGCAAAAACCGATCCGCAATGTAGCGATCCGACAGCACCGCCGCCGCCACTAGGGCGCTATCGGCGAACTCCACCTCGTGGTAGCCCTCGTAGCGGTTTTTCAGCCCGCGCAGAATGGAAATGGTATCTTCGGCGCTGGGTTGGCCAATGTAGACCTGCTGGAAACGACGCTCTAGGGCGGCGTCTTTTTCGATGTGCTTGCGGTACTCGTCCAGTGTTGTGGCCCCGATGCAGCGCAGTTCGCCCCTGGCCAGCATGGGCTTCAGCAGGTTGCCCGCATCCATGGTGCCTTGGCCCGCCCCGGCCCCGACCACGGTGTGCAGTTCGTCGATAAACAGAATGATCTGCCCCTCGGAGTCGGTGACTTCCTTCAGCACCAGGCGCAGGCGTTCTTCAAATTCGCCGCGATACTTAGCCCCGGCAATTAGGCCACCAATGTCTAGGGAAATCAGCGTCCGCCCCTTGAGGGATTCTGGCACTTCGCCGTTGATGATGCGCTGGGCTAGGGCTTCGGCGATGGCAGTTTTGCCCACACCGGGTTCGCCAATCACCACCGGGTTATTTTTGGTGCGCCGGGACAGGACTTGGATCACCCGCCGAATTTCCTCATCGCGGCCAATTACCGGGTCGAGCTTACCGTCCCGTGCCGCCTGGGTCAGATCTAGCCCAAAGCGTTCTAGCGCTTCATACTGGGCCTCGGGCTTCGGATCGGTAACGCGCTGACTGCCCCGTACCCCCTGGATCGCCGCCATCAACTCGGCAGAATCGACATTAAAGCCCCGCAGCAATCGCCGCCCGATGCGTTCATCCTGCTGGAAGCCCAGCAGCAAATGCTCCACGGAAATCAGCTTATCCTTGAAGTTTTCCCGCGCCTCCTCCGCCTTGTCCAGCATTCGATCTAGGCTTTTGCCCAGGTACAAATTGCCGTCCATGGGGGCGCGTACCTTGGCCTGTCGCTGGGTAAAGGTCTCTAGCTCATCTAGGATCAAATCCGTATCCAGCTTGGCCTTGGCCAAAATGCGGTGGGCCAGCCCGTCCTCCTCTTGGTCGAGCAGGGCAATCATCACATGCTCGACTTCTAAATATTGATGTTTGAAGCGGCGGGCGACATCCTGCGCCTCAACAATGGCATCCCAGGCTTTATCGGTAAACTTATCCGGATCGGTGGGCTGCATAATCTCCGTGGGCAGACGGCTTTCGGGGGGAACCGTTGGTGTGTAACAGACTGTGTAACGGTTGGAGAATCAGTATATCAGGTACGGGCGGGGGGCATGGTTGCGGGTGGGGAGTCGGTAGTCGGGAGTCGGGAGTCGGGAGTCGGATAGGTGCTGGTATCGGGTGGGATAACCAGTGCTTCGCCCAAGGCCACGGGCACGGGCGGTGAGCTTGGCTCTAAGCCAGTGCCCTTTGAAGCATCTGGCGCTGTTGGGCCACAGGCACCAGGGTATTCGCCACCATCCAGCCGCTGGCGGCCACGGCGGGCAGGCCAATGCCGGGAAAGGTGCAATCTCCCGTACACCACAATCCTGGCAGCGGGGTTTTGCCGCTGGGTACTAGGCCATTCTGCACCGAAATAGCTGGGCCATAGCTGCCGCGATGCCGTCGCAAAAAGCGCTCGTGGGTCAGGGGTGTGCCCACCAATTCCACTTCCACCCGCTGCCGCACATCGGGGATCACCCGTTCCAACGCTTGCCATAGCGGTTCAGCCCGTTCGGCTTTGAGTTGGGCGTATTCGGCACTGCGGCGATCTAGCCCCTGCCACAGGTCGTAGGGTTCGGTGGCGGGAGTATAGACATGGATGGCGTGCTTGCCGAGGGGGGCCATGGACGGGTCTAGCACCGTGGGAATAGACATCACAATTAAATTGTGGGGGGCGGTGATGCCGAGATTCCAATCCTGGAGGGTGATGTAGTGGCAGACCAAATCTTCGGGCAGGCCCGCCCCATCAATGCCCAGGTGTAGGTGCATGAAGCTGGGACAGGGCGGCATGGCTTGGCGGTCGTCTACAAAGGTCTTGGGCAGGGCACCCTCAGGCAGCAGGGGCAGCGTATCCCACAGGGACGCATTGGACACCACGGCCACCCCTGCGGTGAGGGTTTCCCCAGAGCGTAGCCTGACCCCCGTTGCCCGACCGCTTTGCACCAGGATTCTTTCCACATGGGCACCCAACCGCAGGGTGCCGCCGCCTTTCTCCAGCCCTCGCACCAGGGCACTCACCAAGGCCGCACTGCCGCCGATGGGGTAGTCCAGCGTCACCCCCGGTCGGTACCACTCGGCAAACATAAAGGCAATTTCGGCGGTGCTGGTGCCCTCGGCGGGTAGGCCGGAGAGCAAGAAGCACAGCATATTCATCCAGTTGCGAATGAAGGGGTCGGTGACGGTGCGATCTAACACCTGGCTGAAGGGCTGGCTGGCCTGGGCTAGGCCGGGGGTATTCCGTAATAACTCCCAGCCGTAGGGCAGCACCGTTTGTAGCGCCCCCCAATCGAGCCGCAAGGTGGCCGGAGGCAAGGCGGTGGCGGCTCGTCCGAGGGGGGCCATCACCTGTTGCAGCCGTCGCCATTCCTGTACCGCGTGTTCACCCCGCACCCGCCGCAAGACCTGACAAAATTGGTCGTTGCCGATGGTAGTGTCAAAGTCGCCTTCGGGGACACGCACGCCCCAAGTGTCGTAGTTGGCCCAGGCCACGCTGTCTGCCTCGCCAATGGCATCTAGCACATGGCGCAGGGGGTTGGTGGAAGGCCGCGCAGATAACCCGGAATATAGGGATGGGCCAGAGTCAAACTGAAAGCCCTGCCGCTCGAAGCCGTGGGCCGCACCGCCAGGGATGGTGTGGCTTTCGCAGATTGTTACCCGCAGGCCGTAGCGGGCCAACAGTGCGCCACAGCAGAGGCCACCGATGCCGCTGCCGATGATAATCACATCGGTCGCTGTTGTTGTTTCCATGTCAGGCCTCGATGGCGTGGCGGGTCAACTCATCTAGTGACACATACTCTAGGGCCGAGGCATGGGTGGCCGTAAGGTCAACTGGGGGAGCCACGCCCGCATCCAAGGCTTCCTTCCAGCGGGAGGCGCAGAGGCACCAGCGATCCCCCGGCTTTAGGCCCGGAAACTGAAACGCGGGCACGGGGGTAGACAGGTCGTTGCCCTGGGCTTTGGTATAGGCGAGGAACTCCGCCGTCATCTCGGCACAGACCACATGGGCACCCATATCTCCGGCCCCGGTGTTACAGCAGCCGTCGCGGTAGAACCCGGTCATGGGCGAGGTGCAGCAGGTACCCAGGGGGGTGCCTAAGACGTTGCTGGCGGTGGGGCGAGTGGTTGGCGATGGGTTGGACATAGCAAAATTGAGTGAAATGGCGAGGATGATAGGGGGTTTCAGGCGAGGAGAGGCAGATAGGGGGCCAGGGGAGAGGGCGCATCAACCGAGAGGCGAAGTCTGCCTTCCCTTAATCTACCGAGGATGAGAGGGTGAGGGCAAATCCGGCGGTGAGCAAGGTGAGGCTACCCGCCACCCAAAAAGGCACCGCATAGCCCATACTCACCAGCAGTCCCGCTGTGGCTGGCCCCAGGGCGTTAGACATACTCAGGTAGGAGGCATTGGTACCCAGAACTTCTCCCTGCTCTTGGGGGCCACTTTTGAGGGAGAGCAGCGCGTCGATCAGGGGCATAGGGAAGGAGTTGACGGCGCTAAAGATAATGCTCAGCAGCCCGAAGGCCAGCAGGTTAGGAAAGGTGGGTATCAGCAAAAACAAGATGCCACGGGCCGCTAGGGTCGCCGCCAAAATGGTCACTAGGTTAAATCGCTGTCTCAGGGGTTCCAGCCCAAACACCTGGGTAGCAAAGCCAATCACCCCAAACACCGCAAACATAATGGCGAGGTTTTGGGCATTTTGCCCCAGCACATTCAGGAAAAAGGGCTGAAAGGCAAAGGTGAAAATGGTGAAGGTGAAGCCGCTGAAAAAGGTGAGCCAAAAGGTGCGGCCAAAACGCGGATCGCCCATGGATTTTACGATGCGGCCCAGGCCAAAGTCGCGCCAGGAGATCTGAAATTTATCGCAGCAGTTGGCCAGAGTTTCTGGTAGCAGCAGCCAACACAGCACCGTAGCCAGCAACGCCATACAGGCCGACAGCAAAAAGCCCATCCCCAGGCTGCTTATCCCTGGCAGCGGTGGTACCAACTGGGCCACATAGCTGAGGGGTGGCCCCGCCACAAACCCCAGGCGAAATAGCGCCCCAAAGATGCCATAGGCCCTGGGGCGTTGGTCGGGGGTGGTGATATCCCCCACCACAGCCTGGGCGATGGAGGTGTTGCCCCCGGTGATGCCATCCAGCAAGCGGGCCACATACAGCAGGGCTGCCGTGGTCGCAAAGGCCGCCATAACATTAGCCGCCACGGTGCCCAGCAAGCTCAAAATCAGCAAGGGTTTGCGCCCCGTGCGATCCGACAGTCGCCCCAGAATCGGTGTGCCTACAAACTGTGCCAGGGCGTAGGCCGTTGTCAGTAAGCTGGCCTGAAAGTCGCTAAGCCCGAATTGCAGCGCGTAGGGGTAAATCAGCGGGATCAACATCGTAAACCCCACGGCATTGACAAAGGCTACCAGGGCCGCAATCCAAAAGCGCAGGGGCAAGGGATCCGTTGTGTTGGCGGCCATGGGTCGAATACTCCCTCGGAACAAGCATCCTATTGTAGGTTGCGAGGGGATAATCCATGGGGGTATGGGAGGCTAACCTTAGTCCTAGAACAGGTGTCTGAAGATTAACCTACTCCACTGGATCATTGAGATACACCATCATTTCCACCACGGCAATGTCAAGCTGGGCCAGGTTGGGGTCGGTGCTGGGGATGAGGCGATCCCCCATAGAGGCTTGGAAGGCGGCTGGGTTGGCTTCGATAGAGGCGTTGGACGGCTCGACCCGCAGCAGCAAATTGCCGTAGTAGTGGTCCAGGCGACTCCCTTCGAGGGAAAGGGTGCCGCCATAGTCCCAGGCAAAGCCATAGAGTTGAAAATCGCCGAGCTGCTGCTGGAGTGTGGCGTAGGAGGTTCCCACCCCAAGCCCTTCGGGGGTTTTCCAGTCGGCGCTAAAGTCCTTAGCCATCAGCGGACGGCTGCGGCTGTCATCCAACCACACCACCGCAAACTGTGGCTCGCTACCCATGGTGACGACGGTACCTGGTTCGGTAAAGCCCTCGCCCATATGCACTTCGGTATCGGTGAGGTTGGCTTCACCATAAATTTCGGCCAGTTGTTGGCGGCTCGTGGTAGAGGTAACTTGGCCGACCCGCTGACCGGGGATCACCCGATGGTCTTCAGTGACCGCATCTTCGGCCCCAGCATCGGCACCGGGGGCTTTGGTCGCGCCAGCCTCAGCATCGGGGGCCGTGTCCGTTGGTAGGGTCATTTCCGAGGAATCGGTGGTGGGGTCGAGGGTGGTATCGGTGCGGTTGCAGGCTCCCGAACCCAGCAGGATCAGCAACAACAGACCAGCGGCAATAGGGCGATTCATGGTCAACATCCCTCACAGAGGTAGATAACTGGGGGTAGGGTGAATAGCGCACAGACTGCGCCGATGGGTGGAGATTCTGTTTCTAGGGTAAGCGGCTTGGTCGGGGTTGCGGGGAGACCTTAGGCCATTGTTGCAACTGGCGTTAGGGAGGCTCTCCCTAGACGAGTTCACCCCTGGATGAGGGTGAAGCCCTTGAGAAGGATTAAGAATTCGCAGACAACTGCAAACATCAGCGATCTTCAGCCCTAGATTCGCTAGTCTGCTAGTAGATTAGCGGTTGACGATGCCAGAATGCCCCCTTCTGGCGACCTAGGCAGTGGTCGATGACGCCCGCCCCCAGAGTCACTTAAGCCCCTTGGCCAGTGTGTCCCAGGGTGAATCGGCCTGGGATCAAGGCTGTAGGCCATCCTTAACATTCAAATCAAAATAAAGTATCAAAGGTTATCACAATGGATAACTCCCTGGATGACTAAGGGAAAAGTGGGGCACCGAAGCACAAACCCTAGCCGTAGGGCGACACCCGCCATGGCCAGTGCCGCATCTCCCAGCAGCGGCGACCTAGGGCTATTGCAGGCGGAGGTGATGGCCTTGGTAGAAAGCAGCACCGACCTCATTGCCCTGGCTACCCTCGACCAACGGATGACCTTTGTTAACTCAGCGGGGCGCGCCCTTGTGGGGCTACCCAGCCTAGAAGCTGTGCGCCAAACCACCGTCGCCGACTATTTTGACGACGCTATGGTCGCCCGGCTCCACCAGGAAGTGATACCAGCGGTGTTGGCCCAGGGCAGTTGGCAGGGGGTGATGGACATCCAACATTTTCAGACTGGAGAACGGGTGCCGCTGTTTTTCAACTCTACCCTGGTGCACCATCCCGACACCGGAGACCCCCTCGGCATTGGCACCGTGGGCCGAGAAATTGGCATCCTTCAGCGCATCGACCAAGCGCGCCAAGCGGCCACTGAAGCCCTCGCTCAGCTTAATCAAGAACTCGAGGATCGAATTCGCCAGCGCACCGCCGAACTGCAAGCCAGCGAACAAAAGTTCCGCGCCATTTTCAACAATACGTTCCAGTTCACGGGGCTAATGACCCCCGATGGCATTTTGCTGGAGGCCAACCAAACCGCCCTCGACTTTGCCGGACTGAAGCCCCAGGATGTGCTACACAAACCCCTCTGGCAGTCTCACTGGTGGTCGCTATCGGTGGCCGAACAGGAGCGGCTTCAGGCGGCGGTGGCCCAGGCCGCCCAGGGGCAGTTTATGCGCTACGAGCTAGATTTTCGGGGGCGACAAGCCAGCGTCATCACTGTCGATTTTTCGATTCGGCCCCTGCAAGATACCACGGGCCAGGTGGTGCTGCTAATTCCCGAAGCGCGGGATATCACCGAGCACAAACAAATGGAAGCCCAACTGCGGGCCAGCAACGACCGCCTCGCCGAGGCGAACCGCGAACTCTCCCACGCCACCCGCCTCAAGGACGAATTCATGGCCACCATGAGCCACGAACTCCGCACCCCCCTCAGTTCGATTTTGGGCATGGCCCAGGCGCTGCGCCACGAGATCTACGGCCCCCTGAGTGATCGCCAGCACCACGCCATCGGCATCATTGAGCGCAGTGGTCGCCACCTGCTGGCGCTGATTAACGATGTACTGGATCTGGCCAAAATTGAGTCGGGCAAGATGGATTTGCGGCTGGCCCCAATCCCCCTGCGGGATCTCTGCGACAACAGCCTCACCCTAGTACAGCAGCAGGCCCGCCAAAAGCAGATTGAGCTTAGCCTACACATCGATGGATCACCCATCGAAATCGAAGCCGATGAGCTACGGCTCAACCAGGCCCTCGTTAACCTGCTCGACAATGCCGTCAAGTTTACCCCCACCGGGGGCCAGGTCAGCCTCATCGTAGAGCCTGACCCCGATGCCCCTAGCCCCACCACCATGCTGCGGTTCACCGTAGCCGACAGTGGCCCCGGCATTGATCCCACCGACTATAGCCGCATGTTTGACTCCTTTGTGCAGCTTGACAGCAGCCTCACCCGCGAACATGGTGGTACTGGGCTAGGGCTGGCCCTGGTCAAACGCATCGCCGAAATGCACGGAGGCCGCGTGACCGTCACCAGCCAGGTGGGCCACGGCAGCCGATTTAGCCTCCATATCCCCTGCCCAGCGGTGGCCCTCACCCCCCACGGCGTGATTGATCATCTGCCCACGCCCGTTGTCCCCTCCCTGACATTCCCCAAGGGCACCATTTTGGTGGCGGAGGACAACTTGGCCAACCGTAACCTGCTGGTGGATATGCTCCACGCCCTAGGCTACGAAGTCACCACTGCCCACGACGGCTACGACGCCATCCAAAAAGCCCTTGCCCAGCCCCCCACCCTCATTTTGATGGACATTCACATGCCCTCCATGGACGGTCTCGAAGCCATTCGCCGGATGCGCGCCCACCCCGCCCTAGAGCAACGGCCCATCGTGGCCCTAACCGCCCTGGTGATGCCCGGTGATCGAGAACGCTGCCTCAAGGCTGGAGCCACCGCCTACCTGGCCAAACCCCTGCCCCTTGATGGCCTCGACACCCTACTTCAGCGCCTACTGTGCCCAGCAGGTTCGCCACCGACGGCCACCACCTATCCAGAGTCTCCCACCCCCCGGATCTATCCCATCGAGTCAACTCCGGCGAAGTCGTCCCTTCCGACTAGGGGAAAACACGCCACCAGGCGTAAACCGTCGATGTAGGAGCCGGCTAGGGCGAATCTGGCTTTGCAACGCTTCTAGGGTGAGCATGGTACCGAAACGGGGGAAGATAGAGTGGGAACTGGGTTAACCGTCCCCTACCTACCAGCCTAGGCAAAACCTTCCGCCGCGTCATGGATTCTCTGCCGTCCTCCCTGCCCGACTACGAACAACGGTTGTTAACCGCCCTCGCCTATTTCCTAGGGCGAGACACCGACGCCCAGGCCAGGGCTTGTCTGTGTATGTACCTACGGCAGGCCGAACCCCGCATTATGGCCCAGGTCAACTACTACGCCCACCGTTTTTCCCAGGCTACCGGGCATCCCACCAGCGGCTACGAACTGCTCGATTTACTGACCCACTCGCCAGAGGTTGTCACCCAAGCCCTGCCCCACCTAGGCCGAGTTCATGCCGCCGCCGCCACCGATGTCTTTACCGTCCCTTCACAGGCCGTAGATCATCCGCCGACGGCCTAATCAGTCGGGCCAAACTCCTGCCAGAGCGCCATTTTTCGACCTTGTGCCGTCAGCCATTTCACCGTCGCCTATCCCATCCACAGCGGCATACCCCCTGAAATAGGCCAGCCCCCCTGCAACAGGGCATAGAATCTTTGCAAAATCTTAGCCAAATGGGCTTCGGGAACCGTACTTCAACGTAGGTCGCCTTCTGGTAAAAATGCTTAAGTAAGAAGGAGCATCTCATGAAGTGGCAGTTCGTCTGGTAACGCCATCTCTTCCAGTCCCTACCGCAAGATCCCTAGCCATTTTTCCTTAGGAGAATGTTCTCTGCATGAAAGCACTGACGACACTCAGTTCTACGCTGGCCCTGTCTGCCTTGGTCCTTACGATGACTCCCCAAGCCCAAGCGGCACCAGGTCGTTCGGCTTCCCAATCCCAAGCGGCACCCAGTTCTCCGGCTTCCCAATCCCAAGCGGCACCAGGTCGTTCGGCTTCTCAAGCCCCAGCGGCACCCAGTTCTCCGACGCCCCCAGCCCCAGCGGCACCCAGTTCTCCGACGCCCTCAGCCCCAGCGCCTAGCTTGTCCTGTTCTACAGGCTCCGTTACCAGTAATCCCCTTGCAGGCGGATCATCGTTGAGCTATGACAAGTGCTTAAATCCGGTTTCGGGTAACGATGTAAACAACGGCATCAGCGCACCCCTCACCGCCTTTTTGAACGAAACCCTAGGGGAAGGCTGGCTGTTCGACAGCAAGTTTGAAGACGGACGGACAACCCTAGTTCCCCCTGAGTTTGTGTCGAGTAAAATAGAGGGAGAGCGCTCAGGAGGCCAACACGATGGCCAAGCAACGACGGAAGCGTGGAACAGCAGGGGATAAAACGATTTGTTTTCCCCTTGCAGCG
>QLAH01000362.1_pt1 | contig 27298 bp, 20 predicted proteins | sample 4693081 | NCBI WGS metagenome assembly QLAH01 (sample SAMN09425401, study PRJNA476045) | Lake water metagenome, whole genome shotgun sequencing project. | reverse complement strand
GGCGGCTACATCGTGATGCAGCTCGCGCAACGCCTGCAGCGAGAGGGTGTGACTTGCCCGAACGGGTGCAAGATCCCCAGTCCACGCGTCCGATTCCTCGGTCTGTATGATCCGGTGGACATGGCGACTGGATATGGTGACGGTGAGTGCATTCCTGCGAATGTAGACACGTCCGTTCGATTCCTTGCGGCAAGGAGTCCCGCTGATGAGACACGAGGCGTGTTTAGAGCGGATCCGCTCCGATCCCGGCTGCCAATCTCCGAGCGCTCGCGAGGCAAGTTCAATCGTGCCGACGGTACTTCGTCTGCGCGATGGCACGTGGACATCTGGGTATTCGCGACACACTCGGGAATCGGCGGTGCGCCTTGGTGTGGAGATCATCCACTAGGGCACGACGAGCGGAACGACACGCTCAAGTCGATCCGCTGCGATCAGTTCATGCGCCGAGCCGCTTCCAACTGCGGCGTCCCGGTTTGCCGAAAGTCGTTTCCGGAGTACGGATTCAAGGTGCCGTCACCCTCGCTTCCATAAGGCATCGAAGTTACCCTTGGCGAGAGACTCCAAGGCGGTTCCCTTGACACGGAGGGACGGGAACCGGGCGTGGTTTGAACGTCAAATGCGTTTTGTCGCTCGCCAAGATCCTCCCACCTCCGCCGAACCCGGCATGCTGCGCTGCAGAAGTTGCGGGCACGAAGTGCTGCAACGCGCTCGACAGTGTCCAGAGTGTGGTAGTTCGAAGCTTGGGTCGGCTCGTGAACTCAATGATCGGGCCGGGAACGCCCGGGGCTTGGCTTTCATCTGCGTCTCGATGCAGTTCGCGACTCTGTGCGTTGTCGTACTCGTCGAGCCCGCAGGTCGTACGCGGTTACCGAAGCAGATGGATGTTGAAGCGTGGATGTCTATCGCGCTTCTGTATGCGCTGTGTAGTCTTGCATCCGTTCCGTTGGTATGTCGGTGCGCCGTTCCGGTCTGGACTCGAGTAGCACTTCTCATGCTCTCGCTTCCAATGCTCTGGGAAGCGAATCGGTTCATTCTCGACCTGTGTTTCAATGTTCGACTTCCAGGATTGAGCAAGTGATCTTTCCGACTCGAGCCGTCGGCGTCGGAGCGTGCCGTCATTTAGATCGAGAACTTCCCGCGCAGATCCCGGCAGATTCCAGCGACGCGCGCGTGCACGACCTCGCGAACGATCTGACGCAGCGCGGACCTCGCCGACCGGAAGACGACCTTCTGGTACGACGCCGCGTGGCGCGTGGTGCAGGAGACCCAGCGCGACCAGACGAACGGCGCCGGCACGCTCGAGGAGTCGATCATCCAGCAGGTCTGGGGCATTCGGTACATCGACGACGCCGTCGCGCGCATGCGCGTCGCGGGCAACGGCTCGGGTGGCGTGGCCGCAGGCGCCGCGCAGGAGCTCGCCTTCCAACTCACCGATGCGCAATTCAGCGTGATCGCCGTCGCCACTCCCGGGAAGCCCGGCGTCGTGATCGACCGCATCGCGTACTCGCCCTACGGCGAGGCAACGCGCACGCTGCGCTCCGACGTCAACGGCGACGGCTTCGTGAACCAGTCGGACTACACGGGCGTCATTCGCCCGCGCAACGGCGCCACGATCGGCACGGCCGCGTACGTCGTCGAAGCCGACCTCGACCGCGACGGCAAGATCACGCAGACGGACTACGACATCTCGATCGCCGACGACGGCAAGTCGAGCTCCGGCGGCGTCGGCGAAGCGGGGCTCTTCTCGCGAGGCGTCCGCAACAGCGTCGGCTACTGCGGCTACATCTTCAACGAGGACTCGGGGCTCTACACGGTGCGGTTCCGCACGTACTCGCCGACCCTCGGCCGATGGCTCGAGCGGGATCCGGCGGGGTATGTGGATGGGGCGAACCTCTATCAGTCCGTTGGCGGCAGTCCTCTTTCGCGGAACGACCCGGATGGTCGGCTGCTCGTGGCGATCGATGGCACGTGCTCGCGCGAACACCGGAGAAGCGACGACTTCCGGAATGCGGGCGGCTGCATCACAAGTCACGTCCTCAACTTCTTCATCGACTACGACCTGACTTCGCCCGCGCTGTATCTTGATGGTCCGGATTCTTGGGCGCTCGGAGTCAAGGCGGAGTGCAGCGACATCGAGGACAAGGCCTACGACTTCATCGTCAAGGAGCTGTGCAAGAACCCGGACGAGCCGATCGACCTCGTCGGCCACAGCCGCGGCGGCTACATCGTGATGCAGCTCGCGCAACGCCTGCAGCGAGAGGGTGTGACTTGCCCGAACGGGTGCAAGATCCCCAGTCCACGCGTCCGATTCCTCGGTCTGTATGATCCGGTGGACATGGCGATTCCGTACGGTGACGGCGAGTGCATCCCCGGGAACGTCTGTAACTCGGTGCGGCTGCTGGGCGCGGGAGGTCGATGCGAACGTGGGTCAGGTGCCACGTTCACCCCAAAGGGCAGGTTGCTGACAGAGAGGTCGAGAAGTTTCTTCAACCGGGCTGATGGGCCTCCGAGCGCATGCAGCACGAACCACCGCGACATCTGGATCTTCGCGACGCACTCCGGGATCGGCGGCGCCCCGTGGTGCGGCGACAGGCCGGTCGGCCACGACCGAGGAAACGACACGATCCAGGCGATCCGCTGTGACCTCATCATCCGAGATGCGGCGCGTTCGTTCGGCGTTCCAGTGGGTAAGAAGCAGTTCAGCGACTATGGGTGGTTCCCTGCGGGCTCGATCCCTTGCGGCGGCGGGTTCCTCACGCCCGGCGTTAACTAGCAGGGTCCAGTATGGATTGTCAGGAGGCGTAGTCCGACGTCGGACGGCCGAGCGATGCGAGAGTCCCCGACGCCATCAATGATGTCTACCGCGAACCATGGACTCCACCGGCCGACCAAGCAGTGCCGGAACTGCGGCCAGCCGGCGCTCGCCGGATCATCTGCCTGCGCTGAGTGCGGAGGAGTGTCCTTTGTTCCTTTGGAGCGGCGGCGTCCGCCGCCGTCGTCCGATGAACGCTGGCTTGCCTACAGAGTCTCCATTCTCATCCTCTGCGTACAGGTCCCGACGACGGCCTATCCGTTCGTGTTCGAGGTCTCTACCTTTGCGAGCGACGATCCAATGGTGCGCGACATCGAGGAGGGGATGGTGGTGCTGGGGTTGTACTGCTTGGCGAGCGTCGCAGGGCTTGGTTGGTCGATTCGCCGTGCGGTCCCGATGTGGATGAAGGCTCTGCACGTCGCACTCGCGTTTCCGCTGGTGTGGGAGGTGTTCGGGCTCGTTGTTTGGATGGCAATCGACGTTAGGCTTCCAGGGTTCAGATTTTGAGTCGAACTACAACGTTCTGGTCCGACGCCGCCTGGCGCGTGGTGCAGGAGACCCACCGCGACCAGACGAACGGCGCCGGCACGCTCGAGGAGTCGATCATCCAGCAGGTCTGGGGCGCGCGGTACATCGACGACGCCGTCGCACGGATGCGCGTCGCGGGCAACGGCTCGGGTGGAGTCGCGGCAGGCGCCGCGCAGGAACTGGCCTTCCAACTGACGGACGCACAGTTCAGCGTGATCGCCGTCGCCACCCCCGGCAAGCCCGGCGTCGTGATCGACCGCATCGCGTACTCGCCCTACGGCGAGGCGACGCGCACGCTGCGCTCGGATGTGAACGGCGACGGCTTCGTGAACCAGTCCGACTACTCGGGCGTGATCAAGCCGCGCACGGGCGCCACGATCGGCACGGCCGTCTACGTCGTCGAAGCCGACCTCGACCGCAACGGGCGTTCGCAACCCCTGACGCCCTTCACCATCACGCGACTCCCCGCGACGCGCCTCATCACCACGCGACTCGCTGCGCCTCCGCGCATGCGAACCCCTCCGTGGCCGTGACCGCGCGCATCCACGATTTCGCCTGTTTTCCTCGGTGTTTTCACCACGCTTCACGCCCCGCCGAGTTGCATTCAATCCGCAGCGCGCCATAATCGGGCCTTCGCCCGCGCTCCAGCGCGCGGGCAACAACATCGCCCGTCGCTAGCGCCAAGACGAGGCCTGCGCCCAAGCAGGTAGCCCACCGAGAGAAAGCGAGGCAGCGCCGCACCAGGCCGTGGCCTGTGGGAAAAACCACGAAGAGCGGAAACCCGCGCGTCGATCCGTCGCCGCGCGCTCCGCTTCCGCCGCGGCACCGATTCGGGCCGCGGCAAGCCGAGGAGGATCACCCTCACTCCTCGGGCCGGCGCACCGCGCCGGCTGATCCTGCCACGAAGGTTACTCCCCGGGACCACTGGACCCGGGAATGAAGGCAGGCGACGACGACGACTCACGGTCAGGCCCTCGAGCCTCTCCAGATCGAAGCATCGAACACCCCTGTTGACTCCCGTCGACGGGGGTGCTCTGCCTCGGATCTACTGTCAGCCGAGGGTTGAAGAGCCCGGGTTCACACCCTGGGTCTTCCCTCGGGCCTTCCCTCGGGCCTTCCCTCGGCTTCATCCCTCGCCCGAACCGGCCGCCTTCCCATGGAACGACCTCCGATAGACAGATCACCAAGGGCGACGGAGCGAAGCGGAGGAGCCCGACCCTTAGCGGAAGCGTCTGAGGAGGTGCGTAGCGAAGCGAAGCGCCGACGGATCGCTTCCGCGGGGAGTGGGTGAGACAGCCGGCCAAACCCCGCCTGATCCCCGGGCATGAACCCGTGGAACGGCCTGCCGAACGACCTCCATGAAACGAAAGAGCAAGCTGCCGAAGGCTGCTTCCCGCCTGCTAGGGAACCGCGCAGAGGGCGACGGAGCGTGCCGCGGAGCGAAGCGACGCGTAGCACGCGTAGGAGCCCGGGCGCTGAGAGTGGCGGCGACGCGAAGACCGTAGCGGGCGCAGCGGCGCAGCGCGCCGCGGAGCACGCGGAGGTCTGAGCCCGAGGCAGCGAAGCGCGCCGGAGGGGGTGCGGAGCGAAGCGCAGCGCCCCCGGAGCCCGCGCGAAGCGAAACCGAGGGGAGCCGGCACATCTGGAGTTCCCGACGCAGGCGGGTAAGTCCTTGGTCCATCCCCCGGGTCGATCCCCTGGTTGAGGGCTCGGCTGGGCCCGGGTGGATTCCAGAGGAAGGTACGTCCACGGTTTCGAGCGGATCTGACGGCGTGATGAACCCGGTGGCGTGATCCAGCGGTCGTTGCCCGGGATCGTGCCGTGGGATGTCGCGGGATGTCGCGGGATGAAGGCCACGGGGATCGACCACGGGCATCAGCCGCCGGGTTCGACCTCCAGGTTCGGCCTCCGGGTTCCAGCAGGGGCATCGACCACGGGGATGGCTCTCGGGCATCAGCCGCCGGGAATGCCGGGAACGAACTCCGCTGGATCACGATCGAGCGCGGCACCTGCCATGGATGAGGCGGTCTGAAGCGGGCTCCGTACCCGCCGATCGACCCCAAACCCCTCAGGGTCGGGGATGTCAGTCTTGTCGTAGGTATAGGTAGGTACTAACCATAGGAATAACCATAGAACACTACATGTACGCCAAGAGGAGCAGGGCGGGAATGCCGGACTTCAGCCACAGGTCGGCGGATCACCGCCAGGAAGGGCCGTGGTCAGGGCGGTACCGGCCTGGCCTCTGACCTTCACGGCACGGCCATGCCCTGAGATCCCGACCCGGTTCAAGGCTCTACAGGTCGAAGAACCTCGACGGGTTCCCCGGGTCGATGATCCTGATCTTGTCCCAGCGGTGCAGGGTCGACATGGCGGCCTTGACCATGTCCTTCTCGTCTTCATCCAGGTCGAACCCGATGTGGTCGACCAGCATCAGCCACCATTCCGTGTACTTCGACCGAACCGGGGCCACCTTCCGGTCCTTCTCGATCGCGCAGTGGTTGATGTTCTTCCTCATCAGCCCGACCAGCATCCCGCCGGAGTTCAGGTCCGTGTGGCCCCCGAGGACGAACATGGACTGCCGAGGCGTCGCGGTCCTGCACATCACGCGCATCTCGAAGCCGTTGCCCGTGGCGATCGACCCGTGGTTCGTGGGGTTCGATGCCATGAACGACTCGAGGCCGTTGCGGACCTTGGTCTTGAGCGTCTTCCAGTCCTCGACCGGCCGGCTGAAGCGGTAGTGGACGAACCAGCTTTCGCCGGCGGTTGGAGGCCCCATCTCCTCGAGGAGGGACCTGACCTTGTTCCAGAGGCTGTTCGCGACCTGCTCAAGGCCCTCGGGCGCGTCCCCGCCGAAGTGGTGCGGGTTGAGCCGCCTGACCTCGACCGCGACGGTGCCATCGACCAGGAAGTCCGGGGTCGTGTTCCCGTCGGGCTCGTAGACGACGCTCTGGTAGCCGCAGTGCCTCAGATGTTCGTCAGCGAGTTTCTCGCATGGCCTCATCCTTGGACCTCCGCGGCAACTTTACTCAGGCCGAGGCCAGGGCATGGTCCAAGGCCGTTCCCATGGTTGCGTACGAGGCCATGCCCCGAGGTGGACGCGGGGGGTACATCTCGCACCCGCTCGCGCCTACTCGCGGCGATTTTGGTCTCTGTCGCTGCGTGCCGCTCTTGCGTCGGACCGGGCCTCTTGGATTGAAGGAAGACAGACCCCTGCATCGTGGCACGCGATCCCTCGGCACGGCCTGCCTTGCCAGTTCCAGGTTGGGTAGGATCTTGTCCATGGGTCGAATTGCTTACATCGGCATCGCTGTCGCTCTCGCGGTCGGGCTCTGGCTCGTGACGGGCCGCGGAGCTCCGTCGGACCCGGATCGCCCAGGCTCGATCGCGGACCCCGTGGCCACGGCGCCGAAGCAAGAGTGGCAGACTCCGAAGGTCGAGCGGGACTACACGAAGCTCGCCTCGTACATCAAGGCTGACATGACCATGGATCAGTGTGTCCTGATCCTCGGCGAACCTGAGTCCAGGTGGTTCGCGAAGGTCGGCTCAAGCAAGATCTCGTTCGGCGACACCGACGCCGAGAGCTGGCGGGTGGGCATCTCGCGCATGGCAGGCGAGGAGGCAGGAAGGGCTTTCGTGGCTGCGCGCGAAGGCAAGCGCGTGCAGGATGTGATCATGGCTCTCGATGCGGAGTGGATGCCGACGGGTCCGAATGACGAGCCCGTCGCGTGCCTGAGGCTAGGGCCGAAGCGGATCGCGTATGTCGACGAGCGTGCAGACCCCTATCTCGGTGAGCAGGGGCTGAAGGTCGGGGACCTGCACATCGACCTGGAGCTGTTCGAAGAGTACAGGCCGACCAGCGGGCGGCTCGCGCAGATGGCCTCGGGGTTCCGACGGGCGCCGAGATTCGCAGCTTGTTGGGGCGAGTTGACGCTGTTCTTCGATCGTGAGTGGCGCGTCACCGAAACGTTCCTGTTGCCGAAGTAGGGCGCCAGCCTGCCGCTCCGAAGTCTCTGTTCAACGACCCACTTGGGGCCCATGCCGATGCAGATGAAGCACCTCGTCCTCGCCGCTGGGATGCTCGCGATGGCCATGATGTCGGCATGCGGCCGACCGGCGTACCGCGGCACCGTCACCGCCTTCGCTCGAGGGGCGGACCAGCCTGCCGGCGCATTCGTGCTGATGCCGGCGGACCCTGCCGTCGATCCGCAGGAGCTTGAGTTCGAGGGCTACGCTCGGCTGATCACGAGGGTCCTTGAGCAGGCGGGATTCGCACAGGCGTCGTCGCCGACCGAGTCGGACCTTGTGATCACGCTCGGCTACTCGCTCGCCGAGCCTGTTGGGGAACAGCTCAACCTGAGCGCCCCCGTGTATGGTCCCGTGGGGCCGGCGACTTCGACGACCTACGGGAACGTGAATCCGGTTCCCGGCGGCGCTGCGTACACGGCCACGACCTACACGAGCCAGCCTTTTGGAGTCGTTGGCTACAGCCCCGCCAGCCTCACGATCTACACCCAGCGTTCGAGCGTGGAGCTGCGGGCCTACCGAGCGGACGCGGCGGAACGATCCGAGTCGAGCGAGGTCTGGCGCGTCACCAGTGCGAGCGAGATGCTCTCGGCCGACCTGCGCACCTTGTTCCCGTTCCATGTACTCGCGCTCCGCCCATACCTCGGCAGGTCCACGCCCGAGGGGGCCGTGCCGGTGTCGATTCCTTTGAAGGACCCGCGCGTCGCCGCGCTGCGCGCGGGTGACGTTCCATGAAGGTTGAACGCGCGGCCGGTCCAGTCGGCGGCCTCGGACGGCCAGAGATGAACCGCCCCCCGTGCAGCGTGGCGTCGCGCCCTAACTCCCGCGGGCTTCGCCGGGGCGCAGTCGTGCGGTTCGGGGCCGTGGGTTAGGACCCGTCGTTCAGGCCTTGAGAGCTGCTCCCCATCTCGCCTCGAAGTCCCAGCGATCGGGGTGGCACTTCGAACACGGCTTCATTTCGCGGGGTAGCCACACCTGCGGCTTCAGAGGCCTCTCGCCGATCTCGGAGCAGTTGGGCCGGTGGTAGATCTTCTGCTCCTCGTCCAGCCTGTACGCGCCGTCGCTCTGCGCAAGGTCGATCCGGCGGGCGGCCTCGGGATTGGCGATCCCGATCAGCGGCTTGGCCTCGAGCGTCACCAGCACGCGCATGTCCGACGGCGACGACGGGGTGTCCCTTTCTGCCTTGGCTGCCGGTTCAGGCGCGGCTCCCTCATCACGTTCTTTAAAACTGATCGTGACGGCGTCTGGCTCGTCTGGGGCTCGAAGCTTCGTCAGCAGCTTCGTGGTGTCGATCATCAGTGCGGACGATGAGTAGATGTACGGGCACCGGAGCACGGTCAGGCCCTCCCAGATGCCGAGGACGACGCCGTCGAACCTCCCATGCCCCTCGACCTGCCAGATCGGCTTATCGAACAGCGCGGCCGCGAAGCGCTCTGCGTCTGGGAGGATGACCACGTTCGGCTCGAACCCGGCGGTCACCATCTCGCGTCGCGCGGCCTGCAGTCGGTCTTGGAGGTGGCCGAGGCGCTCCAGCGTGGCGCTTGAGGCAACACTTCCGCGCTCGACCGCATGAACAAGTTGCATCCCACACACCCGCGCGCCAACCTCGCCGAGATGATCGGCTAGGCCCACGCAGCAGACCTCACAGTCCACCAGGCAATCCTTCGGGATGCGCATGGCGCGCTGGGTCACCGTCGGCAGCTCGGCCGCGGGCGCGATTGGTCCCAGGCCGCGATCTGCGAGGGCGGCGTGCCAACGGAGGCTCTTGCCAAAGGCCTCGAGCGCTGCCGCGCGGAACTGCGCCACGCGGGCCTCCGAGAGTTCGGCCTTGCGAATCGAGTCGGCGTGGTGCTGTCTTGCGGCCTCCGCGCGTTGCTCGATGATCTCCATGGCGGCCTGCACGCGGGCAGGAATGACCTCGGCGGGGATATCGAGAGCCGTCGTGAGCTCGGGGTCCTGCAGGGCGTCCCGCTCCTTCTTGGGGTCCCAAAACGAGGGAGACGCCGGCGTGGCGAATCGCGCGCGCTCGTTCGCGGTGAACCGTTCCCCCGCACCGAGGAGGGCTGCTCGTAGTCCAAGTTGCCCCCAGGAGGTGTCCAGCCAATAGGTCGCAGGGATTCCGACCCGGTACTCCAAGGCCCACTCCTGCGGGTCCCATCGATCGATGCCAAGCCGTCGATCGACGTCCGACCCGACGCCGCCATGGCCGCGATACAGCTCCCAGATCGCAAGCAGTACCGCGGGATCCTTCGGGACATGCTGAAGCAGCAGAAGGAGCACGGCCTCCGCGGTGGCGCGCGCCGAATCGCCGACGCTTGGGCTCCGCATGACATGCAGCGCCCAGCCTGTCAGGACGATCGCGAGGTATCCGCGCAGGGACTGCTGGTCTCGCTTGAGCGGGAACGGCCACCCCTGCGGCGGCCGCGGCTCCTCACCGAGGAGTCGTCCGACCGCGTTCAGCGCTCCTTGGGTCCGACCGAAGCGGATTCCCTCGTGCGCGAGTGCGAGCGTGAAGCGAATCGCGATCCAGTCCGGCTCCGCATCGTTCCGCGGGCGGCCGAGAAGCGTGAAGATCGCGCTGTCCAGTCGGGCCTCCAAGGCGCTCGCCAGTTCGGGCTGTTGAGCGCCGGCGCGATAGAGATAGAGGATGTGATCGAGAAACCGCTGCCCGAGCCAGGGCTGCTCGCGCCGAAGGCAGGTGAAACCACAGCGCAGCAGCGCCGATTCGAACCCCACCACGATGTTCGGGTCGTTGGACCGGATCGCGACCAAGGAGACCTCGTACAGGTCGATCTCGAGCGGGCCGGCAAATCGCGGGGTCGTATCCGAGAACCGCAGGCCATCAGGCGGAAGCAAGTTCGGGGGGATCACATCGATCCAACCGTCCCAGAGTTTCTCAAAGTCCCGAAGATGCGACTCGAACTCGCTGTGCCGGCGGTCTCGCGCGAGCGTCGTGAGGGCCGCCTCCATGCCCTTCAGGAACGCATCGGTGTCGTCCTCAAGTACAGGAAGAGCAGCGGTCACGAAGAAACTAGCTCGAAACTGCTTAAGCGCTGGTGCGGAGGGTGTCCGCGCGGCTCCATTGACAGCGGGCCCTGCGCCGTCCGCTGACAGCACCACCGCCGCGTCATGCGGCGGCAAGTCGCCCGGGGCGACTTGCACCGAGATCCTGGTGTCGGGGAGCGCCCTGCGTACTGCACCCGTCGCGCGCAGGAATCGGTAGCAGTCCAAGTCCGCTACCACGCCCATTCCAGGAAGATCTACGCGGCTGCGCGATGTCTCGGGTCCTGGCGCGCGTGAGAAGAGGAACGGCATGTACGCCGCCCCCGCGGCAGAGAGAAAGCGCCGGAACTCAACCCTCCGTGCCTCGATCTTCCGATCGCCGTTCGCGCGGATCCGCATCGCCTCCGTCAGCACGGGCAGCGCGACCTTCATGTCCCCAGCGCTCGATTCCGCGATGATCTTCGCGAGCAGCCAAAGGGCGAAGCCGAACGCGGTCGGGACGACGACAGCACTGAGGGCGCTGACCCCGCCGAGGATCGGACAGTATCCAAGGGCCGCGATCGTGAGTGCGAGCAGATATGCAACAGTGGCGCCAGCGATGCCGCCGAGGATGAAGAACGAGTAGTAGCGTCGTGCGACGAGAGGAGTGAGTGGTCGCGCGAGCGCATTCTGAGGCGAACGCAGCTGCACGGCGAAGACCACGATGGTCTGAAGCACCCCGAACAGTCCGCCCAGCACGGCGGCCAAGGTGGTCACCAGGGCATGTGCCACTTCGGTGCCCGGCTGGGGTACCGATGGCAACAAGCCGATCAGCGAGCCGGCCGCGACGACTGTAGTGGCCACAATCGCTCCCGATCCGATCGCCCAGCCGACTGTGCGCCGTGACCAGAGCCACGCACAGGCACGGTCGTGCAGGTTTCCGCGGAACGGGACCTGTTGCACCTCGACCCGCGAGCTCAGCATTCGCGGCTGACAGCCGAGCAGCCGCGCAAGCGGCCGGTCGAGCCATCGGAGGAGCCGAAACCGCACCGGCCACGTCAGCCTGGTCTTCCAGCTCATGCCCGCGACCGGGTTCGGCGCGGTGGCAGGTGATGGTTCGTCGGGTGTCCCCATGGCGTTCATGCGCGGATCGTCCGTCCACTCGCGGGGACGCGCACCGACCCGCAGTCACTTCAGCGGCTTCTCCATCATGGCGTTCCAGAGCAGTTCTCGATTGCCAGCCCGCGCAACGGCATGCGGCGTCCGGCCTTCTAGGTCGCGTGCGCGGGGATCCGCTCCTGCCTTCAAGAGGATCCGAATGATCGTTTCCGAGGCTGGCAGCGTGTCGAGTTGCTTCAGACTCTCGGCGCGCGCAGCATCGTCTTTTGGCAGCATCAAAATCCTGGATCGCAGGACTGTCGCCTCAAAGGACCCCGCGCGAGCCGCCGCGTGCAGTGGCGTCCATCCCTGCGCGTCCCGCGCACCTACATCGGCACCCGCCTCGAGCAGGAACTCGACGCTACCCTCCCAACCGCTGTCCGCAGCCTGGTGAAGCGCCGTCGCGCCATCGGCATCCCGAGCGTTGACGTCGGCACCCGCCTTCACGAGTAGATCGGCGATCACGCCTTGTTGTTGCCGAAGCGCGGTCATGAGCGGTGTGTGGCCGCGTATGTCCTTGGCATCCACCTTCGCGGCGCGCTGTAGCAGCAGTTTGAGAGTCTCTGCGCACCCCTGTCTCGCCGCGAAGTGCAGCGTGGTTTCGCCTTTGTCGGTTCGTGCCTCAAGGTCGGCGCCGGCTTCGAGTAGGCATTCGAGGATTCGAGCCACCAGTGCGGGGTCCGCGTTCTCGACGCGGACGGGGCTGACGGCGTAATGCAATGGAGCCAAGCCCTGCCAGTCTCTGGCCTTCACATCTGCGCCTGCGCGCACCAGAACATTCACGAGCGATGCGGCTCCTCGGCGGGCTGCCATGTGGAGTGGAGTGATCTCTTGGAAAGACTTCGCGTTAAGGTCCGCGCCCGCTTCGACGAGCAAAGCGGCGCTTCGAATGTCGGGGATCCCAGCGGCGCGGTGAAGTGGGGTCCAGCCGAGACGGTCGCGCGGGGAGACCTCCGCGCCTGCCCTGAGGAGGGTGTCGACGATCTCGGAATGTCCGCCGATCGCAGCGAGATGAAGCAGGGTCTGCTCGGACCGATCCCGCGTGTTGATGCTCGCCCCGTCCTTCAAAAGGGCGCGAACCACGCTGAGTTCCCCAGCGATCGTTGCGGCGACCAGTCGATCGGTCGCTCCGCGCGGCGCCGTCGCTGGCACTTCGGGCGGCGACGCACTGGTCTGAATTGAAAGCGCGCCTGCCACGAGGACTGCGCAGCATGTCCGGACTGACTTGATTGATGTCCACATACCCCCTCATCGTATCGGGGGACCACGAGGACTCGCACTTCTGGAACGGGTCCGCCTGCAGGGCAGCCTCGGCATGATGGCCGCACGCCTCGGTCATCTTCGCCCACCGTCTGCCCGTGCCCAGCGCTTCTGCTCTAATGCCGCGAAACCCCGCTCGGCCGCCGGCTGTTCCGGCGGCCTCCAAGGTCGAACCTGCGGGGAGAGGATGACCTGCCGCGTGGCGCGAAACGCCGCGGCGGGGGAGAATCCGCACGGGTGGTGCCATGGCGCTGAAGAAATCCGAACTCTACTCCTCCCTCTGGTCCTCCTGCGACGAGCTCCGCGGCGGCATGGACGGCTCGATCTACAAGGACTACGTCCTCACGATCCTCTTCGTGAAGTACGTCAGCGACCAGCGGGACCCGGTGCTCGAGGTGCCCAAGGGCGGCAGCTTCGCCGACATGGTGGCCCTGAAGAACCACAAGGACATCGGGGACGGCTGCAACAAGATCATCGCGAAGCTCGCCGAGGCGAACGAGCTCAAGGGCGTCATCGACATCGCCGACTTCAACGACAGCGACAAGCTCGGCAAGGGCAAGGAGATGGTCGACCGGCTGACGAAGCTGATCGGCATCTTCGAGGCGCTCGACTTCGGCGGGAACCGGGCGGACGGCGACGACCTCCTCGGCGACGCCTACGAGTTCCTGATGCGGCACTTCGCGACCGAGTCGGGGAAGTCCAAGGGCCAGTTCTATACGCCCGCCGAGGTCAGCCGCATCATGGCCCAGGTCATCGGGATCAACGGCGCGAAGTCGCCGACCCAGACCGTCTACGACCCGACCTGCGGTTCGGGCTCGCTCCTCCTCAAGGCCCACGACGCCGCGCCTGTCGACGTGACGATCTACGGGCAGGAGATGGATGTCGCGACCACCGCGCTCTGCAAGATGAACATGATCCTGCACGGCTGTCCCTCGGCGGAGATCGCGCCCGGCGGCAGCAGCACGCTGGCGGCGCCGAACTTCAAGGAGAAGAACGGCCGGCTCAAGACCTTCGACTTCATCGTCGCGAACCCGCCGTTCTCGACCAAGTCGTGGACGAACGGCTTCAACCCCGAGGCCGACGAGTTCGAGCGCTTCGCCCTCGGCATCCCGCCTGAGAAGAACGGCGACTACGCCTTCGTCCTCCACATGCTGGCGTCGCTCAAGTCGACGGGCAAGGCCTGCATCGTCCTCCCGCACGGCGTCCTCTTCCGCGGCAACGCCGAGGGCGACATCCGCCGGAACATGGTCAGGGCCGGGTACATCAAGGGGATCGTCGGCCTGCCCGCGAACCTCTTCTACGGCGTCGGCATCCCCGCGCTCCTGCTCGTCCTCGACAAGGAGGGCGCCCCGAACCGGAAGGGCGTCTTCATGGTGGACGCGTCGAGGGCCTTCATCAAGGACGGTCCCAAGAACCGCCTCCGCGAGCAGGACATCCACAAGATCGTCGACACCTTCAACAAGCAGGTCGAGGTCGCCGGCTACTCGCGGTTCGTGCCCGCGGCCGAGATCGAGTCGAACGACTTCAACCTGAACATCCCGAGGTACATCGACGGCTCGGAGGCGGAGGACCTCCACGACATCGAGGGCCACCTGAAGGGCGGCATCCCCGAGCGCGACATCGATGCGCTCGACCGCTACTGGACGGTCTTCCCGACGCTGCGGAAGGCGCTCGTGAAGCCGCTCCGCAAGGGGTATGTCGAGCTCGCCGTGCCGAGCGGCGACATCCGGAAGACCATCTTCGGTCACGCCGAGTTCACGCGGTTCCAGAAGGAGACCGCGGGGCTGTTCGACGCCTGGCATGCCCGATGGCTGCCGAAGCTGAAGGCGCTCAAGGCGGGCGTGAAGCCCAAGCAGCTGATTACCGAGATGTCGGAGGACCTGCTCGCCACCTTCCGTGGCGCCCGCCTCGTCGACGCGTACGACGTCTACCAGCGGCTCATGGACCTCTGGGCGGCCTCGATGCAGGACGATGTCTACATGATCTCCGCGGAGGGTTGGAAGGCCGTCCTCGACGGGGCGCCGAACACCGACCTGATCCCTGTGGACCTCGTGAAGGCGAAGTACTTCGGCACCGAGGTCGAGCGCCTCGCGGACCTCGAGGCGAAGCGTGACGCCGTGACCCGCGAGATCGAGGAGGCGGTCGAGGAGCACGGAGGCGACGACGGGTTGCTGGCCGACGCGAGGAACGACGCCGACAAGATCAACAAGGCGTCGGTCGGGGCACGGCTGAAGGTGATCGCCGCGGATCGCGCGGCGGCGGAGGAGCGCGCCCTGCTGGAGCGGATGCTCAAGCTCTGGGAGCGCGAGTCGGCGGCATCGAAGGCCGCGAAGGACGCGACGAAGGCGCTTGAGGCTGCGGTCGCGGCGAAGTACGGGAAGCTGACCGCCGACGAGGTGAAGACGCTCGTCTGCGAGGGGAAGTGGATGGCGCAGCTGTCCGACGCCGTGCGCATGGAGCTCGACCGCGTGTCGCAGGCGCTCACGGGCCGCGTGCGGCAGCTGACTGAGAGGTACGGTTCCAGGTTGGGGGAACTGATTTCCGCTGTCACGGAAAGTGCCGTCAAGGTCGACAGCCACCTCCGAAAGCTGGTTGGACACTCATGACGGCATGGCAAACTTCTAGGCTCGGGGATGCCATCACGTTTCAGCGTGGCTTCGATCTTCCGCATCACCGTCGGCGGCTGGGGCGTGTGCCAGTTGTGAGTTCTGCCGGCGTTACTGATTGGCACGACGAGGCCTTGATTGCCCCCCCGGGGGTGGTGACCGGCCGGTACGGAACCATTGGGGGGTTGTACTTCGTCGCGGAGGCCTATTGGCCTCTTAACACCACCCTCTTTGTCCGCGAGTTCAGGGGCCATGATCCGCGTTTCATTTTCTACTTCCTACAGCGATTCGACTTTGCATCCTTCAGCGGAAAGAGTGGGGTTCCCGGTGTCAACCGGAATGATCTTCACGAGGTAGTCGTGACCTTTCCATCCGATGTCGCCGAGCAGAAGGCCATCGCCGAGGCGCTCTCCGATGTCGACGACCTGACCGCCTCGCTGGAGCGGCTGATCGCGAAGAAGCGCGACATCAAGACTGCGACGATGGGGCAGCTCCTGACCGGCCGCACCCGGCTGCCGGGATTCACGGGCGAGTGGGAGCGGAAGCAGTTCGGAGAACTCGCGTACATCCGGAACGAGCGGGTAGTTGGTGATGCAAGGGCCGATGCCCTGAGATGCGTGGAACTTGAGCACCTCGGACAGGGCGACGGTCGCCTGCTTGGCACGACGGTCGCAAGTGCTGGCTCCTCGAAGTACCGATTCGATGAAGGTGACGTTCTGTTCGGGAGACTGAGGGCCTATCTCCGAAAGCACTGGCTCGCACGCTTCTCCGGCGTTTGCTCGACGGAGATCTGGCCGCTCGTGCCACGGGGGTCGTTGGTGCTCTCGTCGTTCCTCCTGTTCGTCGTGCAGGCAGAGTCGTTCATCGAGGCTGCGAGCATGGCGTACGGAACCCATATGCCTCGGGCGGACTGGTCGGTCGTTCGGCGGTACTCCGTGTCACTTCCATCTGTCCCCGAGCAGGCCGCCATCGCCGCCGTCCTCTCCGACATGGACGCCGAGATCGAGGCGCTCGAGTCGCGGCTCGCAAAGACCCGCATGCTGAAGCAGGGGATGATGCAGGAACTCCTCACGGGGAGGACGAGGCTGGTATGAGCGCCGAGTTCATCGTCCAGGATGTTTGGCCGCGGATGACCGGCGCCGTTCGGGATTCGCGACGGGCTTGCATGGTTGCCGTCGCCTACTTCGGCGCAGGTGCGAGCCGGCTGCTCCCGCTGCCGAAGGGGAGTCGGCTCGTGGTCGATGCCAGCGAGCGCGCGGTCAGGTCGGGCCAGACCTGCCCCGCCGACCTCAAGCGGCTCGTCAAGGCGGGCGTCAGGGTCTACAGCGTCGCCAACCTTCACGCGAAGGTGCTCGTGCTTGGTCGCGTGGCCTACATCGGGTCGGCGAATGTCTCCAGTCGCTCGGCGTCGCAACTGGTGGAAGCGGTCGTCCGCACCACCGAGGAGTCCGTCGTGCGCGCGGCGCGCGCCTTCGTTCAGGCGCATTGTCTGCATGAACTCACCCCCGCAGTCCTGGAGCGGTTGGCGCGGATCTATCGACCGCCCCTCGTTCCCGGCGGCGCTCGTGGAAGGAAGGCGGCCGCCCGTTCCTCTCGAAGGCCGACGCTTCCGAGGCTGATGCTTGCGCAGCTCCACCTCGAAACCTGGTCCGCGCAGGATCAAGCGGCTCACGACGCCGACCTTCGGGTCGCGAAGGAGCGCAGGGAGCACCCCCGAAGCTTCGAGCTCGAGAGCTTTCGCCACGCAGGCAAGTGCCCATTCCGGCGGGGCGATGTCGTGATCCAGGTCACGAACGAAGGCGGGGGCAGGATCCTCGCGACGGCGCCCGGGAATGTGCTGCATGTCCGCACGCGCCGGTACGGCGCGCGGCAGGTCTCCTTCGTCTATCTCGAATGCCCCGTGCGCAGACGGCGCTCGACGACCTCGCTCGCACGGGCGCTCGGGCGTGGTGCGAAGAAGCGCCTACGCCGAAACGGCACCGTGCGGGATGCGGACTTCGCGCGCGCGCTTCTGGCGGCGTGGGCTGCGTGAGCCGGTTGCGGATCTCCATCGTCCCGAGCAAAGTACGAGTCGACCATGCCAACCAACGGCGACCCCAACATCGGCGATCCTGAGCGGGCTGCGCAGCAGCGGGTCGTGAACCACTTCCGCGATGTGCTCGGCTACGCCTACCTCGGCAACTGGGAGACCCGCGAGGGCAACTCGAACATCGAGGGCTCGATCCTGCGCGAGTGGCTGCTGAAGCGCAGCGTCGAGCCAGCGGTCGCCGACGCGGCCATCTGGCAGCTCCGCAAGGCCGCGGACAACACCAGCCACTCCCTGTACGAGCGCAACAAGAACACCTACGCGCTCCTCCGGTACGGCGTGAAGGTGAAGCCCGGCGTGGGCCAGCCGACCGTCACGGTCCACCTGATCGACTGGGCGCGACCCGACGCGAACTCGTGGGGCATCGCCGAGGAGGTCTCGGTCGTGCCGAACTCCTCGGGCAGCCACACGAAGCGGCCCGACATCGTCCTCTATGTGAACGGCATCGCGCTCGGCGTGATCGAGCTCAAGCGCAGCACCGTGTCCGTGGGCGAGGGCATCAGGCAGAACATCGGAAACCAGCGGACGAAGTTCATCGAGGGCTTCTTCTCGACCGTCCAGTACCTGATGGCCGGCAACGACTCCGAGGGCGTGCGCTACGGCACCATCGCGACCCCCGAGAAGTACTACCTCGCGTGGAAGGAGGACGGGGCGGGCGACGCGGCGAGCGGCCTGCTGATCTCCCAGCTGACCCAGCTGTGCGGCAAGGCGAGGTTCCTCGAGTTCATCCACGACTTCATCGTGTTCGACGCGGGCACGAAGAAGCTCTCCCGGCCGAACCAGTACTTCGGCGTGAAGGCCGCGCAGCGGCATGTGCGCGAGGGCCGGGGCGGCATCATCTGGCACACCCAGGGCGCGGGCAAGAGCCTGACGATGGTCTGGCTCGCCCAGTGGATCCGCGAGAACATCCCGGGCTCGCGGGTGGTCGTCATCACGGACCGCACCGAGCTCGACGACCAGATCCGCGGCGTCTTCGAGGGTGTCGGAGAGACGAGCATCGTCCGGGCGAAGAGCGGTGCCGACCTCGTCGAGCTGCTGAACGCCACCGAGCCGTCGCTGATCTGCTCGCTGATCCATAAGTTCGGCGGCAAGGAGGACGGGGAGGATGTCGGCGACATCGCGGCGTTCGCCGAGGAGGTCCGCCGGTCGCTGCCGCCGGACTTCCGTGCGAAGGGCCGGATCTTCACCTTCGTCGACGAGTGCCATCGGACCCAGTCGGGTGCGCTCCACAAGGCGATGAAGTCGATCCTCGGCGAGGACGCCGTGCTGATCGGCTTCACCGGGACGCCGCTGCTGAAGGCCGACCGCGCGCGGAGCATCGAGGTCTTCGGCGGGTACATCCACACCTACAGGTTCAACGAGGCCGTGGCGGACGGCGTCGTGCTCGACCTCAGGTACGAGGCGCGCGACATCGACCAGGAGCTCGTGTCGCCCGAGAAGATCGACCAGTGGTTCGAGGCGAACACCAAGGGGCTGAACGACATCGCGAAGGCCGAGCTGAAGCGCCGCTGGGGGACCATGCGGCAGGTGCTCTCGAGCCGCTCGCGGCTGGCGCGGATCGCGAGCGACATCCTGCTCGACATGGCCACCAAGCCGCGCCTGATGAGCGGCCACGGCAACGCCATGCTGGTCGTGAACAGCATCCGCGAGGCCTGCGAGGTCTACGACCTGTTCGTGAAGTCGGGCTTCGAGGGGAAGTGCGCGATCGTGACCTCGTACCAGCCCACCGTCGCCGACCTCAAGAACGAGGACTCGGGGATGGGCAAGTCCGAGCGGGTCCGGCAGTACGAGATCTACGGAAGCATGCTGTCCAAGCACTTCTCGGTGCCGGTCGACCAGGCGACGGGGCGCGTCGAGGAGTTCGAGAAGGAGGTCAAGCGGCGGTTCGTCAAGGAGCCGGCGCAGATGAAGCTCCTCATCGTCGTCGACAAGCTGCTCACGGGCTTCGACGCGCCGCCCGCCAGCTACCTCTACATCGACAAGGACATGCGCGACCACGGGCTGTTCCAGGCCATCTGCCGCGTCAACCGGCTCGACGGCGAGGACAAGCAGTACGGATACATCGTCGACTACAAGGATCTCTTCAGGCAGCTCAAGGGCGCCGTGTCCGACTACACCGCGGGCGCGCTCGACGGCTTCGACCCAGAGGATGTGAAGGGGCTGCTCGCCGACCGGATCAAGTCGGCGCGGATCGATCTCGAGGATGCGCAGGAGGCGGTGCGCGCCCTGTGCGAGCCCGTGGAGGCGCCGAGGGACCAGGCCGCGTACTTCCGCTACTTCTGCACCACGGTGCCGGGCGATGCGGCCCAGCTCAAGGCGAACGAGCCGCGTCGCCTGGATCTGTACAAGCTGGTCGGCGGCCTGCTCCGCGCGTTCACGGCCCTCGCGAACGACCTCGACGAGGCGGGGTTCACCGCCGCCGAGGCGCGGAAGATCCGCGACGAGGTCACCTTCTACGAGGAGCTGCGGGCTGCTGTGAAGCTCAACAGCGGCGATGCGGCCGACCTGAAGCAGTACGAGCCTCACATGAGGCACCTGATCGACACCTACATCCGCGCGGACGAGAGCGAGAAGATCACGGACTTCGGCGACCTCACGCTGCTCCAGCTCGTCGCGCGCGACCCCGAACAGGCCATCGGGGCGCTGCCCGACGAGATCGCGAAGCGCGACGAGGCGGTCGCGGAGACGATCGAGAACAACGTTCGTCGCAAGATCGTCGACGAGAGCCCGATCAACCCGAAGTACTACGAGCGGATGTCCGCGCTGCTCGATGCGCTCATCGAGGAGCGACGCCAGGGCATGGTGAAGTACCGCGAGTACCTGATGAAGCTCCAGGAGCTGGTGAAGCGGGTCCTCGACGGCGGTGCGAGCAGCGCGTATCCCGCGGAGATCAACACGGCTGGCCGGCGCGCGCTCTACGACAACCTGGACAAGGACCTCGGGCTCGCTCTCAGGGTCGAGGAGGCCGTCCTCGTCGCGCGGCAGGATGGCTGGCGGGAGAACCTGATCAAGACGCGGCGGGTGCGGCTCGCGCTGCGCGAGGTGCTCGGCGACGACGAGGCGCTCGCGGAGAAGATCCTCGGGATCGTGAAGGCGCAGAATGAGTACTGACCCCCGCGGCGGCCGCCGTCATAGGGTCCGCGTGGCCGAGATCGACATCGATGTCGTCCGGAAGCCGATCAAGAACCTGCACATCAGCGTGCACCCGCCGGTCGGCAGGGTTCGGGTCGCCGCACCCCTCGCGATGTCCGTCGATGCGGTCCGCCGCGCGGTCGTCACGCGGCTCGGCTGGATCAAGCGGCAGCGGTCGGGGTTCGCGTCCCAGTCGCGCAGCGCGGCGCCTGAGTTCGTCAGCGGCGAGTCGCACTGGCTGTTCGGGCGTCGCTACAGGCTGCAGGTCGTGGAGCACGACGGGGCCGGAGAGGTGTCCATGCCGGGCGGCGGGAAGATCGTGCTCCGATGCAGGCCGAGCCTCACGGCGGCAGGCCGTGGCCGCATCCTCGACGCGTGGTACCGCGAGCAGCTCGCGGAGGTCGTGCCCCCGATGTTCAAGCGATGGCGGGGGCGTCTTGGCGTCGAGGCCCGCGAGTTCCGCATCAAGCGCATGCGGACGAAGTGGGGGTCCTGCAGCACGCGGGCGGGGAGGATCTGGCTGAACGTCGAGCTCGCGCGCCGGCCGCAGCGCTGCATCGAGTACCTGGTGGTGCACGAGCTGGTGCACCTGCTGGAGCCGAACCACGGCCCGCGGTTCGTCGCGCTGATGGATCGGCATCTCCCGAGCTGGCGGAAGCTCCGCAGCGTGCTCAACGAAGGGCCGCTGGCGCATCAGGACTGGGACTACTGATCGGTTCGCGCCAAGTGCGGTCGCACGGCACGGCAAGGACCCGCACCGCGCCTCCTACTCGGCTTCGCGCCCGAGGTGCTCGTCCAGGAGCGCCTGCAGGTCGTCGTGGAAGGGCGAGGAGATCCGCAGCCGGCAGTCGGACTCGAGGGGCGACGGCGCCGCCGTCGCCTGAAACGAAACGGGCGCGGTGTCCACCGGCGTCAAGCCAGCGGCGCACCGCGCCCGGGTTCAATCCCGCTTCAGGTCCTCAGGCCTTGGCTCGCCTGCGCCGTTCGTCGGCGAAGATCTTCGAGATCTGCGAACGCGAGCAGCGGAACCGATCCGCAAGCTTCCCGTGCGAAGCCTTGCCGGCGTAGCCAAGCACCGCGGCCCGCTCCGCCGGCGTCAGCTTGCGGCCCTCGAAGCGACCGAACTCGTCGCGGTCGACGGGTGCGAACGGGTGCCCGAGGTCACCTGCGTCGCCCTTGTCGAGCTGCTCCTTCGGGTTCTCGGGGCCGAGTGGGTTGGAGCGGTCGCCCGGCTGGGGCTCCCGTATACGGCTTTCACGGTCAAAGTCATCCGCGGCGTTCGCCGCGTTCTTGAAGTCGGACATAGAGATTCCTTGCTCCAAGGGGAGCAACGAGTGTTGTTGAGATTCAACTCGACCCGAACTGTTCGAGGTCGAGTGCCGCACTCTCGCAGCGGCGGCGGCAGCATTAACGCTGCTCATCAGCATCAGCCGCGCCGCGGCCTGAGGCGCGATCGGTACGGCTTCGTTCCATGCCATGGGTCTCGGACGACATGCGTCGCCCGATCCGTCGGCGATCCGTAGTACTTGCCCGGCGGAGGCGATGAGCCTTCCCGAGCTTTTCGTGGTGCATTGGCTGCAAGCAGCCGCGTGAGACCTCTTGGTCCCAAGGATCCTCCGCGTGAGCCCGACGACGCGACCGTCTTGGACGGTGCGTCACGGGGGCGCGGTGCTGGTGGAAGTGGTATCTGCTGTGGCTCCGGTCGCGCCCTTTCGTTCGCGCGCCGAATTGAATCTCCAGTAACTCGATGCGAGCAAGCTCGAACGGTTCACCCTGCGCCGTTCCCGGCCGCCCGTTTCCATGGGCGGCGAAACCGATCTCCGACCTCCGCGGCCCTCGGCCGCACCTGAAGACTCTCGTCCTCGGCACGCGCCGAGGATTCGCGGCAACGCGCACTCACGCGCTGCCGGGCGCAACGCTATGCGTGGTTGTTGCGACACGGCAAGGCAAGTGAAGATTTTTTTCGATGGGCGGCACAATTGGATCCGGCGCGCCGTCCGTGGCCGCCGTCCCCAGAGGCGCCCGTGCCGCCCATGACCGTGGCCGTGTGCAGTTCGTGGCCGCTGCCACGGGCGGAGCAGCCACATTCGCCCCGATCACGCCGTAGTTTTCGGCGCGCAGTCGCATCGGGCTGCGCCGCGCGCATCGCTCTGTCCCGAGCGGCCGCGCGGATGGCACCGAGGACGCGGATCGGAGGGCAGGTCGTGACAGGCGGGGGTTCGCGCGGGCGAACCCCTACGAATCGGGTCCGGGCGCGTCGCTCGGACGGAAGTCCCTAGAAGCGAATGGCAAAACGCCATCCATTTAGAGAGAGAAACATGAAGAATGCAATTGACCGTGATCAAGCAGACAACTACTACCAGGAAGAGGTCTGGGCCGTCCTCGACGAGATGCTCGGCGACGGGTTCGTCGGGCGCAACAAGCAGGCGGCGGCCGTCGAGGCCCAGGCCGCGATCTTCGCCATGGACCTCCTCGCCGAGCGGATGGCGCCGCTCACTGGTTGCGCGCAGCCCTCGCCGGACGACATCGAGCCGCTGGTCATCGATGCACTCGTTCGCCACGGCGACGCGGCGAAGGCGATCGTCAAGGACTGGCAGGCATCGATGGGCGCGCTCCGGGCCTTCGTCGGTCGCGAGTTCGTGCCGGTCGGACCCGAGCACGACACACCGGTCATGATCGCGCGCATCCTCTCGGCCGTCGATCGGCGGAAGCTCGGCGCCGGCGAGGCGCATCTTCACAAGGCACTGATGGCGGCCGTGGTGAATGGCCAGATCCTGAGGCCCGGCACGGGGCGAGAGACTCTGGTCCTGTTCATCGGCGACGCGGGGGGTGCGGCGAGCGATCTTCACGCCGACGCCCGCAACGACGGAGGCGAGTGATGGAAGGGTCCAACATTTCGTGGACAGACCATACGTTCAACCCTTGGCTGGGTTGTACCCGCGTGTCGGAGGGCTGCCGGCACTGCTACGCCCAGTACTTCGTGGAAACGAGATTGGGGAGGAAGCTCTGGGGCAAAGACAAGCCTCGGCCGCTCACGCAGACCTGGGGACAGCCTCCGAAGTGGCAGGAGGCTGCCGATGCGCAGCGGACACTCGTCGACCTCAGCGAGACCACGAGGCGCCGCCGCCGGCTTACGCCGGTGGGGCGCCGGATACTTGAGGCGTTTCCTACCCTGAAGGGACCCGTCTCGATTGCGGCGCTTGCGGAAGCCGCATCGTGTAGGTCGATAGACGTGCGGAGATTGTTCGACGAGGGCTACCTCCATGCCGTCGGCAGGCGTTCGCTCGACGAGCTGCGGCGGCCCCGTGTCTTCTGCGCGTCACTGGCCGACGTTTTCGAAGATCATTGGGCTCTCGAGTTCAACCGGCCAAAGCTGTGGGAACTGGTCCGAGGCACACCAGATCTCGACTGGTTGATGCTGACAAAGAGACCGGAAAAAATTCGCGACATGCTCCCGCCGGACTGGGGCCAGGGCTTTGAAAACGTCTGGCTCGGTACCTCGATCGAGGACATGCGCGTCGCGGAGCGTGCCGACCACCTGCGCGCCGTGCCCGCTGCCGTGCGGTTCATCAGCTACGAGCCCGCGCTGGGGCCCCTGGACGACCTGGACCTGACCCGGATCGACTGGGTCATCTACGGGGGAGAGTCCGGTCCCGGCTGGCGTCCTGCGAACCCCGAGTGGGCGCGCGCGATGCGCGACAAGTGCGCGAGGGAGAACGTGGTTTTCTTCCACAAGCAGAGCTCGGGCCCGCGACCCGGCTGCGGCGTCGAGCTCGACGGCGTGACGCATCACGAGTGGCCGCAGCCGAAGCTGGTCCAGCTCGGGCTGCCAACCATGGTGCCTTGATCTCCTGAATCCCTGAACCGAACACGAAAGGCGCGCTGGCCTGATCAACCAGCGCGCCTTTCGATTGCATGGGAGTGCCCAAGCAGGTGGCGAGCTCTAGCCTCGGGAATATCCGTACATCTTTTTGACGGTGTCTTCCGTTGGCGTTCAGTGGCGTCGCGAGCGAGCTAGATTTTCGGCGGGCCATATGGGCGTTCGTGGACAGCCACGGTCGTGCGGCACGGTCGCGCCGTGCTGCGAGGTCCCCGCCGCGCGCCGTCGGTCGGGCGACCTGCGGCAACAGGGCGGCTCACGGCGTGCTCTCGCGCTCGTGTTTCACGAGGAGCGCTTGCTTGACCTCGTCGCGATCCCAGTACCGTTGGCGGCCAAGGCGCTTCGGCTGGGGAAGGAGGCCGGCGGAGACCCATCGGGAGAGGGTCCGTCGGCTGATCTCCAGGTCCTCGGTCAGGGTCGTGGCGGTGTAAAAATGTGGGCGCATGTCTCTTTGGGGCATGTAGTTAGGGATGCGGACGAGGTTCTTCGACGGCTTAAATGTTCCGATAACTTCAATCATGAGAGCATTGTATCGGGTGGCGTCTTTTGACAGCCTCCTGGGGTTCATGGCTGCTCGGTGGCCATCGGGATCACGACGAAGGAGACCGACGCGGCCTCCGGCCGCGATCAGGCGCGACCCGTCTGCATCAGGGCAACGATCGCCGCCCGAATCTCTGGCCTCAGCGCCGGCCACGCCTGGATCAGCTCGGCGAGCTCGCGAGGCAGCAACGGCGCGGGGTTCCGACGCACTGCACCCGATTCTGCACCGCTGATTTCAAAACCACCGTTTTCCTCGGGGTTTTCGCCCAAGGTTCGAATCCCTCTCCGCCCACTGAAGAAGAACGCACGTGGTTGTGTTCGCTCGCACCGAGCGGCACAACCACGCTGCGTTTGGGGGGTTACGAGCGAGTCGAACGACGCGTTGCGAACCTGCGCGGTCGGGTGCTGTGACGCTTTTTGCGCCGCTTTGGGGGCGATGTGCGTCGCTATTTGCGTCGCTTTCGGACGGGCTCGACTGATCCGAAGGTCAGCGCCTCGCAGCGCCTGGATCGGGCGTCTGATCGGGGACCGTGTACGCCTGCTGCGGATGCGCTGGTTGCTCGGGGTGGAGGTAGGCCAGCAAGCCTTCCTGCAACATTCCGCTGAGGACCTCCGTCGCCATGTAGTGCCTGTTCCGGTTCAGGATGACAGCGAGCTGATCCGCCGACAGCGGCTTCCACGCGCAGAGCTGGACGATCACCGCCCGCAGGCGATCTGGCTTCGCACGCTTCCCAAGATCAGTAACTTCCACCTGGAGGTGCTCAGGCAGTTCGGGCACTTGGACCGGCAACCCCTCAGATACGGGCATGCCTGAGGGGGGCAACCCCTCAGGTAGGGCGCTACCTGAGAGGTTCAACCCCTCAGGTAAGGGCAAACCTGAGGGGTTCGACCCCTCAGAGTGTCCGAGTACGGCCGTCCGCGTTGGGATCAGCAATTTCGTTGTCGGCTTGTAAAAGGTGGCCGAGCCCTTCCCCTGCTGCTCGAGCAGCCCGAAGTCGCGCAGCCGTCGAAGGTGGCTGCTCGCCACCAGCGTCTCGATGCTTGCGACGGTGGCGCCCGCCTCGATCGACTCGATCGGCGCGGCAATCGCGCGGGAGGCGGTGAGGACGAGGGTGCCGGCGAGGAAGCAGGCGGGGGCGACGATAGAGCGTCAGTGATCGCCGGGCGCCGACGACGGAGGCCCTGACTCGGGTTCAGCGCCCGGCTCGACGGTCCAGCGGAACTCCTCGCAGAAGTCCTCGAAGCACTTCGGGCAGATCCAGTTGTACTCGTCGTCCGTGGTGTATCCCTCGTGGAGGTCGCCCTCATAGTTGGACAACTTCGCGGAGCAGAACTCGCAGTGGTCATGATCCCAGCCCGGCCGTGACATTCTCCATCTCATGAGCCGAAGCCGAGCACCCATGAGGTACTCCTCCTGGGCTTGTCGGCGCCAGTCGTCGGGTGCAGGTCTCTCTCGATTCAGCGGGCTGCTCATGCGCATTTTCTCCATGTTTCTTCGAGTTCCGAGGGTTCGATCCGAGGAAGGAGGAGCATTGGTCCCTTCGGCTTAATGGTTCCGTCGGGGAAGATACGCCACCAAGGGCCGGGTCGACGACGCCAGTCCCAGTGCGGTCCGATTGGTGGCGGATGATTAGGGTCGGGCCGCAGCGATTCCTTCGTCTTCGGATTCCAATAGTTGCCGTCGGGAGTGCGCCGCTCCCTGTATCCCTCGGGCGTCTTGTTCGGGTCATCGAAGTCGAAGTCCTTCCCGGGCTTCGGGTAGTCGACCGGCACCTCCTGAGCGGGCGCCTTCGGCTCAGGCTTTGCACCCTCCGAGGGCTTGGCATCCTTCTCTTGGAGCTTTCGCTGGTTCTTGCGGAAGTTGTCGACATAGCTCTCGTCGTAGCCGAGCACATCGGCGATCAGGGCTGAGGAAATCCCCATTGCGATCAGATGCTGGAGGATCTGCACGCTCGACATTCCCTGCGCCGAGAGCTCTGCGACGACGACCGTGAGCGATGCCTCGGGGCGTGAGATGGAACTCGCGAACAACCCATACGGATCCGTCCCCGCCATCGGGTTTCGGCCGAGGTAGGAGTAGAGGCTCGGCCCGTCCTGGTATCCCGCGGGGTCGCGCTCGAGCCACCTGCACATCCCTGGCGTCGGGTCGTAGTGGCGGAAGCGCACGGTGTACGCGCCGATGTCGCCGTTGAAGCGGTAGCCGCAGAAGCCGATGTTGAAGTCGGAGCGGGCGTTCGCGGGGGAGAGCGGGGAGGCGACGCTCGCGGCGGGCGCGAGCTGCCCCTGCGGGA
>QLAH01000360.1_pt1 | contig 27471 bp, 24 predicted proteins | sample 4693081 | NCBI WGS metagenome assembly QLAH01 (sample SAMN09425401, study PRJNA476045) | Lake water metagenome, whole genome shotgun sequencing project. | reverse complement strand
ATTTGTCTTGCCTACCGTTAGTCGCCTATGCCGCAGCGCTCGGGCAAGTGGCTGTTCGCGAACTTCGTGGCATTCGATGGTGGTGCATGGTCGGCAGCCACTGGAAAACACGGCCTCGTTGCCATGCAGCACTTTGGAGGGTCCACCCGGGAGGAACCGAACCGACATCGCGCTGACGGTCGCGCCATGTATCTCTTCCACAAGCATCCTGACGTCCGACGCCGATCTCGCGCCGCGTGCCCATCGAATAGGGATGCAGGGAGCACAGGTACATGGAGTGGGGTCTTGGCACGCAGCCCACGCGTTCCAGCAAACCTGCAATGGCTTTGTTGCACTGCCACCCCTGGACGCAGCCATCAGGGAGCGGGCGCAGACCAGTGCCATTCCTGGGGATCTATGGCACCACGAGCCAAGGGACGCCGAGGATCACGCCCGTAGCGCTCTTGTCCGTCTCGGCGGTGCCCGTGGCTGGATCGAGATCTCTCGTTTGAGCCAGGAGCTGGCGACGTCGCATGGTCGTGTCGATCCCCGCGCCTTCAGTCGCCGCAGCCTCACAGCTCCGCTTGAAGCCCTCGACAGCGTGACTGTTTGCCGCGCATCGCGCCCGGGGGCAGGTTCGTGTCGCTCTGCAGCGCAGTCAGTAGGAATGGCTGTCGTTCCGTACAGGGGCAGGGTGAAGTCCTAGAGTTTCCATGATCAGCGTATGGGAGTGCATGGGGGGGGCCGGCATGGCCCGGGCGCCTAACCTCCTCTCTCAAAGGTTTAGTCCTGCTTACCCCTGGTGATGGACGAGGACTAAAGGGGATGGTATACATATACACACACCTTCTCCCACATGGACACCCTTCTTTATGAGTAGCAAGACCAAGCCGAAACAGCAGCCAAAGCCCGCCGTCACTTACCGTCGCGTCTCCACGGATCGACAGAACGACGAGGGCATCGGTCTTGATCTGCAGAAGACGGCGATCGATGGGTTTGCCTCTGCTGCCGGCTACCTGGTCGTCGAAGAGTATGTCGAAGGTGGCGTCTCCGGCGGCGCGACGTTGGGCAAGAGGCCAGCCCTTCGCAGTGCACTGGATCATGCTCGCCGGCTTGGGGCCCCCCTTATCGTCGATGGCCTTTCGCGGCTTTCAAGGGATACCAGCACCATGGAGGAGATTGTGCGCGAGTTTGGCGTCCAGATCGTCTCTGCGCGCGATGGTGACGTTGATGAGGCCATCGCTCTTGGCCAGGTTGCTCGAGCTCAGAAGGAGCGTGAGTTGATCGGGGAGCGCACCCGCAACAAGCTGCAGCAGCTGAAGTCACAGGGGGTGGTCCTGGGCAACCAGACCAACCTCGGCGAGGCGCAGAAGCGGGGCGCTGAGAGCAACGTCATAGCGAAGCGGCAGAAAGCCTTGGAGATACTCCATGTCCTCGATGACGCCGGCCTTGGCGACACTGCCACTGCTCGAGAAGTTGTCGATACGCTCAACCAGCGTGGGGTCGTTACCCGCACCGGGCTCACCTGGAACAAGACGAACGTAAGGGGACCTCTCCGGGAAGCCCGTCTGATTGCAGAAGAGAAGCCCAGCCAGTCGTTCACCGACAACCCTAATTTCGGTCGCTTCGCGTAGCTGCAGCGAAATCCACAGCTGGGACGAAGATGGCTGTCAGGCCGAAGACCGCTTCAGCCTCTTCAGCAGCTCGCGGGCTCGAGTCGCGGTGAAGGGGAGGCCGGTATACGTCGTCAGCCCAGCCTGGTTGAGCGCAATCGCCAGGTCGAAGTCGGAGATCTCCGGCTTCATTGCACGCTGCCTTTCGATCTCGGCCTCAAGCCTGGCCAGCCGGTCCTTGTTGTCGCTGGCGCGCTTCTCGTTCGCCCGCGGCAGGTAGCGTGACGCACGCTCGGTCGGTGTCATGGGCTTGGGCAGGATCGTGTACCCCGGCAAGAGGGTGGCGCCCCAAGCAGGGTTGGCGTTCAGCTTGGTTAGTAGCAGGGTAACGGCACTCGCGGTCGCGAGGTCGGGTTCGTGGCTCTCCGGATAGTCGCTTATGTTCGGCTCCAGCACCGGTGATGCACATTTCTCCACTATCTTTCTCTCCTCTCGGTGCGCGTTAGACAAATCCCAGACGCGATGCGGCAAGCGAACAGATGACCATTACACTATGATTTTGTTGAAGTTTTGACCAGATACGGCCGCGTGCTTCCTCGGGTGTAGGGGGCACGTTATCGGCTCAAGGCGTCGATTCTGTTCGGCATCGTCGGCTCGAGGTGCGCGTCGGGACCTGCCGCAACCTCAGCACCCGCCCGACAACAAGGAACAACCGTGCAAAGCTCAGCCCAATGCAAATAGACCGTCCGCGGCGGCAGGGGCTCGATGAAGAGGTTCATCTCGTGGTGTGGCTAGCGATCCTGTGTCCGCCCTTGGCGCTTCTGCTGTTGGCCATGAGAGCGGGCAGGAAGGACCGTCCCCGTCATCAGGGCGGTGACCTTGTGTTCTGGCGCGTAGCGCTGATCTGGCTTCCAGCGGGAGCATTGGCGGTGTGGCTGGCGGCCCAGCTGAGCGGGTAGGTGCAAGTGCAATCTGCCGCGTACTCCCGGCACGATCCCGCGGGGAACTCGTCAGCGACGTAAGCCAGGTCCGTAAACCAACTACCCAGCCGGCTGACCCGAGATGTCATCGTCCGGTTTCGCCACTCGGAATACCTGTTTTGCGCCTCACCGTCAGAGAGCCTGTAGCGACGCACCTTCGTTTGCCGTTACCCAGGTGCGTAACGCTATGTTTCCCCAATGTTGACAGGAACCCTGTTTTTTGCGGTTTTCCGCATCCCTGCAACATGCTCGGGCTGCCGCTCGTAAGGTGCCACGTCACAGGGCGATCTCGTGCGTCACGCGGGGCAGCAATACTCTCCTCGAGCAGGGAGCGCGGTGGGACCGAACGGGCATCAGGGGAAAGCGTATCACAGACGTTACGCCCGCATGGCGAGCGAGCGGAGATTAAGATGTCGGCGCCGCGGCATAGCCAGTTTGAGCCACTAGGAGGCCATCTCTAGATAGTTCCTAGCATCACAGGAAGGAGGGTGGCTACTGCGCCTAGGTTGCGTCGCCGCCCTTCCAAAAGCCCCGGATCCTCCTGCTTGCCCCCAACGGTTCAACCCTCCCGTCAGGCATCTCGCGTCGAAGTCGGGGCCTATTGCAAACCCCAGCAAGCCCTCACCGCTGACGAGTTGACCTCATCCTTGGAACGGCGGAAGCGCCAGCCCCTTGGTGCCAACATCGACGGCGAACAGCCCGCCGGGGTTGCTCTGACCCCTGAAATGCTCGGCGGGGCGTTTCAGCACCGCTGTCGTCACGTAGAGAATGTCGAGGTCCTTGCCGCCGAACTCGCAGCAGGTGGGCAGGTCCGTCGGCAGGATGATGGACTGCATCAGCTTGCCCTGCGGATCGTACTGGTTGACCTTGCTGGTGACCGGAATGGTGACCCAGTAGCAGCCGTCGGCATCGACGGTAGCGCCATCGGCAATGCCGCCGCTGCCCTCCAGATCGATGAACGTGCGCAGGTTCTCGATGTTGCCGGTAGCCGCGTCGAAGTCATAGGCGCGGACGATCGTCGTGTGGCTGTCCGAAAAGTACATGGTCTTGCTGTCGGGGCTCCAGGCGAGCCCGTTGCAGCAGCCTACGCCTTCGATCATCCGATGTACCGACAGATCGGTGTCCATTCGGTAGAGCGAGCCGATGAACTGAACCGGCTGCCCCGGCGCCTCGAACATCGATCCGGACCAGAAGCGGCCCTGCCGGTCCGGTTTGCCGTCGTTGAAGCGGGTAAGCGGCAGGTGCGCTTCGGGATCGACGATCGCCTCGAAGGCGCCGGTCTCGGGATCAAAGAAATAGAACCCCGAAACCATGGTGACCACCAGCCCACCCTTTTCGCGTAGCCCGATGCAGCCGAGGAACTCCGGCGAACTCCAGGTGTCGTCTCTGCCAGTTGCCGGGTCGTAGCGATGGATCAGCTTGCTCCAGATATCGATCCACCACAGCACGCCGGCCTTGGGGTCCCAGATGGTGCCCTCGCCGAGTTCGGCCCGTGCATCGACGACGCAGGTGATATCCATGTCTAGTCCCTCTCGGTCTTGCGTTTCTTGGTTCTGAGAATGAGCCCCCATAGGCTGCTGAACGTATCGCTGCCCAACGACACGGTGACCAGGATCACCGCCCCATAGACCACCAGCAGCGCGCCGCTCGACAGGTTCAGCGCCGGCAGCAGTCCGGTGAGGATGGTCAGCACCAAGGCACCCGCGATGGTGCCGAGATAATGGCCAGAGCCGCCGAGAATCGAGGCGCCGCCAATCGCCACGGCGGCGATCGAGGTGAACAGGTACGAGTCGCCCATGCCGAGGTAGGCCTGGCCGGAATAGCCGGTCAGCAGCATGCCGGCGAAGGCGGCGGAAAGGCCGGACGAGACGTAGGTGAGTAGGATGGTGCGGGCCGTCGGCACGCCCGAGAACTCGGCGACGGTCGCGCTGCTGCCAAGCGCGTAAAGGTGGCGCCCGAACGCTGCCTTCGATAGCAGCAGAGACGCGACGAGCGCCAGCGCCGCCCAGATGAGGGCGATCACCGGCACAGGGCCCAGCCGGCCGACCGCGAGGAACTTGATCAGGTCGGGCGCCGAGGGGGTCGGCGAGCCGCCTGTGTAGACAAGGATCATGCCTTGCAGGATGACGTTGGCTGCGAGTGTCATGATGATTGGAGGGACCCCAAAAACCGCGACGCCGACGCCGTTGATCAACCCGAGCGCTGCGCCGCCGGCGAGGATCAGCGGCGCGACCCAGATCAGTGGCAGGTCCTGCCCCCCGCACAGCAGCGTCATCAGGATTGCCGCCGAGTTCAGCACCCAGGGGATCGAGAGGTCTATACCACCGCCAATGATGACGAAGGTCTGTCCGAGCGCCACAATCCCCACGAAGGCGGCAAGCACCAGGGTCGATCGCAGGTTCGCTTCCGACAGGAAGCCGGGCGAAAACAGCGCGGTGACCAGCAGCAGCACCACCATACCCAGATAAGCCAGCAGGATCAGTCGGTTGCGGGTGAGGAAGCTGCTCATTGCTCCTGCCTCCGCGCGGTTTTTTCGGCTAGCGAGCTCGCCAGCACAGCGACGAGCAGGATAACGCCCGACATTACGGGCTGCCAGTAGCTCGAGACCCGCAGGACGAAGACAAGGTTGCCGATCAGCGTCAGGATCAGCGCACCGATCACCGTGCCGAGCAGATGCCCGCGACCGCCGAACAGGCTTACCCCGCCGATCACCGCCGCCGCGACCGATGGCAGGATGTAGTCTTTGCCGATAGTCGGCGAACCGGCGCCAGTTTGGGTGGTGAGATAGAGCGCCGCAGCGGCGGCGAACAGGCCGGAGAGCCCATAGGTGATGATGTTGGTGCGGGTGATGGAGACGCCGGAAAGGAAAGCCGATTTCTCGTTCGAACCGGTCGCCTGGATGGTGATGCCGAGCCGCGTGGCGCGGAACCAATACCAGAAGACAATCAGTCCGATCAGCATCCAGACCGGGCTCGCGAGCCCGAGGAACTGGTTGTAGCCGAAGCCGATCCACCAGCCTGGCACGCTCCCGCCATCAGTGGGCAGGATCAGCATGGCGATGCCGTTGAGGATCGACCAGGTGGCCAGCGTCACGAGGAATGGCTGCAGCTTCAACGCCGAGATGAGGATGCCGTTCACCGCCCCGACGGCGAAGCCGAGCGCGAGGATCAATGCCGACCACATCACGACGTTCAGCGGATCGTCGGTGAACTGCGTGGCGGCAATGACTGTCCCGAGGCTGATCATGCCGCCGACTGACAGGTCGATGCCGCCGCGGATAAGGACGATGGTCTGGCCTGTGGCGGCGAGGATCAGTGTCATCGCCGCGGCGGTTTGGAGGTTGATCTCGTCGAGCGTGAAAACGCCCTTCTGCAACGCGCCGTAGATCGCGACAATGACCAGCAGCATAAGGCAAGCGACGAGAAAAGGTGCTCGGTCGAGGAGCCAACCGCGCCATGCCGGGGGCTTGTGATGTGTTGTTTCCTTGGGGTGTTCGGCGATGGTGACGGTCATCAAGCTGCCTCGTCCAGCACGGCAGCGCGCAAAATCGCCTCCTCGGAAATGCGCCCGGCCGCGAGCGTTGCTGCCACGCGACCCGACCGGAGCACCAGCACCCGGTCGGCGACGTGTACCAGTTCGGGCAGGTCGCTCGAATAGAACAGGATGGCGTAGCCCTTGGCGGCGAGGTCTCGCATCAGCTGGAAGATTTCGCCCTTGGTGCCGACATCGACCCCGCGCGTAGGGTCGTAGAGCAGTAGCACCCGTGCTTCAGTGAGCAGCATCTTGCCGAAGATCACCTTCTGCTGGTTGCCACCCGACAGGGTGCCGGCAAGCTGCTCCGGCGTTCCGGCCTTGATGCGGAGGAAATCGACCATCTCCCTAACCAGCGCCGCCTCCTTGCTGCGGCTCAGGAAGCCCTTGTCGGTGAACCGCTCGATCACCGACAGCGTCAGGTTCTCGCGCACGCTCTTGTTGAGCAGCAGGCCCTGGCCGCGGCGATCTTCGGGCACCAGCGCAATGCCCTCCCGGCCGGTAAGCGCATGGCGTGGATTGCTTATCTTGGCCGGCTTGCCCCAGAGCTCAACCTGTCCGCTGGCCCGGCTGGCGCCGAACAGCGACTGGAACAGCTCGCGCTGACCGTGGCCCTGCAGCCCGCCCACGCCGAGTACTTCGCCTTCGCGGAGCTCGAAACTGGCGCCGTTCAGGCGGCTGCCGCTGCGCAGGTCGTCGACTTTCAGGGCAATCCGTTCAGTCGCGGTTGGTATGCGTTCAGGATAGAGGCGGACCAGGGGGCGGCCGATCATCTGGGTGACGATTTCATCGTCGGAAACCTCCGTAGCGACGTGGCTGGCGACAGTCGAGCCGTTGCGGAAGATGGTGAGCCGATCGGCGATGGTCCGGACCTCGCCCATGCGGTGCGAAATGAAGATGACGAGACGGCCCTCGGCCGCCAGCTGACGGGTAAGTGCAAGTAACCACTCAGCTTCTTTCGCGGGCAGAGCGGAGGTGGCCTCATCGAGGATGAGGAGGCGGGGGTCCTTGGCAAGGCCCTTGGCGATCTCCACCAGCTGTCTTTCGGCAAGGGTCAGGCGGCGCAGTTCGCGGGCTGGATCGAGCAACGGAAATCGGTATTTTGCAAATAATTCCAGGGTCTTACGACGCAGCGCCTTGCCGTCGACGGTGCGCAGGGGAGTACGTGGTTCGTGGCGGAACCAGATGTTTTGCTCGACCGTCAGGTCGGGGATCAGGGACAATTCTTGGAATACCGCAGCGACACCTAGCCCCTGCGCAGCATCGGGGCTGATGGGTAAGTAGGGCTGACCGTCCAGGAGGAGCTTTCCGAAGTCCGGATGAACGGCGCCTGACAGAATCTGAATGAAGGTCGACTTGCCGGCCCCATTCTCCCCGACCAGCGCATGCACCTCGCCAGCCCGGGCCGAGAATTGTGCGTCACTGAGCGCGACGGTGCCGCCAAAGCGTTTCGTCAATCCGCTGACTTCGATGAGGTCCATGAACGCCCCGACAAACGAACCTCCCGCGAGCGTGCTCACGGGAGGCGAGGTTTGGTTAGTCGCCTTACTGCGCGACGCCCGCGGCTTCAGCAGCGGTGATCTCGACCCAGTCGGGCGAGATCGGCAGCGTCAGCCCCGGCGGCTGGTCGGGGAACGCGTTTACGCCGAGCTCGATAGTCTGCATCTTGGTGCCCGGGAACAGCTTGCTTTCGAACGGCGTAGTGGTGACGAAGTCACCCTCGACCTCGATCGAACGGTTCTCCGGACGCTTGCCAGTGTCGAGGATCTCGACCGCCAGCTTGATGGCTTCCGAAGACAGGTAGGCCGGGTTGGAGCCGAGGATGCACTTGGCGCCGCTATCCACACAGGTCAGCGCCGCGACGTTGTAGGAGAAGCCCACCACAGGGACCATCGGACGGCCAGCGTCCTTGAGAGCCTGGATGGCGCCAGAGCCGTAGCCTTGGGTCAGGATGCCGTCGACCTGCGGATTGGCGGCGAGCAGCGAGGCGACACCCGACTGTTCTGGCCCGAGCGCATATTCGCCGTTGTAGTAGCCGACCACCTTGATGTCCGGGTAGTTCTTCAGCACGGCCTCGTAGCCTTCCTGAAGCTGGGCCGAGATCGGCGCACCGGCAAGGCCGCGGTCGACGAGCACGTTCCCTTTGCCGCCAAGCTGCACGGCCATCCATTCGGCCATCACTGCCGGGATGCGTTCCCAGTTCGAGGCGAGGGTGAAGGCGCAGGGCTCGGTGACCACCTGGTCGAAGCTGATGACGACGATGCCGGCATCGCAGGCCCGCTTGAGGGTCGGGTTGAGCGCCGAGTCCGACGCCGCATCGACGAGAATCGCGTCGGGCTTTTCGCGGATGATGTTGTTGAGTGAGTTGATTTGCGCCTGGACGGTGTTTTCCACCACCTCGATGCGCAGGTCGACCCGGCCGGCCAGCGGCCCCTTCTCGACCGACACCTGCGCGACACGCTGCATCTGCTGGCGCCAGTCGTTACCGACAAAGTTGTTGCTCAGGTAGATGACGTAAGGCTCTTTGTCCTGCGCAACGACTGGCGCCACGCCCGCGGACAGCGACGTGACGGCAAGCGCCGCACACATCAGCACTGAGTGCAGTTTCATCACATATTCCTCCCTTGTGCGGGCCACCGCGACGGTCCCTGCCGTCTTTTGTGTGCGGTGCCTGCGGTTCAATTGATACCGGTACCAGAGATTGCTGTCAAACAGTGCCCTGGTGGGTTAAGGCGTCAGAACTGGACTAACAAGCTCCCTCGGGAAGCGGGCTTAAGCCGCCAGCGCTCCCGGCTCGAAAGGCGTTTTCCCCTCGCACGTCGAGCCAGCTATGATGCTATTATAATTCTATCAATCTGTCTATCGCCATTGGCGCGGACCTAGATCAGATTGTTGGGCGCATCGTAGGTGATCGAGAACATCTCGGCCGGGTGCCGGGCGATCGAAAACTCGACATTCCGTTGGTCGTCCGACTGGTACATCATCTCGACCGCGAGGATGGCCGAGCCTTCCGCGACGCCCAGATCCGCGGCGACTACCGCATCGGCAATCTCGGCCCGAATGGTGCAATGCGCCACGGCCATGCGGATGTTGAGGCGGCGCTGCACGGCGCGGAAGATCAGCACGTCGTTGAAGTCTTCCTTCGTCAACTGCCCGCCGATGTCGGGCGGGAAGTATGTGGTGATCTGCGCCTTCTTCTGCTTTCCGACTGCGAGGATGGACCGGAGGCAATAGCCCTGTTCGTCCTTGCCGAGCCCGAAATGCCGCTGCAGGTCCGGCGAGCCTTCCTTCTTGTAGGACTTCACCTTCAGCTCTGCGTCCTTAGTGAAGGCTGCCATGTCGGCGAAGTTCTTGAACGTCCAGCTCAGGGTCACGGGTGGCGACTGCGAGGTGACCACGGCCGGTTTCGCCGAACGCTTTCGAATCAACCCATCGGCCTCGAGGTCGCGAAGGGCCTGGCGCACGGTGATGAGGCTGACCCCGAAGCGCTCGGCGATCATCGCTTCCTTGGGCAACTCGCCACCGACCGGAAAGGCGCCCGAAGCGATCGGCTCGCGCAGGATATCGGCCAGTTGTCGGTAAAGCGGCCCCTGGGCACGTGCCAGCGAGCGCTTCGGCAACAGGTCAATCGTCGGTGCAAAGTCGTCCATGTATTCAGCCAGTCCCAGTCGGTATGGCTATGATAATAGCACGATCGCAATCCGGCGAGGCAGCGGTTTGGCTGCTCCCCAGCTATGCCAGCAACCGCAATGGCTGCTCGAGGTAGCCTTTGAAACGGGTGAGAAACTCGGTTGCTGCGTCCTCGCCTACATTTGCGGCATCGAAGGTCAGCAGGCACTCGCCAGTGGCAGGGCCGGCGGCCAGCACCAGACGCATGGCGCGGCCAGCCAATAGTGGCATCAGCACCGGGCGGATCTCCGAGGCGACGAGCAACCTCAGCGACAGTGCCGCGAGGGCGGACGACTGATCGCCACCCGCCTCGACAGCGGCCAGCCGGCGGGCCCGCAGCGGCCCGAGCGAGCCGGCACGTATATCGGCGAAGACCAGTTGCGCCCGCTGCTGTTCGAGCGCCACCGGCGCGCCCGCTATGCCGGTCGCTTCCGGCACGTCGTCGAGGGCGCAACCGGCGGCACGGAGCACCACGTCTTCGAGCGCGAACGGAGTACTGGCCTCGGCGAAGCCAGCCAGCAACTGCCTCAGCGTTGCGAGCTGAATAGTTGCGCCGAGCGCGGAAGACTGCGGAGTAGCCGAGGCCGAGGCCGAGCCCGGCGCAGGGGCGGGGGGCCGCGCCATGTAGGCGGCAATGTCGGCTGCGACGATCCGGCCGTTCGGGCCGGACCCCTTGAGCACTTCCAGCGCCAGGCCACGCTCGCGGGCCAGCCGACGAGCATAGGGCGAGATCGGTCGGCGCGGCTGCAGGGCGGTGGTGGCCATCAGCGCTCCAGGTATTCGCGGTTGACGCAATTGGTCAGGCGACCCTCGGCGATATAGGCGTGCACCACCTCGATCGACTTGAGCCGCAGGTCGACCATCGAGGCCGGGCTGTAGAAGGCCGCGTGCGGGGTGACTATCAATCGGTCCTTGATCCACGTCTCGCCGGCTCGCCAGGCGGCGAGCAGCGGGTGATCGAGATCGCCGGGCTCGTTCTGGAACACGTCGAGGCCGGCGCCGGCGACCGCGCCCGAGCGCAAGGCAGCCTCGAGGGCGGACAGATCGACGATCGGACCGCGGGCGGTGTTGACGAGGATCAGCCCCGGCTTCGCCGCCGCGAAGGCTGCTTCGCCGAGCAGGCCGCGCGTTTCGCTACTGAGCGGGGCGTGCACCGAGACGACGTCGCTGCGGCCCATCAGTTCGGCGATGGAGTGGACACGCTCGTAGCCGGTGGACAGGTCGACGCCGGAACTCAGATGCGGATCGAAGAACACCACCTTCAAGTCGAATGCGGCGGCGCGGCGCGCCGCGGCAAGTCCAATGCGGCCAAGGCCGACAATGCCAAACGTGGCGTTCCTGTGCCGGCGGATCAGTGGCGCCTTGTTGAAATGCCACCCGGCGGCGCCGGTTGCGGCGATGGCCGTGGGGTAGGAGTAGGTGCCGCGGGTCAGCGCCAGCATCAGCGCGATCGCATGGTCGGCCACTTCGGTAGTGCCGTAGTCGGGGACGTTGCAGGCCGGGATATTGCGGGCGCCCCAGCCGACGGTATCGATGTTGTCGTAGCCGACGCCTGAGCGCACGGCGATCCGCGCCCGCGGGAAAGCGGTGGGCGGCAGCGGCACGTTGAGCGCGGCGGAGTAGTTGATCACGGCATCGACGCTTGCGGCGACTTCCGGGCTTATCTCGGCCGTTACGTCGACACGCGAACGGGCGATGACGAACTCGACGTGGGGATAGTGCTGGCGCTCTATATCGCCATCGTCCAGGTTCTGCCAGTTGACGCACAGGATCTTCATGATGTCCCTCCGCTGCCTTGCCAGCAGTCCGTTACTTGCGGATGCCGCCGATACGGCCACCCATCGGCACGACCGCCCCGACCGGCTGGTCAATGGCGCTCAGCGTACCTGAGGCTGGCGCCTCGATCTCCACCACTGCCTTGTCCGTCTCGATCTCGGCGACGACGTCGCCTTCCTTGACCACATCGCCGACGGCCTTGTGCCACTTCACCAGCGTGCCCTCGGAAACCGTGAGGTCGCCGAACGGCATGTTAATCGGTTCGTCGCCCGAACTGGCGACAGGTGGCGCTGTCGGAACTGCCGTTGCAACCGGGGCCGGTGCAGGCGCGGTGGCGGTCTCGGCCACGATGCCTGTAGTGTGCCAGTGATCGGGGACAGGAGGCTTGCCGGCAATGACGCTCCGCACGCCATCCATGATCCGGGCGGTATCGACCAGCATGGCGCGCTCGAGCACCGGCGCGAACGGGTGCGAGGTTGGCGCCGTATGGAGGCGGCCGGGCGGCCCGTCGAGTTCGTCATAGGCCAGTTCGTTGATGGCCTGGGCGATCTCGCCACCCATGCCGCACATGGCCCATGCCTCATCGACCACCAGCAGGCGGTGGGTGCGCTTGACGCTCTCGACGATTGTGTTGACGTCGAGCGGCATGATGGTCCGCAGGTCGATCACCTCGGCGCTGATGCCCTGCGCGCTCAAAAGCTCGGCGGCTTCGAGCGAGCGCGGCACCATCTGGCCGGCGGCGACGATGGTGATGTCTGTCCCGCTGCGGGAGACGCGGGCCACGCCGAAGGGCACATAGTGGTCCTCGCCGACCGGCACCGGACCCTTCGATGCGAACAGGGCCTTGGGCTCCAGCATGATCACCGGATCGGCACCGCGCAGCGCCGTTTTCATCAGCCCCTTGGCGTCGGCGGGGGTGGACGGCACGCAGACGATGAGGCCCGGCATGTGGGCGAAGAGCGGGTGATACATCCCCGAATGGTGCGGACCGGAACTGCGCAGCGCGCCGGCGCCGGCGCGCACCACCATGGGAGCGCTCATCTCGCCATTGCTCATGTAGCGTAGCTTGGCAGCCTGCAGGAAGATCTGCCCGGTGGTCTCGAAGGCAAAGTCGGCGAACATCAGGTCCGACACGGTGCGCGTACCGGTGGCCGAAGCGCCGACGGCGGCGGCGGTGAAGCCCTGCTCGGAGATCGGGGTGTCGACCATCCGCTCGGCGCCGAACTCGTGCCAGAGGTTCTTGGTGTGGGCGAAGCTGCCGCCGCGCTCGCCGGTTCCCTCGCCGAAATAGAGGATGGCGGAATTGGCGCGCATCTCCTCGGCAATGCCGTCGCGCACCGCCTCGAGCCAGCCCTGCACGCGGGTTTCGCCGGCGGGGCGGGCGACAAGGGCTTCGGGTGGATTGATCGGGCTGGCATAGACGTGGCGCCGGACCGTGGACGGGTCGGGCTCCGGCGAGTTGCGGGCGAACTCGAGAGCTTCCTGCACGATCTTGTCGATGTGGGCTTCGATATCGGCGAGATCGTCGGGCGTGGCGAGGCCGTAGTCCTCGACGAGGCGCTTGCGGAACATGTCGATCGGATCGCGCTTGATCCAGGCGTCGACCTCCTCCTGCGTGCGGTAGGTACCGATAACCGGATCGCCTTCGTGGTGTCCCACAGTGCGATAGGTCTTGGCTTCGATCAGCGTCGGCCCGAGGCCCGAGCGGGCGCGTTCAGAGGCCTCCTTCATTGCCAGCCAGACGGCGAACACGTCGTTGCCGTCGACGGCAACTCCGGGCATGCCGTAGCTGTCGGCCTTGCTGGCAATCTCGGGGTTGAGCGTGATCGATTTCAGCGGCGTAGCGGTGGCGTAGAGGTTGTTCTCGCACACAAACACCGCCGGGGCGCGGTTCACCGCGGCGAAGTTCAGGCCTTCGTGAAAGGCGCCATGGTTGGCGGCGCCATCGCCGAAGAACGCCACGCCGATATCGTCGCGGCCCTGCTGGCGGGCGCTCATGCCGATGCCGACCGCGTGGCCGATGCCGGCGCCGACAATGCCGTTGGTGCCGAAGAGGCCGACCGACCGGTCGTAGAGATGCATGGTGCCGCCGCGGCCGCCGCAAATGCCGTCGACCTTGCCGAAGAGTTCGGCCATGACGCGCCTCGGGTCGGCGCCCTTGGCCAGCGCATGACCATGGCCGCGATGCGTGGAGGTGACCCAGTCCGAGCGGCGGAGGTGGGCGCAGATGCCTACGCCGGTGGCTTCCTGACCGATGTAGAGGTGCAGGAAACCGGGCGTTTCACCCTTGCGGCAGGCGACCTGCGCGACGGTTTCGAACTTCCGGAGCAGCACCATCTGCTGAAACAGGTTTACCAGCACATCCCTGTCGGGCAGATTACCCACGCTAGCCTGCTGCGCGCTCTTGCGTATTGCCGAAATCGCCACCGAAGCCTCCCCGCGTCGCCCCGGTTCCGGGTTCTTCACGCATAATGACGCGGGAAAGATTAGATTATAATAGCATAATGTCTAGGCCGAAAACGGGCCGTCATGCGCCGGTGCGACGGACGGTGGCATCGGGGCGGGTGAAGAGCTCGTCGCGCAGTTGCATGCCGAGGCCGGGGCCATCGAGCGGCGCGACACGGCCAGCGGTGACAGGAGGCAGGTCGGCGACGATCTCGGTGTACCAGCCCGTGAAGTAGGCGCGCACCGCCTCCTGATAGATGGCGTTGGGGAGCGTCGCCGAGAGGGCGCAACTCGCGGCATAAACGATCGGGCCGGTGCAGTCGTGGAGCGTGACCGGCAGTTCGCTGGCCTCGGCCATGTTGGCGATCTTGCGGGCCTCCGATATCCCGCCACACCACGCGAGATCGATCATGATCACCGAGGCGGCACGCTTGTCGATCAGCTGCTTGAACACCTGCCGCGAGGCCAGCCGCTCGCTGGCGGCGATCGGGATAGAGGTGTGGCGGGCCAGTTCTGCCATCGCGTCGAGCTCGTTGTAGCGGATCGGCTCCTCGAGCCAGGCGACGTCGTAGGGTTTCAGCGCCTCGGCGATGCGCAGAGCCGGGGGCAGGGTCCAGAGGCCGTGCAGTTCGACCATGATCTCCATGTCGCGGCCGACGGCGTCGCGTATGCGCTTGAACGGCTCGAGCGCCTTGTCGAGATCGGTGAGCGAAATGCGGGTACCGTTCGAGGCCTCTGCAGCGATGTCGAACGGCCAGATCTTCATGGCGCCTATGTCCTCGGAGAGCAGGCTCTTGGCCAGCGTGCCGGCATCGAAGCGCCAGGCGAGCAGGTCCTCGTAGGGCCCGTTGTTCATGTCTCCATGCTTCAGCGACCAGTCCTCGGTGCGCTCGAACAGCGAGTTCTTCTTGCTGGCGCGCACGTGCTGGTAGCCGGCGCAGGTGTTGTAGATGGGGACCGACTGGTGCGTGCGACCGCCGAGCAGGCGCCACAGCGGCTCGCCCAGCGCCTGCCCATAGATGTCCCACAGGGCGATGTTGACCGCCGAGTTGCCGCGGACCTCGGCGCCGGAATCGCGGGCGCCGACGTAGACGCTGCCAAGCGTGCGATCGTGCAGCTCGATGTCGCGCGGGTCCTTGCCGATGAGGTAGGGGGCGACGTTGTCGTGGAGGTAGCTGGCCACCGGCCCCGGGGCCCAGAAGGTTTCGCCGGTGCCGATGATGCCGGCATCGGTATGCACCCGCAGCCACAACAGGAACGGGAACTCCGCAAGTTGCAGCGTCTCGACGGCAGTGATCTTCATGGCTTTGTGTCCCCCTGCAGGCCGGCGTCGATGCGCCATGCTGTTCGTCATCGGGCCATCCGACAAGCCCGTTGACAGTCATTTATGGTACCGGTATCAATCGCGTCAAGACGTCCGTGGGGAGGATGCAGACCTTGGCTGCGAGTGTGAACACGGCAACAAAGAAGCGCGCACTGGTGACTGGTGCGGCCGGTGGGCTGGGGCGCGAAATCGCCATACAACTGGCCGCTCGGGGCTGCGCGGTTGGCATTGCCGACATCAATGCGGCAGGCACAGCCGAGACGGCGCGACTGGTGACGGCGGCCGGGGGGGAAGCGCTCGACATTGTTGGGGATTTCACCCTCGAGGGTGCGCCCGAAGCGGCGGTTGGCAGGGTCGTCGAGCGGTGGGGCGGCATCGACATTCTGGTCAACAATGCCGGGTACGGGGTGATCGAGCCCTTTCTCGACAGCAGCTTTAAATCCTGGAGCCGCACGCTGGCGCTCAACGTCACGGCGCTGGCTATGGCATGCAAGGCGGCTGGACGGGTGATGCGCGAGCAGCGCTCGGGCCGCATCGTCAACATCACCTCGCCGGGCTCGCGCATGGCGCTGCCGGACTACACCGCCTACACCGCCAGCAAGGCCGGAGTGGACTCGATTACCCGGGCGCTGGCGGTGGGGCTGGCTCCATACGGCGTGCTGGTGAACTCAGTGGCGCCGGGGATGATGGACACCGAGATGCAGCGCTCGACCGAGGTCGAACTGGCGCGTGTCGCCGGGCGCAGCGGCGACCTCCAGGCCTTCCTCGACGAACGCACCCGCCGGGTGCCGCTGGGCCGCCGGGCCGAGATCGGCGAGGTGGCGGAGGCGGTGGTATGGCTGTGCCTCGATGCGCCGAAATACATGACCGCGGAACGGCTCAACATGTCCGGCGGCCTCGACAAGGATTGATGCGATGACCCGCAACTCGCCCCCGGCAGAGGCCGATATCGCTGCGCTTAAGGCGCGCGCCACACGGCTGCGCCGCCACATGCTGACCATGGCCCGTGGCCAGGGTGCCGGCTATATCGGGCAGGGCCTCGGCATCGCCGACGCGCTGACCGCGCTCTACTTCCACGAGTTGCGCTACGACCCCCAGAACCTCGGTTGGGCCGACCGGGATCGCTTCCTGCTGTCGACCGGGCACTATTCGATCGCGCTCTGGGCGGCGCTGGCCGAGGCCGGGATCATCCCGGTGGCGGAACTGGTGACCTATGGCGCCGACAACAGCCGGCTCGAGATGTCAACGCTCGATACGACGCCCGGCGTCGAGGTGATCGGTGGCTCGCTCGGCCACGGGCTGGGGCAGGGGGTTGGGCAGGCGCTCGGGTTGCGGCTCGATGCATCGGAAGCCCGGGTCTTCGTCGAGCTGTCGGACGGCGAATTGCAGGAAGGCTCGACCTGGGAAGCGGCGATGTCGGCGAGCCATTTCCGGCTCGACGGCCTCGTGGCGCTGATCGACTGCAACGGCATCCAGGCGGATGGCCCTATAGTCCTGGACATGGAGCCGGTGGCCGACAAGTGGTTGAGCTTCGGCTGGGAGACGTTCGAGATCGACGGCAACGACATCGAGGCGGTTGTTGCCGCGCTGGCGTCGGCGCGGTCGCGCAACGGCAAGCCCAAGGCGATCGTGCTGCGAACCTTGCCCGGCAAAGGTGTGCGGCGGATCGAGCAGAGCGAAAAGTCGCACTTTTTCCGGGTCGATGTCGGCCAGTGGGTCTCGATCATCGACGAGTTCGAACGGACCGTTGGAGGCAAGCCATGACGACCGCACTGGAAGCCGGTCGCACGCTGGCCATGGGGGAGAACGAGGCCGCCGGTGGCGGCCGGAAGTCGGTCGATGCGCCATTCGGCAAGGCGCTGGCGCGGATCGGGCAGGGCAAGCCGAACATCGTCGGCTTGACCGCCGACCTCGGCAAATACACTGACATCCACCCCTTCCGCGACGCCTTCCCGGATCGCTTCTTCAATGTCGGCATGGCCGAACAGAACCTCGTTGCGGTAGCGGCGGGACTGGCGCGCACCGGCAAGCAGCCTTTCGCGACGACTTATGGAGTGTTCGCCAGCCGCCGGGCCTTCGACTTCGTCGCTATTGCGCTGGCCCACTCCAACGTCGACGTGAAGATCGTCGCGGGCCTGCCGGGGCTGACCACAGGCTATGGCGGAACGCACCAGGCCATTGAGGATCTGGCGCTGATGCGGATGATCCCTGGCCTGACCATCATCGACCCGATGGATGCCACCGAGATCGACGCCGCTACTGTGGCGATCAGCGAGCATCCTGGCCCGGTCTATATGCGGCTGCTCCGCGGCACTGTGCCGGTGGTGCTGGAGCCGGGCTACCGGTTCCAGATCGGCAAGGCGCGAAAACTGCGTGACGGCAAGGATGTGGGCATCATCTCGACCGGACTGATGAGCGAGCGGGCGATCGACGCGGCGGCGGCGCTCGAACAGCGCGGCATCTCGGTGGGCGTGCTGCATGTGCCGACGATCAAGCCATTCGATGCCGAGGCGGTTGCGGAGTTCGCCGCATCGGTTGGGCGCGTGGTGACGGCGGAGAACCACGTGGTGGTGGGCGGGCTCGCCAGCCTCGTGGTCGAGACACTGTTCGATGCCGGGGTATCGAAGAAGGTGACGCGGATCGGGCTGCCGGACCGCTACATCGAGTGTGGCGCGGTGCCGACGCTGCAGCAGAAGTATGGGCTGACGGTCGAGGCAATCGTCGCCACCATCGCGGCTCTGAACTGAACTGGGCCGGGAGCGACAGATGAAAATCACCGAGATCGAGACCTTCACCGTCGGGGCAGGGTGGAAGAACTGGCTGTTCGTGAAGGTGCACACGGATGCGGGCATTTACGGTATCGGCGAGGGGACGCTGAACGGCTTCATCGCCACCACCGAGGCGGGAGTGCATGAACTGAAGCACCTCGCCGTCGGTCAGGATCCGCGGCGCATCAGCTCGTTGGCCAAGCGCATGCTGGACAGCGTGTCGCTCGATGGCGGCCACATCCACCGCACTGTGATTGCCGCGGTCGAAGTGGCCTGCTGGGATATCCTCGGCAAAAGCCTCGGTGTGCCAATCCACCAGCTGCTTGGCGGCCAGGTGCGCGACAGCGTGCTCGGTTATGCCAATGGCTGGTACCGCACCGAACGCACGCCGGAGAGTTTCCTCGAGGCGGCGAGAGCAGTGCTGGCCAAGGGCTTCAAGGCGTTCAAGCTCGATCCGTTCGGCACGGCGCAGGGCTTCATTTCGCATGAGGAACTCGAGCTCAGCTACGATATCTGCCGGATGCTGCGGGACAAGCTGCCGCGCGATACCCGCATCCTCATCGACGTGCACGCGCGCTTCACCGAGATCGCGGCCCTCAAGTCCGCCGAGCGGTTTGCCGACCTCGATATCTACTGGTGGGAAGAGCCGACCTCGCGCGACCGGCAGGAGACGGTGCAAGAGGTAGCGCACCGCTCGCCGATACCGGTGGCGACGGGCGAGATGTACGACACGGTCGGCCAGTTCTATGCGCTCGCGGCGGGTGGCGGGGTGAACATCTTCCAGCCCGAACCGATGTCATTGGGCGGCGTCGGCCCCTCGATGCAGGTGGCGAACCTGGCGCTGGCCCATGGCAGCTACATCGCCCCGCACCAGAGCGGTGGGCCGGTAGCGACGGCGGTCTGCCTGCAACTGGCGGCGGCGGTGCCGAACTTCCTGATCCAGGAGCATTTCGACGCCTTTAACGAGGACTGGACGTTCGACCTTGTCACCTGGCGGCCGACCGTCGATCCAAAGAACGGCCACCTGTCACTGCCCGACGCACCGGGGCTCGGCATCGACCTCAACCTCGATGCCATCAGGCAGCATCCCTACGACCCCAACGCCTATCTCAACGTCCACACCGAGGGCTGGGAACAGCGTCTCGGGACCGACGCCCAGAACAAGGCCAGGACGACAAGAAAGCCCTAGGCGCTTTCGCGGTCGACGATCTCGAAGCCGAGGCTGGTGATTGCCGCCAGCTTCTGCTTGCCGCCGAGCCGGTCGAGCAGTTGCCGCGCCGCACGGCGTCCCATTTCGTAGCGATTGACCCTCACCGTGGTGAGCGGCGGGTAGAGCTGTGCGGCGAGGTCCATGTCGCCATAGCCGGCGATGCCGATGCGGCCCGGGATGGCCCAGCCGCGACGATGGCACTCCTGCACGGCGCCGATTGCCAGCGTGTCGGACGAAAAGAAGATAGCATCGATATCCTTGTGCCGCCCGGTGAGCGTCACCAGCGCCTGCGCGCCGCCGGCGGCGGTAATCGGCACTTCCACCTCCATCGAGGCGTGGTTCCTGACCCCCAGTTCGGTGAGTGCGGCGTGGTAGCCGGTGCGCCGCTGCTGCAGGCGGTCGTTGCCGTGGATCGGGGTCGAAACGAAGCCGATGCGTTTGTAGCCCTTGGCAGCCAGGTGCATGGTCATGGCGTAGGCGGTCTCGAAGTTGGAAACGCCGACCACCATGTCGATGGGCTGCCGCCCCTTGATTTCGGAGATCTCGACGACCGGCGCGCCGCTCGACACCAACAACTGCCGCGCCGCCTCGCTCTGCACAAAGCTCTGCAGGATCATGCCTGCCGGGCGCCAGCCAAGCAGGGTGCGGATCGAGGCTTCTTCGGCCTCGAGGGTGAACTCGCCCTGCACCAGCAGCATCGAATAGCCGCCCTGCTGGCACTCGTCGGACATGCCCTGCACCTGCTCGGCGATGCCCGAGTTGATCAGTGGCGGCACCACGGTGCCGATCATCCGGCCGTTGCCCTTCATGCTGGAGGCCAGCCGGTTGGGCACAAATCCGGCCGCTTCGATCGCTTCCAGAACCTTGGCGCGCGTGGCTGGCGCGACCATTTCTGGGTTCGAGAGCACGCGCGATACCGTCATGGGGGCAACGCCGACGCGTTTGGCGATTTCGCGGACGCCGAGACGTTCGAGTGGCTTCTTCTCGCCGCTGTCTTCCGAACTGGCCATACGGTTCCCCTAAAGTCGGTGGAACATAGTCGCCATATCGGTGCTTCGCCAACACCTGTTCCGTGGATGGTTCCGGTACCATTTAGAACTTGCGGCAAGAAATGGTTCCGGTATCATTGCTCCTGTGTCCTTGCTGGACGGGGAGGGTATAGCGAGAGCACCCCGCCGAAGGGTGTTGACAATTATAATAGCATAATAGTTGATAGGCCATGGTGAACCGCTGACCTGTCGTTCCGCAACAGCGCCGCCATGAGGGAGGATACGAATGACCGGCGCGGCGCGAGCCACCACGCAAGATTCGACCGCGCCATCGCTGCGCAACCGGGTGATCGCCTTCATCGCCATCGGCGAGGTCGGGGTGATCGCCGCGCTGCTCTTGCTAGTGGGGTTCTTCTACGCTGTGGAGCCGGCGTTCCTGTCTGAACGCAACATCAGGGCTATCCTGAACGTCGTCTCGTTCGTCGGCATCATCGCCATCGGCCAGACCATTCTGCTGGTAGCGGGTGAGTTCGACCTTTCGGTTGGCTCCGTGGCCGGTGTCTCGGCAGTGGTCGCAGCCCAGCTGATGACGGTGCTGCAGTGGCCAGTGCCGCTCGCCATCCTTGGCGGCATGGGCGTCGGCGCCTTCATCGGCCTGATCAACGGCATCATTGTCGTGAAGTTCAGGATACCGGCCTTCATCCAGACCCTCGGCATGTTGTTCATCGGGCAAGGGCTTATTCAGCTCGTCACAGGCGGTTACCCGGTTTACCCGCTACCTAAGGAAGTTTCAGAGTTCGGCATGAGCACCCTCGCTTTCGGGCTTGGCTGGAGCTTTGCCTTCTTCATCGTCATGGCCATCGTTGCCGACTTCGTGCTGCGCCGCACCGTGCTGGGCCGCAACCTCTACGCCACCGGCGGCAATCCTGAAGTGGCGCGCCTCGTCGGCATCAACACCACGACCTACAAGATTGGCGCCTTCATCACCGTTGGAGCGTTATCGGCTGTGGCTGGCATGTTCGTGATGGCAGACCTGCAGTCGGGCACCACCTCGATCGGTTCGGGGTGGGAGTTGATCGTCATCGCCGGCGTCGTGGTCGGCGGGGTGAGTCTCTTCGGCGGCGCGGGTACCATTGCAGGCGGAGTCGTCGGCATCCTGATGCTCAAAGTGGTGCAGTCGGGCCTTGTGGTTATCGGCGTCAACTCGAACTGGCAGCAGATCGCGGTGGGCGTGATCATGGTGCTCGCCGTTGGCCTCGATATCCTCCGCCGACGGTACTTCACGGTCGGTGTTGGCGCGAAGACTGCCGCAGCCAGCAAGACCGAGGTGCAATCCAGCAAAACATCCGGTGCTTGATGGGCGCCGCACGACGTTCAGCGCCACGCGCAATTGCGGGCAAATGGAGGAGAGGAAGCATGAACATCTCGAAGAGGACTATGGCTAAAGGGCTGCTCGGGGCAGTAGCGCTTATTGCCGGTATAGGCACGGTTGGGGCCGGCTATGCGGCCGACGTCAACCTGCTCTGGGTGCAGGCGATGAAGGATCACCCGGTGCATCGGCTGATGCAGGCGGGGTTCCTCGATAAATGCAAGGAGCTTGGCTACACCTGCGAAGTCGTGGGCGATCCATCCGCCACCAACTGGGATATCCCGGCAACCTTGCCGCTCGCCGAAGCGGCGCTATCGCGCACCAAGTTCGACGCTGTCGGCGTCTACGGTCCCGACCCGGCGATATACTCCTACATCACCAAGCTAGGCAAAGAGGGGCTGCCCGTCGTCACCTGGCACGTGCTTCCCCCCGAGGGCTCCGTGGAAGGCCTCAAGGCAGCGGCCGCGCAGGATATCGCGGCTGCCGGCACCAACGCCGCGATAGCGATCGGGGACAAGCTTGGCGGCAAGGGCACCGTCGCCCTGACCCAAGGTGCCTCGAACGACACCGAGAACGCCATGTCCGACGCCTTCCGCAAAACGATTGCGGAGAAGTACCCTGACATCAAGGTGCTCGAGACCCAGATGGAAGGTTTCGAGCCCTCTGCGGCCGAGGGCAAGGCGATCGCGATCCTCCAGGGCAACCCGGACGTCAACGCCGCCTTCGGCACCACCGGCAACTCGATCCAGACATGGTCGGGCGCGGCCCGCAAGGCCGGCCGCGACGTGGTGATCGTCGGCATGGACTACATCCGGCAGAACCTCGACCTGGTGAAGTCCGGAGCCGCGTTCGGCATCGTGGCGCAGCCGCTCTATGAGGAAAGCGCCAAAGTGGCAGAGCTGCTCGGCGCTTTGGCCAAGGGTGAGACGGTGGAATACATGAACGTGCTCCCATCCAAGGTGATCACCGCCGCCGACCTCGACCCGTACTACGCCATGCTCGAAAGCGCCGGCCAGTAAGCCGGCCGCACCGCTGCGCCGGTCCCTCTGACTCGGGATCGGCGCGGCTTGTCCCTATCGCCGAGGCAGCACCCATGGACTCGATCTTCTCCGCCAGCGCAATCGTCAAGGCCTTTGCCGGCGTGCAAGCGCTCCGCGGCGTGGATTTCAGCGTGCTGCCGGGCGAGATCCACGCCCTTCTCGGCCAGAACGGCGCCGGCAAGTCGACGCTCGTGAAGATCCTCAACGGCGTGCACGTGGCCGGCTCTTACAGCGGACAGATCACGCTTGCCGGCCGGCCGGTGAGCTTCGGGTCACCGGCTGAGGCGCGCGCTTCCGGCGTCGGCTACGTCCCGCAGGAGATCGAGGTGCTTGAGCAGCTCTCGGTCGCAGAGAACGTCTTTGCCGGCCACACCGGCCTCGGTGAGGGTTTGCTCGTCCACCACCGCAAGCTCGAGGAGCGGACCCGCGCCATCCTCGACGACTTGGGACTCACCATCGACCCCAAGGCCATCGTCGCCTCGCTGACCTCGGCGCAGCGCCACCTCGTCATGATCGCCCGCGCACTGGCGCTGAAGCCGCGCGTGCTGATGCTCGACGAGCCCACCGCCTCGCTCTCCGGCACCGAAGTCGAGGCGCTGCTCGGTGTGCTGCGCCGCCTGAAGCGGCAGGGTGTCACCATGATCTACATCACCCACCGCCTGCCCGAAGTGCTGGCGGTATGCGACCGCGCCACCGTGCTGCGCGACGGGCGTGTCGCGGCCGAGCTCGGACGAGACGAGTTCGATGAGGAGCGCTTCATCTTCGCCATGTCCGGCCAGCGGTTGCAGAAGCTGTTCCCGCCGCACGCGGCACCGGTTGACGCGCGGCCGATGCTGAGCGTCGAGGGCCTCAATGTGGCCGGTAAGCCGGGAGCGATCTACGGCGCGCGCGATGTCAGCTTCACCGTGGCCGCTGGTGAAATCGTCGGGCTGGCTGGCCTGCTTGGTTCTGGCCGCAGTGAAATCCTGCACGGTATCTTTGGTCGCGTGCCGTCGAGCGGCGTGGTCAGGGTCGACGGCCAGTTGACCGATATCCGCTCCCCCCGCGATGCGCGCGCCGTCGGAATTGCTTTGCTGACCGAGGACAGGAAGCGCGATGGCCTGCTGTTCAACCTGCCGGTCGGCGCCAACATCACCATCGGCAATCTCGACCCTCTGTCGTCCGGCGGCATGGTTCGCGGCGATCGGGAACGGAGCGCCATTGTCGAGGCGATGCGCCAGTTGAACGTGAAGGCGTCCTCGCCCCAGGCCTCGGTCGCCCATCTGTCGGGCGGCAATCAGCAGAAGCTGCTCTTTGCGCGGGTGCTGATGCGCGCCCCCAGGGTGCTGCTGCTCGACGAGCCCACCAAGGGCGTCGATGCCGCGACGCGGCAGGAGATCTACCGTCTCGTCGTCGAACTGGCCAACAAGGGCGTGGCGCTGATCATCGTATCGTCCGAACTCGAGGAAGTCCTCGGCCTCTGTGACCGCTGCCTCACCATCGCGGACGGCCAGATCGTCGACGAGTTCAGACGCGGCGAGGGCGGCGAGGATCGCGTGCTGCGGGCCGTCGCCGCGGCTCAGGCAAAGACGGTGCGGGCGGCCTCCTAGCTAGACCCGGAACGCCTCGAACGTCAGAGTGCCCATCGTGCTCTCGCCCGGTGCCAGCACGATGATGCCGTCTTCAAGATCGCCAAAACCCTCCGGGCGGTTGAAGGCTCCAGATGCGTTGGTCTGCGGCTCGACGCAGAAGACGCTCCGGGCAGGGTCGGCGTATAACATGATGTGGTGATAGGGCGCTCCACCCCTCACAGTGATGCCGGCGCCACGTCGGGGGAAGGTGATGGTGGCACTGCCGTCCCAGTCGCCATAGTCGGTGCAGCGCCAGTATTTCGGCAAGGGCTGCGGCGTCTCGAAAGACATTTCCGGGGGGAGCGCAATGCGCTGCCCGATCATCCCCTCGGGCTCGTTGAGGTGGAACGTTCGAGCGCCGAACTGCACCGTGGCATCGGCATCCCGATCGAACCAGGGGTGATGCCCGAACCCGAAGGGCATTGTCCGCTCGCCAGTATTGGTAACAGTGGTGACCAGCTCGAGCCCCGCCATCGTCAGCGTGAAGCGCTGCTCTGCAGCATAGGAATAGACCGCAGGCTCGGATACCTCGAGCCGCATCACCGCGCTGCCCGGCCCGGCCTGCCCGGCGACCCACGGCCGGTGCCAGCCCGTCCCGTGCACGTGATAGATCTCGGGCGGATTGTTCGCCTCGAAGTGGTAGCGGCGCCCCTCGAACTCGAACGCATTGTTGCCGATCCGGTTGGCGAACGGGATCATCGGAAACGACGCGACGCCGAGCACGTTGCCCGCCCTGCGGTCGGCGTTCGACAACGGACGCATCACGTCGATGCCGTCGATCCTGAAGCTGGCGATACTGCCGCCGATGGAGGGCGCCAGGTCGACCGCCAGCTGGCCGGCGCGCAGTTCGATATGCTCAGAAACTGCGCGCATAGCCGGCACTCCATCCACCATCCACCGACAGCATCTGCCCGGTGGTGTAGGTATTCAGGGGATCGCAGAAGAACAGCACAGTATCTGTGATTTCGGCGACCGACCCAGGCCGTTTCACCGATGCATGCGCTAGCATAGCCGCATCGCCGGCCACCAGCGGCTCGCCCACTGCGCCGACCCCCACTGCATTCACGAGCACCTTCGGGCCCAGTTGCATGGCGAGGGTGCGGACGGTCGCCACCACCCCGGCCATCGCCACTGAGAACTCGGGATGCCGGCGCATCGGCATGCCCGCGGCCGCCGAGACGAGGAAGATGATCCGCCCGCTGCCCCGTGCGAACATGGCGTCCCCAGTGCGTCGCGCCGCCCTCAGCAGGGTTGACGGATCGTAGCCCGCGACTGGCAGAAGCGGCATCGACACGAGCAGGATGTCGGGCACGGGCGCGACAGGGTCGATCGTCGCTCCGTTGGCCCTCAGCGCGTCACGCATTGCACCGGCAACCTGATTGGGGTCGCCGAGCAGCTCGGCGAAAGTGTTCTGCAGTGCGATCTGCATCATCGGCCTCACATCATGTAGCCGGCGGTCCAGCCGCCATCGACGGCCAGGATCTGCCCGTTTATGTAGCTTGCGCCAGGCGAACTCAGGAACAGCACGCTCTCGGCGATCTCGTCGGCTGTGCCCGGCCGGCCGAGCGGCAGATGCTCCATGAACTCGGCGGTGCGCCCAGCAAACTTGCCGTCGGAGCCGTAGAACAGCGCGCGCGTGCCTTCGCTCATAATCGAGCCCGGCGCGATGGCGTTTGTCAGGATGCCTTGCGGCCCCAGTTCGAGGGCCATCGAGCGGGTCATGTGGATGATGCCTGCCTTAGCGGCGACAAACGGACTTTGCAGCCGCATTGCCGCAAGGCCGACGACAGAAGCGATATTGATGATCCGCCCGCCGTCTCCCTGCTTCAGCATCGGTTGTAGTGCCGCTTGGCTCATCAAGTAGAGCCCGTCGAGGTCGATGCGGGTGATCCGCTCCCACTCCGCCAGCGGGAACGCGTCGATGTTCACCCGGTGGACGAAGCTGTTGACCCCGGCATTGTTGACGAGAATGTCGATCCGCCGAAAGCGTGCGATCGCCTCGGCCACGCCGGCCTCTGCAGAGTCCTTGCTGGAAATGTCGATGACCGATGCGATCGCATCCGGTAGTTCGGCGGCAGCGGCCTCGGCGCCTTCGCGGTTGATGTCGGCGACGACAACGCTAGCTCCATTTTCGCTGAGCCTGCGAATGATGGCGCGTCCGATCGTCCCCGCGGCGCCGGTGACCAAAGCCACCCGCCCCCTCATATCGACACGCATCTACACGACTCCTCCAACCTCGCAGCATGCTATTATAATATCTTGCGAGGGGCGGCAAGGATCTGGTCCTGCAGCGGCCACTAGCGTAGGGATTGCCGCTCCCTACGGCCCGGAAACGGTAGCCTCCAAACTGGTATGCCTGCGCCACCCGCTTGCGAGGTAACATCTGAACGCTCTACGCAGAACGCGCAGAACGCTGACCAGACAGTCGAGTCAGTCGTGTTCGTGGGCCACAAGGGCACTCAAGTTCACGCCGTCCTCAGGGACGACGCCAAAGCGATCAACGCTGGCAGAGGAGGCACGTCACTTCGATCTCAAATGCTGTGTCGATTGCGTCTGCGGGCGCAGTGGAGAGCAGCCCGACCAAGAGACGTCGGACCGTGCGCACAGACTGGGCCGGAGGAAAGGAGAGCCTGTGAATTCGCCGGCGCAGACTGCCTGCCCTCGACTCAATGGCTGAAATTCGCGCTATGCGGACGTGCGGCAGGGACTGCTCCTGGTGCCGGGTCGCACGTCACCAAGATGCGCCCCAGTGCCTCGCGGCTGGAAGTAGGATCGCCCGAACTGTTCGCTTCGGCTATGCCAGCTGACGTTGCCCCCTGCAGCTAATCCAGTCTGAAGTAGGCTCTGGCCCCACGAGAAGGACCAGAGATGAAGCGCAGCAGGTTCACCGAAGAGCAGATCATCGGGATGTTGAAGGAGCACGAGGCCGGCGTTCCGGCTGCCGAGTTGTGCCGCAAGCACGGCGTAAGCAATGCCAGCCTCTACAAGTGGAAGGCCAAGTATGGCGACATGGACGTCAGCGAGGCCAGGAAGCTGAAGGCGCTCGAGGACGAGAACGCGCGGCTCAAGAAGCTGCTTGCCGATGCCATGCTGGACAACTCGGCGCTGAAGGATCTTCTCGGAAAAAATGTATGACCTGCCCCGCCCGGGCAAGGTTCGATTTCGTTC